>Ga0206679_10001725_pt1 | contig 17986 bp, 21 predicted proteins | sample M110012015metaG_FD_155464 | JGI IMG/M metagenome (GOLD analysis project Ga0206679, IMG submission 155464) | Ammonia-oxidizing marine archaeal communities from Monterey Bay, California, United States - M1 100m 12015 | ecosystem: Environmental > Aquatic > Marine > Intertidal zone | place: USA... | reverse complement strand
CAATGGAATTTTTAATCCTAGGGAAAGATTTTTTCAATGATTGCATCACAGAATAATTCTGGCAATCTGTACAAACTTTTCCTTTAAGAAATTTTTTTAGTGTTACAAGAGAGCTCATTCCCCTATCTGACTGTATTACATTACAATCGGTCGACTCTTCTCTTGCCCTACCAACTTCTAATTCTGGTGCAATGATTGTAGCATTTGCATTTTTATCTAGTATTCCAATCGCTTCACCCCAAAATCCAGTTAAATAAAATAGATCTTCAGGCTCAAATGTTAGTATAGTATCACAACCAGTAATTTTCTTATAGTTCTGCAAAAGTCTATTTCTTCGTGATTTCAATATTTTATTGAAAACTAAGCAGTGAATTTATGCATAGTGGCTATGAATTTCGAGCAGTTAAAACCAAAACTTCCCAAGGAAAGAGGATTTTTCCATTTTTCTTTGTATATGACTTCGTATTATCCAGAACCATTTCTCTAAGATTCTTCTTTTGAAAATTACTAAGTGAATTAAATTTTTCTTTTAGTGGTTTTGAAAGATATCTCTTATAGTTACTCCAATAGTCCGAAAACTCTCCTGGACTATATTGAAAAATCATTTTTTTCACAATAATTTTTTGAAATCCAGTTTTAGACAATGTTTGTTTGAAAATTTCTTTTGTTCCAAATCGATCCATTTCTGGATATTGTGGCAAATAATCAGGGATGAATTTCTTTATTGGATTTAGTATACTATCAAAATATGGTACATTGTATTTTCCATGGATACTTAATGCAATAATACCATTTTTCTTAAGAATTTTTTTCATGTTTTTTAGAACCATTTGCTCATTAGGAAAGAAAAATAACGCAAATTGACATGTTATAACATCAAATTTTGTATTAAATTGAATTGTTTCTGCATCTCCTCTTACAAAATGAACATTTTTTTTATTTCCAACCCATTTTTTTGCAATCTTTAATGCAGAATTAGAACTATCAATGCCATACACCTCCCCATTTCTTCCAATTTTATTTAGAATTTTTTTTGTTACAAGTCCAGTTCCACATGCAAGATCTAATACTTTTTGCCCTGATTTAATCTTGGCATTTTTAATCAGTTCATTAGTGACATTAAATGGACCAATTTCATTTTTTGCCCAACGTTTATGATAGTATGGAGCAACTTCATTCCAAACCATAATGGTTCGCTGTTTGTATTTGATATCTTTAGATTCTTTTTTCAATATTCTTACAAATTAATTTACTAATTCGTTCTTTTTTATTTCTACCAATTGTAATAACTGAATTCGAGTCAACAATTAGTAATTCATTATATCTTGTATCTTTGAAATATTTTTTTCCAATATCATTTGCAATTATCATATCCGCTTTAGAATCTCTTAGTTTTTGTTTTGCCCGTATTACTAACTCTTTTTTTGAAATATCTGTTTCAGCCTTAAAACCTATCAAAAACACATCTTTTTGTAATTTTTTGATATGATCAATAATTTTTGGGGCTTTTTTCAGTTCAACAATCAGTGAATTTCTTGTACTCTTAATTTTCTTGGAATATTGATTTTTTGGGATATAATCTGATGCTGCAGCAGCCAATATGACAATGTCAAACTTTTTTTTCAATTGTTTTTTTACTTCATTAAACATATCCGTGACAGTTTCTACGTGAATGATTTTCGCACCTTTTGGCGGTTCAGCAATTCCAGGACCATATACTAACGTGATCTTTGCACCAGCAGAAATCAATTCTGATGCTAAAAGCACTCCAGTTTTTCCAGTACTATGGTTCGTTATTACTCTAATAGGATCAATCTTCTCAATTGTTGGACCGGCTGTCATCAAAATTCTTTTTCCTTTCAAAATTTTGGATTGACCAAATTTTGTAAGAATAAAATGTAGAACATCTTCAGGTTCTGGAGCTTTTGCTTTTCCTTCGATCATATTTGGTGAAACAAAATCAATTTTTTTTTCTAGAAACGCAATGTTTTTGCGAACTGCTATATTTTCATACATGGATCGATGCATTGCAAGACCCATAACTATTGGGATCTTAGATCCAAATGCCACAGTAAGGACTGTGGATATTGGTGTGTCATCAATTCCTGTTGCAAGCTTTCCCAAAGTATTTGCAGTTGATGGATAGACAATTAGTAAATCAGATCGCTTGTAATCAGCAAGATCAATATGCTCCATATCTCCAGTTAATTTTGTAATTACGTTATTTCCAGTAGCCCATTTCATATAATCAGGTTTGATCAGTTTTGTACTAGCATTAGACATTACACATTTTACGTTTGCACCATGTCGCATCAGCAATCTTGCAAGCTCGATTGATTTGTAGGCTGCAACAGAGCCTGCAATACAAAGAACTATCTTTTTTCCAGTGAGTTCTGTACCATAACTCTCAACAATGTCCAAAGATGGATGTCGTGTCATGTTTGGGCCTCCATATGATACGAGTTCTCTTCTGTTGGAAAGGCCTCACTTTCAACGTCATTCACGTACTTAGATACGGCTTTTCTTATTGTATCTGAGAGTGAAAGGTATCTTTTGACAAATTTTGGATTAATTTTGTCATATAGACCAAGCATATCATGTATGACTAGAACTTGTCCATCACAGTGTTTCCCACAACCAATTCCGATTGTTGGAACACTGAGAGATTCGGTAATCTTCTTCATGGTTTCAGATGTAACCATTTCATAAACAATTGTAAAACAACCAGCATCTTCCAGTGTTTTTGAATCTTCTAATAATACGTGTGCATCATGCCCTGTCTTTCCTTGCACACTATACTTTTTTGCTGTCTGTGGTAAAAGACCAAGATGTCCCATCACAGGTATTCCAGCTTTGATAATTGCCTTGATTATATCAGGAAGCCTTCCTTCCAGTTTTACAGCATCCGCACCGGCATTGATTAGTCTCTGAGAATTTGTAACTGCATCAGACTCATTTTCATACGACTTATTTGGAAGATCTGCAACAATCAGTGCATTTTTTCTTCCATTACTAACTCCCTCAGTAAACATACACATTTGGTCCATAGTGACAGCAGATGTATTTTCATATCCAAGCATGACCATACCAGCACTATCTCCAACCAGAAGTATGTCAACCTGATCACAAAGTGTAGCCATGGTATAATCATAACTAGTGACTACAGTGATCTTCTGTTTTTGCTTCTTCTGAACAATTTCATTTATTGTTTTAGGCAAGTTTAGCTCTCCTTTGCAGATTTTTCTTGATTTCAGAGATTGATTCTGACAAAACCTCCTTGTTGTTATAAGACGGTTTTGCTTTTTTCTTTTTGCAAGCTGCAACTAATAGCTTCATTGCTCGAGTTGTATTATCAACAATTGTAATATCTGCAGTTTGTGCAGTACGTGATAGTGGGTTTAGATCAAATGTAATTACTTTCTTTTTGGCTTTCTTTAGAGCAAGTGTTCTATCTCCATCCTCTAAAGGAACAAGAACAACGTCAGCGGAATAAATTCCATCTTTATCTACAATTCTTCTTGCACTGTCTAGCCCTTTTAGCTTTCTTGCAGATTTCGGATTTGTACCGAGAACCTGCTTTGCTCCAGATTTCTTTAAAACTCTGACAATGACGTTCTTTCTACTTTCTGGTCCATAGAAGAGGTTTACCTCTATTTTTGCGCCTAAAATTTGGCTCATTTTGATGATTTCAGGCGTGCAAAGGGCGGCAAAATTACCATTTACAGAGATTACTGGCTTCTTGGCATTCTGGAGCGTATAAGCAGCTGCAGAGATTGCTTTTTTGGCACTTTTCAAAGTCTTCTCACCAATAAGATAATCAAATGCCTCACCACGACCATGAGCCAGCAAACCTTCCTTTGCAACTAAGTTATTATCAAATCCTTTAACTAACTTCTCCCTTATTTGTAATGAAACAAAACGTGGATGAGATTTTGGTATATTCATTCTATCACCGGAAAATATTTTATTCTAATCTTGCACCAGAGTTATCAATTCTGGAAGTAATGATTATACCATCATCATATTTTTTCAAAATTTCTAATACCGTTTGCTTTTTTTCTTTTGTTACAAGAGAAAAGATTGTTTCACCAAATAAGGCAATTCCACATTTTATTCCATTTTTATGAAGCTCTTTGATAACCTTATTCATTTTTGGAGTAATCACGTGGATGTATTCAGCAAATTTTATGGACATGTCATGAAATTCATCCATATCTTGTGATTGAACAAGTTTTTCAACCATTCGGCCTCCAAGACCATTCACAGAAGAAATCTTTTCTTTTAGGAATTTTTTAGTAGAAATTGGATTAAAACAAATAATTATCACATCAAGTTTTTCTTTGGGTCTTATTTTTTGAATTTCACCAGTACCAGGCGCACCTGATTTAGTTCTAATCTCAAAACCTCCATAATATGATGCAAGTACATCACCAAGTCCAGTTTGACATTTAATTTCTGCTTCATGTGCAATTTGTGCTACCTTTGTTTTTATGTATCCACATTTCAGTGAATCATTCAACGCAATTGCCAAAGATAATGCAACTGCTGCACTACAACCAAATCCATAACCAACAGGAACATCAATTTCATGAGTTATGTCAAAATATTTTCCTTCAACCAAAAACTTCTTCAAGACATATTCTGATACACGTATATCTCCTGTGTTGAAACCCTTCACTCTTATTCCATAGTTGTTGATATCATGTTTGGTCTTTGCTCTAACATTGACAGTTGTTCTCACTCCCTTCTGTATTGAGAAGCCAGCACCAAGAGAACCAAGTTGGTTTGGTTCCTTTTCTTCTAACTCTGCCTTGAAAAATCCAGTGATATGGGCAGGCGAAAATGCTTTTGCGTGCATGTCGAAACCTAAATCTCTTAAAATATTAATACTTGGCTTAAATAATATAAATTAGTATAAATTGACTAGATTTACTCGACGCCTGCAGAGGATTGGAAGTAGCATTCTGGTTTCACTTCCAAAAGAATGGGTTGATGCAAATAAACTAGATAAGAGTGCTCAGGTCGAGATTGAAATTACTCAAAACAATCTATCAATTAGAACACAACAAAGTAAGAGACCATCTAAGGAGATTGAAATATCCTATCCATTACAAAAAGGCGAAGGTATTGTTCCAAACATAACTGGTGCTTATCTTTTAGGATATGATATAATCAGGATCAAAGGCAAATCCACTATCTCTGTTACGGATAGAGAAAGTATACGAGCTTCTATGAGGAGACTTGTTGGAATGGAAATTGTTGATGAAGATGCAACAAACATTTCTGTCCAATTTTTACTTGATGAAACATCAGTCAATCCACAAAATATTCTGAAAAGAATGAGCTCAATTGCACTTGGAATGTTCAGTGATGTTGTATTATCTTTGGAGAGTGGAGATAAGACAAATCTTGGAACCATAGGAAATCGTGATGCAGAAATTAACAGACAGTATTTTCTTCTTGTTAGGCTAATTCGGAGTACTATTATGGATACCAGATTGGCTGGTATTTTCAACCTAGAAAATATAGACATTCTTGATTATAGAATTGCTGCAAACACACTTGAAATTGCTGGTGACACTGTTGTAGAATTGGCACAATCATTAATGAAGTCAAACTTAACTAAAACTGAACAAAAAAAGATACGTGATTTTGCAAAAGATATAGAAGAAATACAGATTAAATCAATCGAGTCTTTCATCTCCAATAATAGAATGCTTGCGATTAATGCAATTGCACTACAAAAAAATAACTCTGAGAAAATTTCTAAAATACGTTCTTCTTTGGAAAACAAGAAACAAATTCCTCTTGCATTCTTTGATGTTATTTACATGCTTGAGAAAATTTTACAATCATGGTCTGATATCACCGATTTAGTGAAACCAAGTTACAAGTAAGAATTAATGTAGTTTTTCTAGTTCTTCTAGTCGTTTTTCAATCTCGACTAGCTTATTGATTATAATGATGTGTGTTTTTTTGGCGTCTATTCCTACAGGACTATCTGGACTGGTAATGACTTTTGCAATTTCAGCCTTTTTATCATCGTCAACTTCTAGATCCATTTCTTTTTTTAACTAAAATTTATAATCAAAATATACTTTGCTTTCAAAGTAGTTTTTTCTGAGCAGCGTATACCATCACAGCGCAGATCGTCTTCGAATCTATAATTTTGTCTTTCTTGATCATATTGATCAATTTTTTTAAATCCATCTTTTTCACAGTGATGAATTCGTCAGTATCTAGGTGTGTTTTAGATTTTGTGAGTCCCGAGGCCAAAAAGCAGTGAATTGCTTCCTGATTATAGCCAACAGATGGGTAGTATGTTAGAAAATGAGTCATTTTTTTAGCCTTGTATCCAGTCTCCTCCTCAATCTCTCGAAGAGCACATTTTCTTGGTGTCTCATCTTTTTCCAGGGTTCCAGCTGGGATTTCTAAAACATACCCATGTGGGAATCTATGTTGACTAACAAGAATGATTCTACCTTTCTCATCAAATGCCAGAATTGCAGCTGCACCAGGATGCTGGATAATTTCACGGCGAACTTTTCGTCCCTCAATTGTCAGATTGTAGACATCAATGCTGACTGGTTTTCCTTTGTATACTGTCTTTTTCTTCATTTACGCTGGAATCCTTAACAAGTGAAGTTTTTCAGATTTACGATTTTCCTTGATTGCTTTCGTAATCCAATCATGTGGAAGGCTAATCTTTTTTGGCATAAAATTTTCAACTGTGATGACATTTTCAACAGAAGTTGCTTTCTGGACCAACTCATCCATCTGAAATATGTCTTCACTGTACAAAAATAATACAATCTGATTTTTTGCAATAAATGGAATCTGCATAAAATGATTCTCAAATTGTTTTTTTAGAATTTTAAGTAGATCTTCTATATTTCCATTTACAATACACAAGACTGCATGTGATATGAATGGTTTAATTTTTTCTGGGTTATAGGTTAGTGTAAACTGGAATGCAGGATTTCTTTGAAGTTTTTCTATAGACCTGGTTACTGTTTTGGATGATAGTTTTGCCTTTTTTGCAATAATATCAATTTGCTCTCGTGGATTTTTCAATAATTGTTCAATTACGTCAAGATCCGTCTTGGTAAGATTTGATTCTATTCCAGCATCCTCGGCTTCAAATATATTTAAAATTCTGACATTCTTTAACAGGTTATTTATGATAGCAATCTTTTGATCAACTTCACCTTTTACAACAATTCCACACGCCGATATTCCTCCAACACATGGAACAACAAAAAATGGTTCGCCTACAAGCTTCACTTGGTTTACAATTTCGTTAACGTCTTGACCAGTTGTGACAAGATAGATTACATTGTATCCCAAAAGATGTGGCTCTATCTTCAAAGTAAAATTTTCAATCAGATTGGACTTTATCATTTTACCAATCCTTGATTTTACTGCAACTCCAGAGAGTCCAACTTTCTGCCCAATCTGTCTATCTGATTCTCTACAGTTATTCAGTAAATAACTCAAAATCTTCACGTCTAAATTGTCTGTTTTGTTAAGTTTCAATACTATTTAATTATGAATAGTAGTTATTATACCTACTTGTGTCTTATTTTGATAGTTTTAAACTATAATACCTTATATATTGTACATAAACTACAGATTGATAATGGATTACAGACTAAATTTGGCAATGAGAATGTTAGCAAACAAAAGAGGTAGTTTAATGGGCGCTGTTCTTGCAGTATCAATTGGAATTTTAGTAATTCATGTTAATTTTGTAATTTTCCAGGGAATTTATGATGCTATAATTCGTGATATGACAGATTATAGATTTGGAGATATCTACATCACACATGAAGAAGATTCTACAATTGAAAGATCACATTTAGTATATACAAACTGGTTTGAGCGAGTCCCGATAATCCAAGCTGCAACACCGCGGCTGTCAGGAAGCGCTGACATTGAATTTAGAAATGCTGGACAGGAAAACGAAGAATTTGATGTTCCAGTTGTAGGCGTTGATCCTGTCACTGATGTACAGGCATCGACAATTCATACAACAATTAGTGATGGCCAATATGTCTATGCTAGAAATTCTATTGTCGTAGGTGAAACCGTATCACAGGATCTTGGAGGAATAAGAGTTGGCGATAATATTAAACTAAAAATTACAAATCAATGGGGTGTAGAAGAATCAAAGAGGTTTATGGTTACAGGAATTTCAAAAACAGCTGGCGGTCAAGGTTTTGATACCAGTGTGATTATTCATATTGATACATTACGAAGCATGTTAGATAGACCAAACGAATCCAACTCAATTTTTGTAAAACTAAATGAGAAGAATCCAGATGGAGCTAAAGAAGTCAAAAAACAATTTTTAGCTGCATATGCAAATGACGAATTAAAGGTACAAACCATTGAAGAGTCTGCTGAAGCAACATTGAAAGGATTCCGTTCAGGAATTGCCATGATAAATCTTATTGGCTATTTTGGAATGATGTCATCTGCTTTTGCAATAGTTGTAATTCAAATGATGCTTGTTAACAACAAAACAAAAGAAATCGGTGTAATGCGAGCAATTGGGGCAAAAAGAAAAGACATCTTGATCATTTTCATTTTCCAAGGAATGATAATCGGTATGTGTGGTGCTGGAGTGGGAACTGGATTTGGTTTAGTCTATACTACATATGCAAAGATAACAAACATGCAATTTGAAGGAAGTTTAGCGCTTGAAGTTAACTATAATTGGGAAAAAATTGGTCAAACTGCACTCATCGCATTTGGTCTTGCTGTAGTTGCCTCACTTTATCCATCATATCGTGCAACAAAACTGCAACCAGTGGAGGCGATGAGAACTGTCTGATACTGTTTTAGAATTAAAAAATGTAAGCAGAATTTTTGGTGAAGGAGACACCGAGGTTCGTGCATTGGACAATGTATCACTATCAATAAAGCGTGGTGAGTTTGTTTTAATTGTAGGAAGTTCTGGATCAGGAAAATCTACTCTACTTAATATGATTGGACTGATTGATAGACCAACATCAGGCAGAATTATACTAGATAATACTGAAACTACACAACTTAACGATAATCAAATTTCACAGTTCAGAAACAAAAAATTAGGATTCATTTTTCAATTTTCTAATCTTTTGCAGGACCTTTCTGTGTTAGAGAATGTAATGCTTCCACAACAAATCCAAGAAAATTCTCCTAATATTATTAAGAAAGCAAAACAATTGTTGGTAAAAGTTGGACTTGAAGATCAAATACCAAAACGTGCAAATAAAATTTCAGGTGGACAGGCTCAACGAGCAGCAGTAGCTAGAGGTTTGATTAACAACCCAGCTATAGTTTTAGCAGATGAGCCAACAGGAAATCTTGATTCTGTGACTGCTGCAAATATTGTAAAACTAATGAAAGACATGGCAAAGGAATTCAATCAGACATTCATTGTTGTAACACATGATCGCCAACAATTTCCGGACGTTGACCGCGTAATTACCATAAAAGATGGTCGTTCATTTGAAGGTGAACAACCAGAAATGGAGTTAATAGCATGAGAACTTTACATATAGCAATCATCGTACTTCTTGCCATTACTCCATTAGTACCAATTGCATTAGGCTTACCTGGAACATACGGTATTGCAGATGGAGTTCTACGAGACTCAGTTGTCAGCATAAAATTCCTTGATGCATACTTTGGTACATCCGCAGGAAAAATTGAGGTTGCACCAGGTGACAAAAACGTACCATTTACAATTTCTATGGCAAATGTTGGAACTCAAGATATAACGGGAATTAAAGGTCAATTAGTACTTCCTGCACAGTTTTCATCTCCAGAAGGACGTATTGGACAAATGCTCGCAGATAATAATCAAAGAGCTTCTGCAGGTGATTCATTTTTTCTGACATTTTTTGTAGATGTGAATGAGAATGCACAAATCAAAAGCTATTCAGGTAATGCCAAAGTAGAATATTCCAGATTACGTGAGTCTGGTGATAGGCAGGATTTCTTTGATTTTAGGTTTAAATTGACAGGTGACAGTACTGTGAATTTAGTTCCAACTACTTCATACATTACATCACTCACAAATAATCAAGTAATTATTCAAGTTACAAATGGAGGAAGTGCACCTCTATCAAACGTCGACATTGTTTTAAAAAATGATCAGACATCATCTACTGCCACATCAAAATCCAAAAATCTTGAAAATGTAATCTTTGATCAGACACATTGGGATGTAGGGACAATTTCACCAGACTCTTCAGCAGAATTCAAGATCAACATTTTTGTTCCTGAAAGCATAAAAAATGAGCCACTTCACTTACCAATGGAGATTTCATATTATAATTCTCATGGAGAGGCCAAAACCGTAACAAGAGTTACTGACCTTTACATAAACGGATTAGTTGATCCATATGTTTATGGAGTAAAAGTAATTGACTTGTCTGGAAAGCAGACAGTAATTGGTGAGATCTTAAATCAGGGAAATTCAGATGGCTTGTTTGGATTTGTAACATTAAAACCACGTGGTGACTCTAACATTCAGGAATCTACCCAATACATAGATGAGATAGAACCAGACAGTCCGGTTCCATTTAATATTCCAATAGAGTTTGTAGGTGGTGAACGAGGCGGTGAGCATGATATCACTATCGAAGTGAGCTATAAGGATTCTATGCGAAATGATGAGATACTCACATATGATACAACAATCAATGTTGATGGGTTATCTCTAATTGGAACCAGTGATAGTGATTCGCCAGTAGGTGGAATTGCAGCAATTATCATAATAATTGGAATTATTGCTTTCTTGTATAAGAAGGGGAAGATTCCAATGATAAGTAAAAAACTCCAACAGTAAATTAGAGTTCTAACGGATCAAAAATATTTACAGTTACATTTCTTTCTTTTGCTTCTTGTATGGTTGCCTCTTTCAAGAGTGAATTATTTGTTACTAGAATCACCGATTTATCTATTAGAAGTTCAATTAAGATACAGTCAGTTTTTGATAGTTTTTTTTCCTCTAGAATGTCAGAATTATCAACATATTTTTCTGCCTTAAATAACGCATTAGCTCTTTGACCAAGTTCTGATTTTTCGTCAAATCCATAGTACTGAAAATCACCAATCTTTTTCAGCTTACTAACAATCTGATCAAATGTTAAAATCCTGTTATAGGTAAGCCGTTCATTTTCTATAAAACTATTGATTACAGCATCAAAAGTAAGAAACTTAATTTCTTTTTCAGAAAATTTCTGAATTCCTTCAATAACTTGTCTATTATCCAGCATAATGTATGATATGATACTTGCATCAAAGATAAGATGTTGTACATTAACCACCACTGACTTCTCCACAACCGGTTTCTCTTCCACCACTGACTTCTCCACAACCGGTTTCTCTTCCACCACTGACTTCTCCACAACCGGTTTCTCTTCCACCACTGACTTCTCCACAACCGGTTTCTCTTCCACCACTGACTTCTCCACAACCGAGTCTAAATCTGGCGATTTTTTATCTTCAGTAACTACCTCAACAACATGATGAATCTTTTCCTCAACCATCTTTTTTTGCTCTAAAATTCTTTGCTTAATACCTCTGGACTTTTTCTCCTTTTTTCTTTTTTTGATATCTTTTTTGAAAAAGTTTCCTTTTCCCATCTTAATAGATACACATTAGATAATACATAAGTCTAAAAAATCTCATGACATAGACTGTCGGAGTTTGTGTTGTGCAAGTCCAGCCTTCCTTCTCCCTGCTTTAATTAACTTCATTGCACAATCAAGTGATTCTGCATGTGTATGTTCAGAGAGATTCTTAGAGCAAAAATTGCAGATCAATTCAGTCATTTATTCTAATACACATTCATTATAGAAAAATATGACGTTATTAGCAAAATTCTTAATTTACACTAGATTACATAGAATCTACAATGAAGTTAACCGAAGCTGACGCACGAGTCTTACTAACTGAAGGTCTTTTGTCTGCTGACATAGAAGAGCATGAAGAAGCAATAGAGAATTATGATAAAGCACTAGAAATTGTACAATCTGCAGAAATATATCTAAACAAAGCAATATCATTAGCAGAACTTGAACGTTTTGAAAAGGCGTTAGAGTGCTATGACAAGGCTGTAACTCTTGAACCAAACGATTCTTTGTTATGGTACAATAAGGGAGTTGTACTTACTGATTTAGAAAGATTCGATGATGCAATAATAAATTATGAAAAGGCAATTAATATTCGTCCTGATTATGCTGATGCATGGTACAATAAAGCAGAATTATTGAAACATCAGGGTCTAGAAGATGAAGCAAATAACTGCTTTAACAAGGTAAAAGAGATAGAAGGTAATTAACTAAAAAGCAAAATAGGAATTGTACGATAATAGCAAAAGTCTACTTTGTAGATAACAATAGTCTTCTCGCATCTTGACAATCTTTACAAATCGGTTTTCCTTTGTACTTTGGATTACCCTCTTTAATCTTTAATTTTCCCTCAACTTTTTTACAAATGCAACATAATGCCATAATCTTTCAAAACTAGATTAGAATAAAAATTTATGATTATTTCTTCCTAATATCATAAAAATTAGAAAATAATATTATATTCATCATACTTCTTTATGGATCATCAAAATGGATGAAATTGAGCTCCCAATAGAACTTGGTAGAATAATTCTTGATGGTGCGGAAGAGACGAAATTGGGTAATAAGAAAGGTGCAATTAGGCAATACCGAAAGGGAAATTTACATATCAGAGAATATGATTCAAAATTCACAATCCATTCAGATAGGGTTGATCCAAGAAAAGATCCATTAGGACATTTACTTTTTGACGCACAGGAAGTTTTGGTGGGTTTAGCTGGAGCTGCACTGGGTGGTGGATTGGTTGGCAAGTTAATTTACAGCATGAAAAAAGATTCCTTATTCAAAAAACAACAATCCATTATTGGTGGTTTGACAGCTTCTTTGGTGACAGGTTACATTTCTTACTACATCGCTAAAAAACTAAAGGAAACACTGGATGAATCATAATGGATAAATTACAAGTAATTCAAAAAAAGATTAATTTCATTGCAGCAGAAATCCGAGAGCATAAAATTGAACTATACAGGCTTCATAAGGAACTTCAAGAAGCAATCAATGAGCAACAACAGCTAAAGGAGTGATTTAATTGGTTTTTGCAAGAATGATATACGTATTTTTCAAATTACTTCCAACCATATTAGCTCTAAGAAAGGATAGAGTACTTTGGATCTCAAATGATGGAAAGAATGTTGATCAGAAGCGATTTAAGAAAAATGCAAGACGTATACTAAATACTTGTATTTCATTAGGTCCAGTATACATAAAATTTGGACAATGGCTTTCATCAAGGGCTGATATACTTCCACAACCATATTTGGAGGAGTTATCTAAACTACAAGACAGTGTTCCCCCAGTTCCTTTTGAAAGGGTAAAACCTGTAATAGAACAAGATATTGGAAAAATTGAGGAAAAATTTGATAGTTTAGATCGAAATGCACTTGCTGGTGCATCACTTGGTCAGGTGTATAAGGCAATTAAAAACGGGCAACAAGTAATTGTCAAGGTAAAACGACCTGGGATTGAAAAAATGGTGGAAGAAGATCTGAAAGTACTGATGAAGATAATTCCATTTGCGATGAAGTTTGTAGACCCAAACCTAAGATTTTCAATTATACCAATAATGAAGCAGTTTGTTGAATCAATACATGAGGAAATGGACTACTCAAAAGAGTCCGAGAATCTAAAAAACATCAAAAAAAACATGATGCCATATGAAAATGTAGTAATACCAAATATTCATGATGAATATTCAACAAAAAATATTCTCACAATGGAGTATATACCTGGAATTAAGGTTACAAATGTAGAGGCTCTGGACAAAAAGGGAATTGACAGACAAAAACTCGTTATAGACGTACACAAGGTTTTCTTTACCATGCTTTTGAGGCATTCAATTTTTCATGCTGACCCACATCCAGGTAACATTTCAGTAAAAGATGATGGTACACTAATTCTCTATGATTTTGGAATGATTGGAAGACTAAACAATGAAACCAGATTGCGTCTAGTTCGTCTTTATCTTGCTTTGGTCGAGAAAGATCCTTCAAGAACCGTGAATGCAATGGATGAATTGGGGATGCTAGCACCGGACTTCAACAGAGGTGTTATAGAGAAAGGCATTGAAATGTCCATAAAGTCAATGTACGGTCAAAAACCTGATGAGATGGAAGTAGAAGCACTAATGTCTCTTGCAAATAAGACGATGGCAAAATTTCCATTTAAACTACCAAAGCATTTGGCACTGTATTTGAGGATGTCAACTATCATTGAAGGAATTTATCACACTCACAAGGTCGACTTCAAATTTATCAAAGTGTTAAGACAAATTTTAGAAGAGGAATCTCTAATCAAAGATGCATACATTGAGGAAATAAAACATTCATTCAAAAGATTTGCAAAAACACTTGATGATACACTTACAATTGCACCCGAGATAAAAAAATTCATGGATGAGAATCGTATGATGCAGCATACTAACAACAAAAAATCAAATACTTTACTTTCTGGGAGCATCTTGTCTGCCGCAGTTTTTTTTGGTTCTACATTTCTATTCCAGTCAAATGAAACCTTAGGTGTGGCAGGAATGATCGCATCTGGTGTAATTATTGGTATTTCTGTTATTTTTAGGAATAGATAATTTAAGTTCTATTTCTAAAGAACGATCGCTAGTGTTAAAATGGATAAGTGCCTAATTGTGCATGAGCAAACTGGCAGATTCCAAATCCAAGAAATCAAAGCAAATTAAAGAAGAGATTGAAGATACCATCAATGACGAAGAATTAACTAGACTGGATAGACTGAAGACTGGTAGAAGAAATTTTTCTTAACCTTAGTATTACTACTGAAGATTTTTAATTGCAATTAAGTAACTTAGTTTAGATTCAAATGATTGTTGTTTTTGAGGGTGGAGATCAGGCAGGAAAAAAGACTCAATCTGAACTACTTGAAAAGAAACTAAAGGCAGTAAAGATCAAAGCAAAACTCTTTTCATTTCCAGACTATTCCACACCTATAGGCAAAGAAATCAACAAATATTTGCATGGCAAAAGAAGGTTTCCACCACAGGTAATTCATTGTCTTTTGGCTGCAAACAGATGGGAAAAATTGGATGAGATCAAAAAGGCACAACAAAAAAACTCGGTAATTATAATGAATAGATATAGGGAATCCAATCTGGTGTATGGCTTAGTAAATGGTTTAACGACTGATTGGCTTGAGAACTTGGATGCAGGTCTTCCAAAATCGGATCTAGTTATTGTATTAGATGTACCACAAAATGAATCATTTAATCGAAAAAGAGTAAATCGTGACAGGTTTGAAAAGAATAAAGACTTCTCTCAAAGAATATCTAAAACATACAGGAGAATGGCAAAGCAAAAGAAATGGAAGATAGTAAATGCAACAAAATCTAAACATGAGGTGCATGAAGACATAATGAAGATTTTTGGAAAGAAAATAGGAATATGAAAAAAGAATATCTAGAGATAACTGATCCAATACATGATTTTATCCGTCTAAATAAAACCGAGCAACAGATAATTGATACGTCTGTATTTCAGCGACTACGAAGAATTAGACAACTATCTGGTGCACATCTAACTTATCCAGGCGCTCAGCACACAAGATTTGAGCATTCACTTGGTGTAATGCATATTGCATCTATGGCAGGAATAGCATTACAATCAAAAGGAATAACAACAAAGGATGATATCTCAAACTTGCGTCTTGCTGCATTACTTCATGATATAGGGCATGGACCGTTTTCCCATCTCTTTGAGGAAGTCTTACAAAGAAAAAATAAAAGAAGTCATGAACAGATTGGAAAGCAAATCATACTCAAAACTGAGATTGGTGATATTCTTTCAAAAAATGGTTTTGATAAGAAACTAATACATAATCTGGCTGTGGGTGAAGGAAAACTACAATTCATGAACGAGATTGTTTCAGGCGCATTATCTGCAGATATGATGGATTATCTTCTCCGTGATGGGTACTTTACAGGAGCAGAGCATGCAAAAATTGATCATAATCGGATTACATATTCGCTTGATGTTTATAAGAAAAAACTGGCACTTGATCGTTCAGCCTTGGTAAATTTTGAAACCATGATGATCTCAAGATTTCAGATGTTTAAGGCAGTATATTTCCACAAGACGGTTAGATCTGGTGAGGTAATGTTACTAGAAGCCATGACACTTGCAGATGATGAATTAGGATTAACATCTTTAACTTTGAACGATTATGTTAAACAAACTGACGAATCCATCATGGCATTATTATTATCTGTTCCAGAAACCACACGAGAGTTAAAGGCTGCTAAAAAAATTGCAATGGATTATCAAAATAGAAAATTGTTTAAATGTGTCTTTGAAAGCACCCTCTCATCAAATCTTAGTCAGAAAGTCATGCAGGAATTAAAAGACAGAATTGTCAGAAAATCAAAGGTTGACGTCAGTCAGGTTTTTCTTGATACATCTACAACAAACTCTATTCCTTTAACCCCATCCAAGAAAGAATCGAAGTCAATAATACTAGTGAAAAACGACTCGAAGAGAACAATATCAGAACAAATCCCAATCTCAAAAATCCCTCTTGTGTCCTCAATGTCTGGAAAGATGAATATTCTTAGAGTATACACTCAACAAAGTAATCGTAAAAAAGTTGAAATTACTGCAAAATCAATTCTTGGTGAACTGAAATGATGAAAAAGCGGATTGTCATCAAATTTTCTGGCAAGGTCTTTGCAATGGAAAATGTTAAACTCCTAAAAGACTATGCAAAATTTCTAGTAAAAGTTAGCAAAACCCATCAACCAATTGTAATAGCAGGTGGCGGAAAGATTGCAAGACATTACATTACACACGCTCGTTCTTCCGGAGTCGATGAATCTACTCTGGATGAATTGGGAATTGAGATATCTCGTCTAAATGCTAAATTACTAATATATGCATTAAAGGGGAAGGCTTACTTTCATCCACCGACAACACTAAAAGAGGTACGGCAAGCAGTTGATAGCGGTTTGATCGTTGTGACAGGAGGTCTACATCCAGGTCAAAGTACAAACGGCACAGCTGCTTTAATTGCTGAAAAAATAAATGCTGAACAATTTATCAATGCCACAGATGTAGATGGGATTTATGATTCTGACCCAAATAAGAACAAAAAAGCTAAACTGTTCAAGCAAATTGAGATGAAAAACCTGAAAAAAATGCTAATCCACGAAGATTCTGTGGCAGGAGGATACGATCTTATGGATATAGTGGCACTCAAAATTATAGAACGTTCTAAAATCAAAACCAGAGTGATAAGATCTGATATCAAAAACCTAGAAAAGGCAATTAAGGGTCAGGCAACTGGAACTGAAATCATTCTATCAAAAAAATAATCAGGCTAATTCTGATTGTACTGTAGGAAACGCCTCTGTCCATATTTTAATCTCAGTTCCTGAGAATTCCTCAATTCCCGATTCGGCAACTTTTTTGAAAATCTTTGTAGCCTCGGCCTTTTCAAGATCCTTTGACTGCGTTTTTGTATATCCATCTTCATCAACTAGTAATACAACATATCCCTCTGGTTTTTTGATAACGGCAGAAAAGATCTCCTCTCCAACTGGATAGAATTTTCCCTCCTTTTTCTTGGTGGTTAGTGTCAGCATTGCAAATCCAGCAATCTCAAAAAGCTTCATCTGAGCTTTATTCGATCGAATTTTTCCCTCTTGGACAGCCTGAAAATACTGCATGATTGTTTTGTAATATGGCAGTATATGGATTTTTTATGTTAACATTTAAGAGAAGAATCAACTCGAAAAAAACATTGAATCCCAAAATTTTTGTCGGTGGGGTGATTGGAGCATTGATGATAGTAATTTTAGTGATTGCATATTCAGGAACGTCTATAATTGATGACACTTCAGAGGG
>Ga0206679_10001724_pt1 | contig 17990 bp, 19 predicted proteins | sample M110012015metaG_FD_155464 | JGI IMG/M metagenome (GOLD analysis project Ga0206679, IMG submission 155464) | Ammonia-oxidizing marine archaeal communities from Monterey Bay, California, United States - M1 100m 12015 | ecosystem: Environmental > Aquatic > Marine > Intertidal zone | place: USA... | reverse complement strand
TTATCAACGCCGAAAAGGTAAGTAACAATCCGGATCTGGTCGCTATTCCCGACCTTCTGGGAGGCGTCGGCTCGTTGAACCATTTGCAGTTCAACATGGCCAACAGCATTATGAGCGACCTTCGGGTGCGGCAGGCCATCGCGTACACCATTGACCGCGACTACGTGATTAACACCTTGCACCAGGGACAGACCATGGAGCTCCTCGGTGGTATCCACCCATCAAGTCCGTTCTATAACGAAAACGTGGAACGCTACGACGTCGACTTGGACAAGGCACGTTCGTTGCTGTACGACGCTGGCTACGGGAACGGCCTGGATTTGAGGATCAACTACATTCCGGGTCCGAACGAGCAGCAGCGCAACGTAGCTGAATACATTGCTTTGGCTCTTGACGAAGTCGGTATCAACGTGGAGGTCATGCAGTCAGCCGATTTGCCGTCTTGGGCTGGCATTTTCTTCGGCGGGCCTGACGCCTGGCACATGACGATGAACGCTTACTTCAACTGGGGTGACCCTGTCATAGGCGTCCAGCGAGCTTACGTGTGCGCCAACATTAGACCTGGCGTGTTCGTGAATAACTCGGCCTATTGCAATGAGAAGGTCGACGAGTTGCTGTACGCCGCGGCGGCAGAACCAGACGTCGCAAAACGGAAAGCGCTTTACGACGAGTTCCAGGTGATCACGGCGATTGAGTTGCCGTTCTACGGCATCAACGCCCTACCAATCTTCGGAGCCAATCAGCTGTACGTAAGAGACCAGCCGGACGGAGCCTGGGGGCCACTTTCGGGCATGGAAAACATTTGGCTCGACAAGTAAGAACCAACTCAACCACCGGTAATTAGACCAAAGAAAGACGAGTGTGATAGCTCTCGCCCGGAGCATCGGGATCAGATTAGGACAAGCAATTGGACTGCTACTAGCAGTAGTGGTCATAGTGTTCCTCCTGATTCAGATCGCTCCGGGCGACGCTGCGCTGTACCTCGCCGGGGAACAAGGAGTCGGTGACGCCGAGTTCTTAGCCAAAATAAGGGCTGACTATGGTCTGGATCAGCCGCTGCTCGTCCAACTCGGAACCTACGTAGGTAACGTCGCCCAGCTAGATCTTGGTGAGTCCACATACTTCAGCGAGCCAGTCCTCGGCCTCATCTTGGACCGGCTCGTCGCGACAGTGTTGCTGGCTGGCGCTGCGCTTCTTTTTTCTGTGACAATCGGCGTGGCTTTAGGAGTGTTCACCGCTCGACGACCCGAAAGCCCTGCCTCCCATGGTGTAACGGTGATGAGTCTCGTCGGTTTCGCCACCCCCGTGTTTTGGTTGGCGCTCATGTTTATTGTCGTGTTCGCTGCAAAGTGGGGCATTCTGCCAGTTGGGGGCATAGAGGACGTTCGTTACGAAGGTGGCTGGTTCGGTGAAACCATCGACACCCTCCAGCATCTCGTCCTACCGGCAATCAGCCTCGGCATCATCTACCTAGCTATCTACTCCCGGCTAGCTCGGGCGTCCATGCTTGAAGTACTGGAATCCGACTACATCCGCACCGCCCGTGCCAAGGGAGCTCACGAGCGAGTCGTTGTGTACAAACACGCCCTACGCAACGGGATCATCCCGGTAATCACAGCGGCGGGTTTACAAATCGGGAACCTGCTCTCGGGCGCGTTGCTTGTCGAGTTCGTGTTCGCCTGGCCTGGGATCGGTCGACTGATGATCACTTCAATTTTCCGGCGTGACAGCCCCATGGTTGTCGGCATCGTGATCTTCTCGGCGGCGATGGTAATTATCGCCAACCTACTTACAGACCTTGTGTACCGGCTCATTGACCCTCGAATACGTGTCGGAGGGTCCCGATGACCGACCTCGGAATCGCCATTGACTCATCCATGGAAACTGGGGGTCGTGGTGCCTTCCGCATGTTCTTGCGGAACAAGGCAGCGGTCGTGGGATTAGTTGTATTCACCTTCGTCGTACTCGTCACTATTTTCGGGCCCGCCATTTACGGCCAAGAGGCCCACAAAATGGCAGCTGGACCATTCCTGGGTCCAGGTGACGACGCGGGACCATTATTGGGAACTGACTACCTAGGGCGAGACATCCTCGCGGGCGTCATTACTGGCGGTCGAACGACACTCTTCGTCGCCGCGGTGGCTGGGACAATGGCCATGGGTCTGGGTTTAGTCGTGGGGAGCTTGGCTGGTTACTTCGGCGGTTGGATCGACGCTTTACTGATGCGCTTCACTGAAATCTTCCAAGCTATGCCATCCCTGCTCTTCTCGTTAGTTCTTATCTATCTCATGGGGCCAGGGACATGGAAGGAAACCCTTGCTATCGGCCTCACACTATGGGCGTTACCGGCTCGCCTCACCCGAGCTGAGTTCTTAAGGGTCCGTGAAATGGAGTTCGTGAAGGCTTCCCGCGCTATCGGATCCAGCGACCTGCGAATTATGACCCGCACCATCCTCCCCAACGCCATGCCTCCCCTTTTGGTAGCTGCCACCCTTTTAGTGGTCATCGCCATTCTCTTCCATGCTGGTCTGGCCTTCCTGGGCATGGTGGACATCAACACGATCAGCTGGGGGTCAATAATGGGCAAGAACAGGAACTACACCCTCACCGCCTGGTGGACGGTCGCCTTCCCAGGTATCGCCATCGTCATCACCGGGCTCAGTATTGCCTTGATCGGTGATGGCCTCCAAGACGCCTTCAACCCAAAACTCAGGGGACGCTAATGGCTCTCCTCGCGCTAAACGACCTGACCGTCACCTTCGATGACCTCACCGCGGTGGACTCAGTGAGCTTCACCATTGAGCCTGGTGAGACTCTAGGAATCGTGGGCGAATCAGGATCAGGAAAGTCAGTAACCGCACTGTCGATCATGCGGCTAATCGAAATGGGCACCAGAGCCAAAATCACACGCGGCCAAGCTGAATTCACAATGCCCGACGGTTCGACAATTGACCTGTTGACCCAAAATGAGGCCACCATGCGCGGCATCCGTGGCAATCAAATCGCGATGATTTTCCAAGAGCCGCTCACTAGCTTGAACCCGGTGTACCCCGTTGGGGAGCAGATCGCTGAGTCGTTGCGCATCCACGAGCAGTTGAGCCGCAAAGCAGCTATGGCCCGGGCCCGCCAGATGTTCGATTTGGTACGGATCCCCGAGGCCGACAAACGAATCAGACAGTACCCCCATGAGATGTCCGGTGGGATGCGGCAACGGATAATGATCGCCATTGCTTTATGTTGCGGACCCCGTCTGCTTATCGCCGACGAGCCCACGACCGCCCTTGACGTAACCATCCAAGCTCAAATCCTTGGCCTCATAAAACAACTCCAAGTCGAAACTGGTACTGCGGTAATGCTCATCACCCACGACATGGGAGTCATTGCTGAAGTCGCCGATCGAGTCGTCGTCATGAACCAGTCGAAAGTCGTCGAGCAGGGGCCAGTCGATCAAATTTTCCACTCAGCGAAGGAGCCGTACACCCAGGGTTTAATCAGTGCGGTACCCCGATTAGGCAGTATGGCCGGTAAACACGAGCCTGAAGCATTCCATTTAGCCGGAAGCCTTCAATGAGTACCCTCGAACCTCTGGTTCGCGTAGAAAACGTCTCCAAGCGTTTCCCTGCCGATCGCCACGCCCAGGTGCATGCGGTAACGAACGTCTCACTCCACATCGAGCATGGCGAGACGTTAGCTGTGGTCGGTGAAAGCGGCTGTGGCAAATCAACGTTAGCCAACCTCATAATCCGACTCCACAACCCCGACGAAGGGCGAGTCTTGCTCAAGGGCGTTGACATCACCCATCTTGACCCACGCGAAATCCGGCCACATCGAAAGACCATGCAAATCGTCTTCCAGGACCCGTTCGCGAGCCTCGATCCGCGAGTCCGCGTCGGTACCGCAGTCATTGAGCCTCTAAAGGTGCATGCCATTGCCAGCGGAGAGGAAGCCGAAGAACGGGCTGCCAATCTGTTTGAACTGGTCGGCCTGGAACGCTCGATGCTTCGAAACTTCCCTCACCAGTTCTCAGGCGGGCAACGTCAACGAGTTTGCATCGCTCGAGCTCTCGCCCTCAATCCTGAATTGGTTATCGCCGACGAGGCGGTGTCCGCCTTAGATGTATCGGTCCAAGCTCAGGTCATGAACCTCTTGTTGGATCTTCAGCAAGAACTGGGGCTGTCATATCTGTTCATCAGCCACGATCTGGCGGTAGTGGAACGCATCGCACACCGCGTAGCTGTGATGTACCTCGGTCAGGTGGTTGAGATTGGGCCCCGTCGCGCAATCTTCGAAAACCCCACACACTCGTATACCCGTCGGCTGCTCGACGCGGTACCGATCGCCGACCCTCACCAGCGGCGGATCCGACCACTGCTTACCGACGAAATCCCCAGCCCGGTGTGGGGCCCGGGGGATGGCCCCGAGCTCGTTGAACTTGTTGAGGTAGCGCCAGGGCACCTCGCTGCGCGCGAAGACTGACCCAATTTCGCTCCTGACGCGTTCCTAGGGCCCGATGTTGCACCGTAGTTAGCGACCTGCAACGAACTCCGCTAGTCGTTGTCGGTCTACGTTGGGCGGGGTGAGCGACCTTATTACCCTCCAACGCCACGATGACGTGAGCGTGATCACATTGACTAACGGCGAGAACCGCTGGACCACGAACCTGGTCCGCGACCTCAATGGCGCGTTGGACGATGTTGAAGCCATTGACGGCCCTCACGCCCTTGTAACCGCTTCGTCGGACCTAAAGTTTTTTTCCAACGGCCTCAATTTGGAATGGTTCACAGGCAACGACGTTCACGAAGGCGGGGATTTGGAGCCCTTCGCCGAAGAATTCATGGCTCTCGCAGCGCGGTTGATTACCTTTCCAATGCCTACGGTCGGCGCGATCAACGGCCACGCATTCGGTGCTGGTTTCATGTGGGCACTCAGCCATGACCAACGCGTCATGAGGGTCGACCGGGGGTTGATGTGCGCGAACGAAATTGAGATCGGCATCGCGATGCCTGCTCCCGAATTGGCGATCTTTCGTCACAAAATGCCCCAAAACGCGTTTTACCAGACTGTTCAATTTGCTAAGCGGTGGACCGGAGAAGAAGCGTTCGAAGTGGGAATCGTGCAAGAACTCGCCGATGAGTCGACGGTGACTGAGAACGCAATACAAAGGGCGCAGAGTTTGGCTCATCTGGGTGAACGCCGCGAGATCTTTGGTTGGATGAAGGAACAGATTTGGGGCGAGGACGCAGCTATCAATGGGCCACACGGGCCTGCTCACATGCTTCGGAACATGCATGAATACCCGAGCGGCCCCGGTCTCATTTCTTGATTGTTGATGTTGCCGAGCAGCCTCCTAGGACACCCTATTTAAGAGGGCCGACGACACGAGCTCGAACACGCCGAGCGTCGCCGGGTAGATATGCAATGGGTAGGTCTTCCACCTCGATGACCTCAACCAGTGACGGATCAGCTCCCGAAGTCACGGCATCTTCAGTCGCTATATGAATAGCTTCGGCGACCGCGGCGTCGTGCCCCATTCCTTGGAAAACTCGGTCAACACCGCCACTGACTTCAGCCAAAGCAGCTCCAATTGCGTTCGCAGTATCGCCGTGGCCAGGTCGCACCACCTCACTTATGCCCTGCATAGTGTCCGACACTGCAAAAGCTCCACCACCAACTGCTATTAAGGGAACTTCCTCGGAGGAAAGTTTCATCCGGTCAGCGCCGCCTACGATCATCGTTGCTGCGTGAGCAAGAATTTCGTCAGCATTTGGCAGATCTGGGCGTGACGTTCCGTCGATGTTCAATAGCCCTGCTGCTATCGCGGCGTCCGTGAGCGTTGGGACAGACCCGCCAAAGGCAAGTGCCTCGGTGGATAGCCGCTGCCCGACGCTGTCTGGGCCGAGCCCTAGGGGGTTCAGATGGATTTGGCTTCCGCCACCCAGCCCTATCGAAAGGACGTCGGGAAGTTGAAATAAAGTGCGCACCCCACCCACTTCCACTGCGGCGTTGGCTTGTCGGGGGTAACCCGACACGAGTGCCCCGAAGTCTGCTGTAGTTCCACCAACATCAACAACAAGGCCGTCACTTACACCTCCGAGGGCAGCTGCGCCTCTCATGGAGTTGGTCGGACCAGACGCGAAGGTGAGGACCGGATACTTGGCTGCCTCTTCCACTTGAAGGAGGGTGCCGTTGTTTTGAGTCAAGAATAGACGGGTGCCGGATCCGAAACCGATCTGGTCAATCGCGGACGCAAAAGCTGAGATGACCGATCCGGCGAGTTCCAATAGGCAAGCGTTCAAACCTGCTGCGTTTTCTCGTTCCAACAGGCCAAGTTGGCCGAGGCGGTGAGAGACTGTGATTTGGGCCTTTGGGTGGTATTCCGCAATGATTTCGGCGGCTCGATCTTCTTGACGAGTGTCGATAGGTGAGAAGCTGCCTGCGATCACTATGGCGTTGTTGCCCAGGTCAGCGAACTGGTGAGCGGCCTCAATCACTGCTGGTTCGTCTAGTTCTTCGAAGGGGCGTCCGTCGTATTCGATGCCGCCTCGTACCATCAACGTTTCGCCCCGGACCACTTCGGCGAGATCGGGGGGCCAGCCAACGAGTGGGGGCAGTGAACGACCAGCTGGTAACCCGATCCGCAGGAATCCGACCTGGTTTAAGTGGCTTCGTTGGACAACTGCGTTGGTGAACTGGGTTGTGCCAATTACTACGGCCCCGATGTCATGGTGAGAAAGACCTTCAAGAACTGTTTGGATGCCACTTAACACATCGTCGGTTGTTGGTGTCTTGATGGTCTCCACTACTTCGACGCCATCGAGCAGTGCCCCGTCAGTGTTAGTACCTCCAACGTCAATACCGATACGTCTCATGGGCAGGGGTCCACGGGTTCAAGGTCGTATCCCATTGCCCGAGGGCCTACATATTTGAGACCTGCCGGACTCAAGAACAGAGGCGGCGCGGTAATGCCGATGAGAGCCACCCGTTGACCGTAACGGGCTGTTTCTGTCCCGATTGCCTCACCTGACGTTGCGTCGAGCAGGCAAATGAGATGAGGCACGGTCGCGATGACCTGATCCCCAAGACGTGCCACCAACCATTCGTTCTGAAAGTCAAGTTCGACGTTGTATCCGGAATATTCGTCCAACCCATCAAGTTTGGCTGTGCCGCGGAGAAAGCCACCCGTTGTGCGTCGATCAACATCGACAATTTTGCCAGTGAAAATCAGTTGGCCCTCAGCCGCGGCGCAGATAGCTGCCACCGGGTCGTCGTGAGCGGCGCGTGCTTCTCGGACTCTGGCCCCAAGTTGGATCGCGAAACTCATTGAATTCGCTACGCCCCAGCGTTTGACCTCAGATCCACTTCTCGGGGCCTTACAGGTTGCGGCCATCGAACCCGTTTCGATAGTGAGTGCACGACTGGTTCGTTCCATCCACTTCCACGTGGGGACGTTCGTAATAACAGCCTCAACCCCCCGTGGGTCCACGAGCGCCAACGGCCAGGGTTGAAGACCACCGATAGCGAAACTCGTCATTTGTGCTTCCGGGTAAGCCCTCCCCATGGCATCTGCGTCGACAATTGGTAAACCAAGGTGAGCGGCCGCCATTAAGGGTTGGAAGGCGTTTGAACCACCAATTTCAGTCGCCATGACCGCGTCGAACGATGACCCTAAGTACTCGCCCATCATCTCCACTACTCGGGCTACATCGCGTGCATCTTGGAGGCGTTCCTGCATAACCAGTGGCGCGCCCATTGTGGACACCACCGCAACCTGAGCGTCGTCATCTAATTCTTGGGGGTCAATTAACTCAAACTGTGTGCCTGTGGCAGCTATTTGTTGCATGTTGAGGTGGTTGAGGTAGGGGCTTCCTCCCCCTCCGGTCCCAAGAATCCAGGCACCAACAGCGAGATCGTCGACGTCTGTCGCGTCCAAGTTGCGGGTCATCCAAGCAACTCTGAAGCGATGTGTGCGGTGCATCGGACGGCTGAGAGAACCGGCACTCCGGTTGTTTCCCGAACTTGGTTCAGTAATGACGTCTCGTATCCGAAACAGTCGAGTACGACAAGGTCCACTTCGGCACCAGCCAGTACGGCTGCCGCTGCTGTGGGATCTTCGCCCGGCTTCACCGCAGCAACCACTACTTCTCGATCAGATCGTTGCCATTGTCGAGCTAACGGTTCAACCTGTTCCGCCAAGGGCACCAACACTCCCAAAGTGCACTCGGCAGGAGCGACAGCGTCTACAACACCTTCAAGAATCGTCGAAGGGAACAACACGTTGGGGTAATTCGGGAGTCCGGCGAATTTACCCGTGCAGGCAACCAAAACCGGGCGACTCTCCCTCTCTATCAGTAGTTCTTGTAGACGAATGGTGGCGGCCTGCTTGGAAATGACCACATCGGCGCCGTTGGCGAGACGCGTGTGAAAGGTGTCAGATGCGTTCTGAGGGGCAAGGTGTGCGATTTCGTCGGTAGATAACCCGTCGAGTGCGCCACGGACCTCTATAGGTCGCGCTCCCAGTACTTGGCGCAGTTCTTTTTCGATGTCATCTCGAGGCGCTTGGCCAATAGTTAGAACAAGCAGCGGCTCCACAGAACAAACTTTAATGAACTGACCCAACTCACGTCGTCTAACCAAACATCTCGCCGGGACGACAGCGTTAGTTGTGCCTGAAATTCAGCTAAATGGATGGGCAGCCCGCCAGTTGGTAGCGGCGTCTTCGAGGGTCGTGAATCCCACGCCACGCTTCTCGACCTCGTCGAGAAGTTGTTCAAGCATGAGCATTCGATTACCTCGCCCGATGACTTGGGGATGCATCGTGTATGTCAACACCCCACCCGGCTCATGTGTAAGCGCCCAGTCCAGGTCGCCGAGCCAGGTTTCGAGAACCGCTGACGGCGGCGTCAGGTTGCCTCCTTGAGGTGGGATGTACTCGAACCAGGGGAAGTCATCGAGGTGCCAGGCCCAGGGCAACTCAACTAGATTGACTTCCTCTCCCCATTCAACACCTTCGTTTTTTACCCATCGGTCGTTCACCCGGCACCAGTATGGACGCACGTCATGGCCCATTAATGACGAGTCATATGAGAACCCGGCTTCGGTGAGCAGCTCGAAAGTACTACTAGTCACATATCCGCCTGGGGACCGCCAGCCCACCGGTCGTCTACCGGTCATACTTTCAAGGATCGCTAGGCCTTCCTCAAGGACTCGCTTCTCGTCGTCGCGTTCGAGCCGTGCAGGGTTTTCATGGTGATTGCCGTGATGGCCCACTTCGTGGCCACCGTCAACAATTTCCTCCAGGAGGTCTGGATATGTCGAAGCCGTTACTCCTGGAACAAAAAAAGTTGCGTGTATCGACCGTGACCCAAGAAGTTTGAGTATGCGGCGAGCACCCACGACCCCAAATTCGCCTCGACTGAACGCGGTGCGATCTTGCCGACTCATCCAGAGGGAGATGGTGTCGACGTCGAAGGTCAAACTGACGTAAGAGCGATCGGTCATCACTCCATCATTGCACCTGCTGCCCCAGCCTCGCCTGAGCAGGAGCGCCTCCTAGGCTCCCCTACCTATATTGACTGCAACAAGGCGTTCTAGGGCGTGGGTTTTTCGAACAGTTCGTCAGAGAAATGTGGCATAACACCTTCGGCAAACAGCTCCAGAGCGTGAATGGTTTCAGTATGCGAAAGCCCGCCCCAGTCGAAGTACAACATCAGATGTTTAACTCCAGCTGACTTGTAAACCTCCACGCGTTCTCGACACCGACTCGGATCACCAAAAATTGATAGCTCGTCCAACTGGTCGATAGTTGCAGTTGCCAAAAATTTCCCGATCTCAGCCATGGCTTCATACCCTTTCGTACCGGGAGGAGTCCACACCTTTGTCGCGCTGTCGAGTTTAAGTTTCATCCCCCTCTCTGCGTTAGCCAAAGCCTGCGCTGTCGTATCTGCAACGTGACACCAAACGACGTGGGGGAGATCTCTCGGTGGTTCGCCATGGCCCGCGTCGCGAAAAACCTGGTCGTACATGTCGAGCTGGGTGCGGATCTCTTTGGCAGAGCGGGCGGACCCAAATGGTGCTCCACTGAACGCATACCCGCGACTGGCCGCTTCTTCTGCTGAGCCCGGCGATGCCGCGGCGACCCACACTGGTGGATGGGGCTGCTGAATCGGTCGAGGTAAAAGATCAATGTCCCTGTATTGGTAGAAATCCCCCTCATAGCTGAATTGCTCTTGGGTCCACGCTCCGCGAATAACTTCCAGGGCCTCCCAAAAGCGAGCTTTCGTGGTGTTTATATCAACGTTAAACCCAGCAAACTCGTGCGGCTGATATCCGCGTCCTACTCCAACGTCGACTCGTCCCTGACTCAACAGGTCAAGGCTGGCAAGGTCTTCAGCTAAACGAATCGGATCATTTACCGGCAGGATGCTCACCCCGGTCCCCAAACGAATCCGTTCCGTACGCTCGGCAATCGCAGCCAGCACCAACTGTGGTGACGGAAAGACCCGCTGGCTGGCACCGAAGTGATGCTCACCCACCCAGAAACCCCAATATCCAAGTGCTTCAGCCGTTACAGCTTCGTCGATTACTTCACGGTAAAACTGTTGGTGAGATCGAAGGGAGGGATAGTTGTCTCCCAAAGTAAGAACCGAGAATCGCATAACCACTCCTACTGCAAGAGTCCGGGGGGCTCGCCGCTCCTTGCGTCCGTACGGGAACATTACTCCCCCCAGCTACAGAGATCTTTAGTGCTCCGGGTGCGCTGGCGTATGACTGACAAACCTGCTGACAGGTCCTCAGATGTCACTCGGGGCCGCGTCGACGTGTGCGACAGGGCAAGATGAGATCATGACAGACCACCTCGAGGCCCACCAGACCGCGGCGCCAATGGCGTCTGGCCCCACAGGGCCACTCCAAGGACTACGTATCCTTGATGTCACACACGCCCTTGCGGGGCCGTTCGCAGCCATGCTTCTCGCTGATATGGGAGCAGATGTGATCAAAGTTGAACCTCCACAAGGAGAGATGACTAGGCATCAGGGTCCTTGGACCAGAGATGACGAGGAACGCTTTTATTCTGGCAATTATTCGATGCGCAATCGCAATAAGCGATCCATTTGCCTCGATCTCACAACAGACGACGACCGGGAAGTCTTCCTTCGTCTTGTCGAAACATCCGATGGCCTTATCGAGAACATGCGAGCCGGAGTGATGGACCATCTCGGGGTGGGTTGGGAGGTTTGTCACGAACGCAACCCAAAGCTCGTGTATGCAGCAATTCGAGGATTTGGTGATACGCGAATTGCTCCGAGCCCTTATGCCAACTGGCCTGCTTACGATCTCATCGCTCAAGCGATGGGTGGCGTAATCGCTGCTACTGGCCAAGACGAAGACCACATCATGAAAGTCGGGCCGCCCATCGGCGATACGGTGCCTGGCACTATGGCCTCACTCGGCATGCTGGCCGCACTGTGGCGCGCTCGCGATACCGGTAAAGGTCAGTTCATTGATGTTGCCATGGTTGACGTGATGATGACGATGTCGGAAGCAAGCCAAATGGTGTGGTCATACATGGGCCGTCCAATGCGTCCAATGGGTAACGGTGTCGATGGGCTCAGCCCATACGACGTGTACCCCACCAAAGACGGGCACTGCGTCATCGCCACTCCGACTCAGCCACACTTCGAACTCTTATGTCAACTTATTGGGCGAGAAGACCTCATATCCGATGACCGAACCCGAAGCAATCGCCGAAGGGTCCGCAACAAAGCGTATGTGGATGAAGCCATCGGCGGATGGGCAGCGGCGTGCACCACTGCCGAAGTAGTAGAAACACTTGGCAACCAGGTGCCGGTAGGGCCCGTGTACGATCCGTCCGATTGGGTTAACGACCCTCATGTCGCAGCCCGAGAAATGCTTGTCCGCGTTGACCACGATCACCATCGCCCGACTGTCGTGTTGAACAGCCCCATCAAGTTCAGCGATGACCCATCCGGCATTTACCGCGGGGCACCCAGACTCAACCAGCATGGCGACGAAATTCGTTCTGAACTGGACACAGACTCAGATAGCTGACTCTCTTAGCCTTCGCGCGCTAAACCTGCGTGCATGAACGCGGTTCTATCGAGGTCGGCAAACGCGCAGATCTTGTTCTTATTGACGCTACAACCGGCAATCTCGCCCCAGTTAGCGATACGGTTGCAGCTCTCGTGAATAGGGCCACTGCAGCTGACATTCGAGCTGTCTTCAACAACGGCGCACTTGCCCATCGGGGTCCTCTAGACGTGATCCCTCACAGGGTGTGATTCCTTGTTCACGTCAAAGCAAATTCGAGCAGATATCTCGCGGGAGATACTGACCGTCACCTTTTGTCCCTAGGTATTCAGTGCCGTCAACGACGACCTTGCCGCGCAAGAGCACTTTCTCAACCTGACCGGTCATCGTCATGCCCTCATAGCAGGAGTAGTCAACATTCATATGGTGGGTTTCAACTGACAGCGTGTGTGGACTGTTCGGATCGAAGACAACGATGTCAGCATCTGAACCCGGTGCAATAGTTCCCTTTCGAGGATAAAGACCAAACATTTTTGCTGGCGCTCGAGAACACATATCCACCCAACGATTAAGTGACAGTCGTCCTTCCGCAACAGCGCCTTGGAACATCAACTCCATCCGGTGTTCCAGGGTGGGTAACCCATTAGGGATGCTCCGGAAATCATCCCTCCCTATCTCTCTTTGCTCCCAACAAAATGGGCAATGGTCAGTAGCGACTACTTGCAGGTCATTGGTACGCAGCCCTCGCCACAAATGGTCTTGATGTTCTTGAGGTCGGAGTGGCGGTGAACACACGAATTTCGAACCCTCGAAATTAGGTCGATCCAAGTCACTGAGGTCGAGAAACAGGTACTGAGGGCACGTCTCCGCGAAGACATTAAGCCCACGATCTCGAGCAGCTACCACTTCTTCAAGTGCGTTTGAAGAGGACAGGTGGACGATATAAAGCGGCGAGCCAGCAACTTCGGACAGGGCGATTGCACGATGCACAGCTTCAGCTTCGAGGATCGGGGTACGGGTAACTCCATGGAACCGCGGTTCGATATCGCCGCGCTCGGCGGCCTGTTCTCTTAGGACATCAATCGCTATCCCGTTCTCGGCATGCATCTGAATCAAAGAGCCATTCTCGGCTGCCTGTTGCATCATGCGAAGAATCTGCCCATCGTCGGAATAAACCCGACCCGGGTAAGCCATAAACATCTTAAAACTGGTGACTCCTTCTCGAACAAGCAGGTCCATCTCCTTTGGAGACTGCTCATCAACGTTGGCCACCATGATGTGGAATCCATAGTCCACCGCACATTCGCCAGCAGCGTTTTCTCGGTGGCGTTCGTAGCCGTCTGGTAGTCGTTCATCGCCACTCATGAAAGCAAAATCGATAATGGTTGTGGTGCCACCAAACGCCGACGCGACGGTACCCGTTTCAAACGTTTCGAGAACAGGGGCGATCTGGCCAGTCGCCTGTAAGTGCGTATGAGCATCGATGCCACCTGGCACGACAAACTTCCCCTGAGCATCGATCACTCGATCGGCGCCCTCGGCGAAGGTTCGTGTCAGCTCACTATCGGGATGCACCACGCCCACTACAATCTCGCCTTCAACTAACACATCAGCCAAGACAGTTTCAATAGCGGTAACGACAGTGCCCCCTGTAATCGCAGTCCTCATCTCTGTTCCTTCATTTCGCAGTCAAACAGACGCAGCTACTCAGAGGCTGCTTCGATGAACTGGGCTTCAAGCACCAACTCCACGTCGTCTGTGACCATCGGTACTCCGTAGCTCACGCCGAACGCACTGCGGCTAATCGTGCCTGACATGCTAAATCCGTAGTGTGTCGACCCATCCATGGGGAACACCGCTGAGCCGTTGTAAGTGCCAGCCAAGGTAACCGTGTTGGTGATCCCCTTGATGGTGAGGTCGCCTTTCAGGTCATAACCGTCACTGGTTTCGGAGACCGACGTCGATGCGAATGTCATCTGGGGGTGGTTAGCCGCGTCGAAGAAGTCACCGCCGAGTATGTGCTTATCTCGCGCCTCGTTGCCAGTGTTGACCGACGCCATCTCAGCCTCAATCGACACCGTCACCTCGGCAACAGTGCTTCCAATTGTCAACGAACCGGTGAAGACATCGAAGGTACCTCGAACTAAGGAGATATCTAGATGAGCCACATAAAATCCCAGTTGGGAGTGGACCGCATCAATCGGATATTTACCTTCAGTGATAGCTAAACCCATGCGGGGACTCTCCTCTAAGACAGTGACATGGTATTGCACTGGCGTCTGGTCCGCTCCGGGCTATTGGGCGCAACCTCGACCTTATTGAGCGTGCAAGCTGGTTTCACACGCTTCTGTGTCCCACATATCAAGCTTTCGGTAATACAACGAACACGAAAGCTATGTAGTGAAGTGATGCCGCGGCAACGGTGAGAGAGTGAAATATTTCGTGGAACCCGAACATACTCGGCCACGGGTCAGGTCTTTGAGAGGCGAATACAACAGCCCCGGCGGTATACAGCAATCCGCCAGTGAGAAAAAGAACGAAACCCAGCACCCCAAGCTGGTGCCATGCATCTTGGACCACAGCCAAGAGACACCATCCAACAACTAGATACGGACCCGCGACAACCCATTTGGGGGCCTGAGTGAATCGGATGCGTATGAATGCGCCTATGGCAGCACCTCCCCAGACCAGCGCTAACACCAACTTCGCGGCCCAAGCTGACAAAGCAAATACAGCTACTGGGGTATAAGTCGCGGCGATTGCGAAGAATATGGTCACGTGATCGAATTTCTGCAGCCTCTTTTTCCCTACCGGTCCCCAGTTCACGCGGTGGTAGAGAGCAGACACTCCGAACAACGCTGTTATGGCTGTGCTGTAGAGCCCTGTAATTAGTCGAGGCCAGACCCCTGGGGCTGAGACAACCACTATTGGGGCAAGCGTGACCGAAGCAATAAAAGCTGCTCGATGTGACACTCCGCGGAAAAGGGGTTGAGTCACAAGATTGCTCGAGCCGCCGCCCAAAGGTAGGCGATGAGAATAATGACGAAGATAATGCGCCAGGTTCGTTTACTCATCTACCCATCACAATTTCGTTGCTTTCTTCACGTCTTTGCGCCTAGCCCTACGGTACTTCCGTTTCACAAAGTTGGAGACTGCAATTTCCGCACTGCGCTTAGAGCCAAGCAGCCCTGTTCTCAACAAGTTCCAAAACACTCCAGGCCCACGACCAGTACCGTGCGGGGATGCATATCTGCGTCGGGCTCTTCCAGGTGGAATGGTGAACCAAGCACTCGCCTTGAGCGAGTCCGGCCCAGAGTGATCACTACCCGAACGGGCTTTCAACGCAGCGCCCTCCCCCAAGTATTTACTGTCGCGACGCAAAGTTCTGCTGCGGCTGAAACCCCCTTCAGCGAAAAGAACGACTCCAGGCGGACACGCCTCATTTTCTTGTCCACAGCACTGGGTGCTTTCCTTGTCACCGCCAACGTGTCGACGATGAATGTCGCGTTTCCTGATCTTGAGCGCACATTCACCGAGACAAGTCGAGGCTCTCTCACATGGGTTCTCAACGCCTATACGATTTCCTTTGCAGCGTTGCTGATCCCGGCAGGACGACTAGCTGACCGGTTTGGACGACGGCGCGTTTTCATGATCGGCCTTGTGGTGTTCGCTCTGGCGTCACTTCTAGTTGGGGCGGCGCCGACCTTCCCAGTCGTTGTCCTAGCACGCGTGGCTCAAGGCGTCGGCGGGGCTCTCCTCACCCCTGCATCACTGGGGCTCTTACTAGCGGGAACCCCTGATTCCGCGCGGATGGCCACGGTCGCGAAATGGGGTTCGTTGACAGCTCTAGGCGTAGCCACTGGTCCGGCAGTTGGGGCTCTAATCGTCGACGCGTATGGGTGGCGCTGGGCATTTCTTGTTTTGCCTCCCTCCTGCCTGCTGAGCTACCTGACTGGTAGGAAAACACTTCCTCGGACAACTCCTGACGCAAACGCACCATTCCCCGACGTTGTCGGGGCCATGTTGCTTGCCGCGTCGATGGCGTTGTTGGCGTTTTCCATCATCCAGATCGGACCATGGGGCTGGTCATCATCGGGTGTGCTGATCGCATCTTCCCTTTCTTTGATCCTTTTGGTAGCCACCCTGTTCAAAGGCCGTTTTCATAGAGCGCCCGCTCTACCTACGCATCTATTCCGGATCCGGTCGCTCTCAATGGCCAACGTCGCGACCGCTGTCCAGTCGGCGGGGCTTTCAGCATCGTTACTTGTCAATGTTTTGTGGCTCACCCAAGGCTGGGGTTACTCGATCCGCACAGCTGGCCTCGCTACCGCCCCACTTCCGCTCTTCGTGGCGCTCATGGCCCCGTTAATCGGAAAACTCGGAACAAGGTATGGGGTGCGACGTATCGCCGTACCAGGCTCTTTCTCGTGGGGAATAGGTGTGCTGCTATATGCCCTTTTTGTTACTGATACCCCCAATTACTGGGGTCTTTGGTTACCGGCGTCGATCTTGGTCGCGATCGGGGTGGCGACAACGTTCCCCATCGTGAGTGCAGCTGCCGTGAGCGAGGTCCCCCCAACTGAATTCGCGGTTGGCGGTTCGCTCAATCAGGTGGGTCGACAAGTTGGTGCAACAATCGGTATCGCCGCACTCATTACCGTCGTCGGCCAAGGCACAGATGTCGATTCCTTCCACAAAGCCTGGTTCATTACAGCCGCAACGGGGCCCGTTGCAGCGTTGGCTGTCTATCTGATCGGTAAAACCAACTCGTCCGATAGCGACTAATCCGCTGGCGTACCGCGATAGATCATTGAGCCCTTATGGACGGCGAACAGCATTTTTATCGCCGTTTGTTCAGACTTAATTGATACGAAACAGAACACTCTGACGTTATGAGATGGCAAAAGGCGGCCCCCTGTCTACGACACATCAGCAAACGTTTTAAACACCATCGCAAATGACTACAGGCCCCTCGGAATTATCTAGACGGAAAGGCAGGATGTCCTGGTACGCAAGTGAGCTTTTCCAGGCCATCGCTGAGTCACTGTCGGGGAACTCAAGCACTACTGCCACAGGGTTTGGGTCGTCTTCTGTGTAGTGCTGTGTGCCTCCTCGAACAAGATAACTACCTCCGTGATCGGTGACTGTTTTCTCCACCGAATCCAGGTACGGACCCATCGCTTTGGGATCATTAATTTTCAGTAGTCCTATTAAGTACGCCTTCGTCACGTTCCACTCTCCTTAGTTAGCAACTGAGACCAAAGGCCTACCAGGCGATTGAGACGCAAACCAACGACATGTAGCAAAGGCCACCAAGGTTGTTGTGACCGCCGCCACGATCTTGGAGGTCGTAGTTCTTACTTTTCCATTTTTTGGAGGTGAGCTATCCCATGGAGTGGCGGTACATTGAGATCCCTTTATGAATGTTGCCCGAAACATCACTGGGGCCTTACTCGGCCTGACCTTTTGCTGGATCGGCATACAGCACTTCATAAACCTCAAGGCTTTTAATGAAATCGTTCCTAGCTATCTCGGAACACCAGCGTTTTGGACCTACTCGAGCGGAGTCTTAGAAATTGCCTTGGGGTTAGGGATAGTGATTCCAGCCACTAGACCCGTCTCCGCTCGATGCCTCGTTGTTCTCGTGGTGTTGATGTCGTTAGCCAATCTGAACATGTATTTGAATGACGTGCCTTTCAACGGAAGCGTCTTGAGCACGACCGCACACATCATCCGCCTGATCATCCAAGTGGTGTTGGTCACTGTGCTGCTTTGGCTCGGCTCCATTTTTTGAATCAAACCGGATAACCCTTTCGGGTGCCGCTGAGAACTGCTCGGAGGGCTTCTCGTGGGGCGCATTTTGGGCATTTCTGCGGTTTTGGTCACCATCCGCGGTTCCTCGCTGTCATTCGTCGTTGCAAGGTCCACGTAACCGCCAGATC
>Ga0206679_10001723_pt1 | contig 17991 bp, 11 predicted proteins | sample M110012015metaG_FD_155464 | JGI IMG/M metagenome (GOLD analysis project Ga0206679, IMG submission 155464) | Ammonia-oxidizing marine archaeal communities from Monterey Bay, California, United States - M1 100m 12015 | ecosystem: Environmental > Aquatic > Marine > Intertidal zone | place: USA... | reverse complement strand
ATTAAACATTTTTGAAGATCAAGGGAGAATTACCGTGGTGAACTCTGGATTCAGTTCACTACAAAATAATCGCTGGTACTATAATATAAATCGCTATGATGGGGCAGGGACGATAATTTACTCGACTTATTACGATTCAGAAGACGAGTGGGGTGCGAATGGAATAAAGGCTGATCGGGACCAAAACAAGAATATTTATTTAGCTGGCTCTGGAGATCAGAGTATTCAGGTAATTAAAACCGATTCCAATGGAATTGCGTTATGGGAGAATCGCGTGTATGCGCCTTCACAAGATAGTCTTACTCAGGGTTTCGGCATGGATATACTGCCAGACAATCAGGGAGTTATTTGTGTGGGAAGTACCGAATCCTCAATATTCATTGCGCATATTGGTCCAACAGGACTGGTTAATTGGTGTAAGCAATACAACAACCCTAATCAAGTAAATATGCCTCATTCCCTTCGGGTTTGTGATAATGGTGATATTCTCGTGGGTGGAGCAGGCTTTATTATGAGACTTGACTCACAAGGCAATGTCCTTACTTCCCGATTTTTCATGTTAATGTTTACAAATGATATTATTGAGTATGGTCCAAATGCCATTTATGTAACTGCCGGAGACGTGTTCAATTCAAATAGCCAGTTCATTATGAAACTTGACGATTCATTGAACCCTATCTGGTTTAAACGTATTCCTGGCGGGTCCTCCTTTTACGTCTGGAATTATTTGATGGAGAAATTTCCCGATGATGAGTTGGTCATTTTCGGCCTTTCCAGTAATGAAAACTATGACTTTATTAGAATAAAACATGAAGACTTCAGCTTATGTACCTTTGATAGCATGTTGCCTCTCTCTCATGTTGATATGGGTGCTTTTACCATCGATACAGGAATCGTGACATCGAGTAACCTCGTTCAGCTGGCTGTATCGAGTTATGACATTCAACCAGGACTCATTGGACATCAAATATGCGACAATGCTGGTTTTGATAGCCCTATTGGTCAACCAACAGTTTTGGTGTCTCCAAATCCAGCCTCTGACTACTTAAATATTGATTCGGAAACCCCCGTTGATAGAATACACATCATTGATCAATTTGGAAAGATGGTCATCAGTGAATCGGGTTCTATTATTGATGTGTCTAATTTATCAGAAGGAACTTACTTGGTGATAATCGAGATCAATGGTCACAGCTTATTTAGACCATTTATAAAACTATAGGATTCTTAAATACGTCAGTTTTTCATAACTTTCTCAAATCCATCACGCATTTCTGCAGGTTAATTCATTAGTGGAGAAGATGGGAGTCGAACCCACGACCTCTTGACTGCCAGTCAAGCGCTCTAGCCAGCTGAGCTACATCCCCGGAGACCGCAAATATAGTATTTTATCAGATTATTCTATTGTAGCTCCATCATTGGATGGATTTCTTTAAATTTGCGCAGCATAGAGAACAGAATGGAACATCAGATTAAAGAGTTGATATTAGCACACAGCACGGAATTATTCGGGAGTCAGATTCCTGAAAACCTTATTCAATTTCAACCGACACGTAAGGATGTGGACGGAGATCTGACCCTGGTGGTTTTTCCTTTTGTAAAAATACTCAAATGCAGTCCTGAGGATGCAGGTGCTAAAATCGGAAAATTTTTAGACGATAAAATTGATGAGATTTCGAGCTTCGAACCACTCCGTGGATTTTTAAATATCTCACTTAGCGATACCTATTGGCTTGAAAGAGCTCAGGAAACGCTTTCGGATACTTTTGGAATTAAAGCAGAAGGGTCTGAGCCTTTGATGATGGTAGAATACGCCTCTCCAAATACGAATAAGCCACTTCACCTGGGCCATTTAAGAAATATTTTCCTTGGAGACTCTGTGGCTTCTATTCTAAAGGCCAATGGGCATCCTGTGGTGCGTACCCAGATCATTAATGATAGAGGAATTCATATCTGCAAAAGCATGCTGGCCTGGGAGAAATTTTCTCCACTAAATGAAAAAGGGGAACGGGAAACCCCTCAGAATACTGGTGTAAAAGGAGACAAGCTGGTTGGAAAATATTACGTGGAGTTTGATAAGCAAATGAATGCTGAAGTTCAGGTTGTTTTATCGGAATGGGAAAAGGGAAAAATAGACGAGACTGCTCAAGAGGAATACACAAAACTAAATACAGCACGAGCGGGTAAAAATGAAGGTCAGCTCAAAGAAATAGATTCCAAAATCAAAGAGCTCGCCAAAAATCATACACCATTGCTTAAGGAAGCGAAGCAAATGCTAATTAAGTGGGAAGCAAGAGATCCACAAACCTATCTCCTTTGGACGACAATGAACGGATGGGTATATGAAGGATTTGACCACACCTATGAAACAATGGGTGTGAAGTTTGATAAATTGTATTACGAATCCGACACCTATCTTTTGGGAAAAGATATAGTTGCAGAGGGATTGGATAAGGGTGTTTTTTATAGAAAGGAAGATGGCTCTGTATGGATAGATCTTACAGATGAAGGTCTTGATGAAAAAATTGTCTTGAGAGCTGATGGAACTGCAGTGTATATGACACAGGATATTGGTACCGCTATTGAGAGATATAAAGATTATCAAGAGCTCAATGGGATGGTGTATACTGTGGGCAACGAGCAGGATTATCATTTTAAGGTGCTGTTTTTGATTCTCAAAAAACTGGGATATGTCTGGGCAGACAATTGTCATCATCTTTCCTATGGAATGGTCGATCTGCCTACAGGTAAAATGAAGTCTCGAGAAGGAACTGTGGTAGACGCTGATGAGCTTATGGACGATGTCATTTCTAAAGCTGCGAAAATGACTATGGAGAGAGGACATCTGGACGATATGAGTGAGTCGGAAAAAGAAAATCTATATCACCAGATAGGGTTATCAGGTTTAAAATATTACCTCATCAAGGTAGACCCTAAAAAGAGAATGATGTTTGATCCGCTGGAATCAATAGATCTCAATGGCAACACCGGGCCATTTATTCAGTATACCCATGCGCGAATATGCTCTTTAATTAAAAAGGCGGGAGATTTTGGCGATAATATAACTGTAAGCAGAGCTCTATTACCTGCTGAAAAAGAGCTGATAAAGGTGCTTATGAAATTTCCGGATGTTCTTGATGATGCGGGAAAACAGTACTCTCCGGCTGTTCTGGCGAATTATTGTTATGAGCTAGTGAAATCGTACAATCAGTTCTACCAAAATGTAAAAATTTTACCTGAAAATGAAACTGAAATTAGAACAAATCGTTTACTGATAAGTAAATCAACAGAGAAGATTATAAAACACAGTCTGAATCTTTTGGGTATTTATGCCCCAAATCGAATGTGATTTTACTATCTTTACTCTATTAAAATGGATATTATGAAAGTTATTTTGTTTATCTCGACCTTAATTCTGCTTACATCATGTGGTAAATATGATAAACCATTCATTTCTTTTCAGTCTCCTGAAAAACGATTAATGGATAAAACCTGGAGCTGCTCTAAAGCAGTTGCTGAGGATGGTACTGAATTTCAGGTTGAGGATAAAATTACTTTTGCTATTGACGGTACGGACTCTGTTTTCACGAGAATAACCACGCACTGGCCTTTAACCCCATTATATTATACAACAGCTCCAGATCCAGTGGTTTCAGATACTATTGTGGGTACCTGGACCTGGGGATATGCGATTGGTGATGATTTCAATAAACAGTTTATTCATGTAGACTACCCATCATCAATTTTTGGCAGAAATATGCGTGTGAGTATACTTACGAAAAATGAATTGGTGTATTTAGACCAATCGTATGACAATACGACCTACCATTACACTAAGCTGTAGCAAAAATCTCTAACGAAAAATCACTTCATCGGTGAGTTTTCGAATCATTGTGTATAATTCCTGTTTAAATTCCAAAGGACTGTAGCTCCCTTTTTCAATTTGACGCAGCTTGTATTCCCATTGTCCTGTTAGCTCAGGGCTCTTTAATAGTTCGTTTTGGATCGTTCCAATGAGTGCTATGCCAAGAGAAGTGGCATGAATATTCTTCTTTTTTCTTTCGATGTATTTTCTTTTAAATAAGGTTTCAATAATATTCGCTCGAGTTGAGGGTCTTCCAATTCCGTTTTCTTTCATGAGCTCACGCATGTCCTCGTTATCCACGAGCTTTCCAGCTGTTTCCATGGAACGCAATAAAGTGGCTTCTGTATAATATTTTGGTGGGCTCGTTTTTCCTTCATGGAAAAAAGGAGTATGAGGACCTTCCTCTCCTTTTTTAAATAGCGGGAGCTCCTTTTCATCGCTCTTTTTAGCTGCGTTTTTCTCCTCATAAACCACACGCCACCCCGGGTCAAGAATTTGCTTTCCGGATGTTTTAAAATCGAGCTTTTCAACTTTACCAAGTACTGTTGTATTAGACACTTTGCACACTGGGTAGAATACAGCAATAAAACGTTTGCAGATAAGGTCATAAATTTCCAGCTCTATTCCCTGCAGTCCCTGTGCCTGTATTCCGGTCGGAATAATGGCATGGTGGTCTGTAATTTTCTTATTGTTGAAAATGCTTTTACTCTTTTTAATGGGTTTGTCTAATACTGGTGCGGTCAGATGTGCATAGTCTTTCAGGTTTCCAAGAATACCGGAAACTTTTGGATGCAAGTCCTCAGTAAGATAGGTGGTATCCACACGAGGATAGCTGACCAGCTTTTTTTCATAAAGGTTTTGAATACTCTTTAAAGTCTCTTCTGCTGAATGACCGAAAATCTTATTGGATTCTACCTGCAGGGAGGTAAGGTCGTACAAGCGCGGATTTCCCTCCTTGCCTTCCTTTTGTTTGTACGAGATGATTTTAAAAGCTTTATCCTTTAAATATTCAACTCCTTCAATTGCCCTTTCTTTTGAATTGAGGCGTTTAATCTGACAAGTGAATTCCGTTTCTCTATAGGTGGTCTTTAGCTCCCAATAATGTTCTACTTTAAATTGTGCTATTTCGTGATGACGCTTTACAATCATGGCCAGGGTAGGGGTCTGTACTCTTCCTACAGATAAGGTGGTTTTATCTTTTCCGAATTTCTTGGTATACAATCTTGTCCCATTGATTCCAAGTACCCAGTCTCCAATGGCGCGAGAATTTCCTGCAGCGAATAGATTGTCGTATTTGGATGCATCCTGGAGCTTTTTAAAGCCATTTTTAATGGCTTCCTCAGTTAGTGATGAGATCCAAAGTCTCTTAACTGGAACGGAACACTTTGCTTTTAGTAGGACCCATCTTTGAATGAGCTCACCTTCTTGACCTGCATCTCCACAATTAATGACCTCACTTGCTTTTGCCACAAGTTTTGTAATAAGCTCAAATTGTTTTGATATCCCTTGATTGTTTTTGATTTTAATGCCGAATTTATCAGGGAAAATTGGCAGGTCTTCAATTTTCCAGTATTTCCAGTGTTCCTTATAGTCCTGAGGTTCTTTGAGGGTACAGAGGTGACCAAAAGTCCAGGAAACGAGATATCCATTGCCTTCAAAATACCCATCATGTCTTGCATTGGCACCTAGAATTTGTGCCAGATCTTTGGCCACACTAGGTTTTTCAGCAATGCAAAGCTTCATGCAGATTTGAGGTTTCTTATTTTAATTTGTCGTAAGCGGAAAGACCAGCTTCCAGCCAGACCTTGAATTTTTTGGTCGTTCCATGGTGCTGGTAATCCGCAGACCCATTCGATAGATCTTCTCCATCTGGTCCCAGCATGCGATAATAGGGTTGCGTATTTGTTTTGTATCTGGATTGCTGGAAATAGGACCATTTGTGGCCTATCTGGGTGATTTTCTTGAATTTACCGGGAGCGTACTCCACCGTTTTATGCTCCTTTTTTGGTAATTTCTTTTTGTCGTCTACATATAAGGAGACAATAACCACCTTGTTTCTCAATATTTCAATCACTCCTGGTTTTCCCCAGACGGTATTTTCCATTTTTCGGCAATTGACACAGGCTTTCCCTGTAAAATCAATAAATAATGGTTTTCCTACTTTCTTGGAGTATGCAAGTGCTTTATCAAAATCATGGAATAAAGGGAGCTTGTGAGGCCCGGGGTGTGTATCTTCTCCAGGAATATACGCACTGGAGGCATCTCCACCTCCGCCGACTCCAAATGGAGACTCTGCGTAGGTTGTAGGAGGCGGGAAGCCACTGATTAAATTTAATGGAGCACCCCACATACCAGGCAACAAGTAAATAACGAATATTAATGAGCTAATTCCCATAAGTGAGCGTCCTACAGAAAGATGTTCAATTGGGCTGTCATGAGGAAGTTTAATAAATCCAAACAGATAAATGGCCAGTGTCAAAAAGATTCCTATCCAGATGGCGATAAATAGCTCCCGCTCAAGTAAGTGAGCATCTACAACTAAATCTGCATTTGACAGGAATTTAAATGCAAAGGCGAGCTCTAAGAAACCTAACACGACTTTTACTGTGTTAAGCCAGCCTCCAGATTTTGGCAGTGAATTCATCCAGCCAGGAAAAGCAGCAAAAAGTGAAAAAGGTAGGGCAAGTGCCAGGGAGAATCCGAACATCCCTACGAAAGGTGCCATTCCACCAACAGTTGCCGATTCAACCAGTAAGGTACCTACAATAGGTCCTGTACAGGAAAAGGACACAAGTGCCAAGGCAAGTGCCATAAAGAAGATTCCAATAATCCCTCCTTTGTCTGATGCTTTATCCGCTTTATTTAACCAGGAGCTCGGTAATCTGATTTCAAATGCTCCCATAAAGGAAATGGCGAAAACGACCAATAAAAGGAAAAATATGAGGTTAAAAGTAACGTCGGTGGAAAGTGCATTTAGCGCATCATATCCAAATACGCTTGTCACTATAGTTCCCAAAATCACATAGATCAAAATAATCGATACTCCGTAAATTATGGCGTTTCTAATACCTGCGGCTTTTGATTTACTTTGCTTGGTGAAAAAGCTAACCGTCATAGGAATCATCGGGAATACACATGGTGTAAGTAGTGCGGCAAATCCACTTAAAAATGAAATAAAGAAAATAAGCCACATGGACTTACCTGTTTCTTTCTCTTCGGGAGCTGCTTTTTTGGTTTTAGCTTTTTTAGCTTGATTATCAGTTGGATTAGTTGGACCAGATGCATCAGCTGTATTCGTTGTATCACCATTGTTCTCCGTTGCACTGGTATCTGGATCGTCCGTTCGAAGCTCCATCTCAGGACCACACTTTTTCACCGATAATTCAAAAGGCACTTCATGCTCCGGCAGGCATTTGCTATCATCACAGGTCTGAAAAGAGAAAACCCCCTTTAAAGTGTAATTTTTATCAGATTTGGATGTGATTTTTCTTTTTAAGGTGAATTTGTGATGGTGATAGCTCAGCATTTCTTCGGCATCTTCATCGTATTCCATAATTGGTTTGGGCTCAATAACACCAGCATGGATTTTGTAATTTGGACTTCTTTCAATCGTTACATTGGTAGGAATGAAAAATGATTCTGCTGGTAGTATATGTGAGTTGATATGCCAGCCGTCTATGATATCGACATCAACAACGACAAATAAATCGCAGTCTTTTTGTTCCAGACGAATAGAAGAACGCACCTTGTCTTCCGGATTCTCCATTTGAGAAAACAATCCGTTACCTACAACTGAAAACAGTATAACAGCTAAGAGTGAAAGAAATTTAGTCATGTGTATTTAATTTTATGGAGAGGACCTCATCAATAGGGGGTAAACACCTTTCATCATTACAAATCATATATGTTACGGTCAGGTTCAAAACGGTCTCTTTCTTAATTTTAATTTTTTGTTCCCCTACATAATTTTCCTCAAAGATATAAACATCGGACTCAAAATTGGTATCAAATATTTTTGTTGGCACCAATTTTTCAACAAATTTTTTACGAAGCTTTAATTTCCTGTTTTTTTGTATGCTCACCTCAACTGGTATAGGTCCAGCATTTAGAGGTGTTTGGGCCGAATACAGATGCCATCCGGGTTCGATATCTCCGTTCAACAAAATAAGCTCTTTTTGATCATCATATTCTATTGACCATTGCACTTTATTTTGAGCATAACAAAGGGTGACTCCTATGAATAGGAGAAACAGTGAAAACTTAACCATACTTTAAACAAGAATTTCTTTGAGTCTGTTTATTGGAATCCATATTCCACCCTTAAGACAAACAAATTTGGTACCAGAAGCCCAAATTGTAGTATTTACTCTTTTTACTCCATCGTCGTCCTCAAAAACTATGAATACCTTTCTTCTGTGGGTATTTCCCAGAATCGTTGCCTTATCTATCTGTTTGCGAAGATTAGGATGCTGCTGTACCCGAGATTTGTCTTTAAAAGACAAAGAGGGGATTGTTTCTTTTTCTACAAGCAATGTTTCCATGGAATAATTAATTACTACTAAAATAACATAATTTATCGAATTTCCATATTTCAGGAATCATTTCACCAATCTAATCTTGGATTCGCTGAAATTTTTTGATCTGAACATATATTTTGATCAAAGGAATATTTTCCTGCCATAGCAATCATAGCGGCATTATCTGTGCAATATTCGAATTTTGGAATGTGTATTATCCAATTTTCTTCTCTTTTTTGAATTAATCTTTTTCTGAGCTCCGAATTGGCAGAGACTCCACCAGCTATTGCTACCTCTTTTATTCCGGTTTGTTGGCAGGCTAATTCCAGTTTGGTCATTAAAATATCCACTATGGTATTTCTGATGGATGCGCAGAGATCATTAAAATTATTCTTAATAAAGTGCTCATCCTCCTTAACCCAGTCTCGGATATTGTAAAGTATGGATGTTTTTAAACCACTGAAACTAAAGTTCAGATCTGGTATTTTAGGTTTGGAAAAAACAAAGCGCATCGGATCCCCTAATTCCGCGAATTCATCAAGCTTAGGCCCACCGGGATAATCAATACCTATCATTTTGGCTGCTTTGTCAAAGGCTTCTCCAGCTGCATCATCAATAGTTGACCCAATAATTTCCATTTCAAAAGGAGACCGGACGGTTACAATTTGAGTATGTCCTCCGGAAACCGTTAGGCAGAGAAATGGGAAATTAGGTTTTGTTCTATTTTCATCGAATATGAAGTGCGCCAATATATGTGCTTTCATATGGTTTACTTCAATTATCGGGATATTTAAAGAGAGTGCCAGAGATTTTGCAAATGAAACACCAACAGTCAGGGAACCCATGAGTCCTGGCCCTCTGGTGCATGCGATAGCATCTATATCTTTTAACGCGATTTTGGCCTTCTTGATCGCTTCATCAACTACTGGAATTATGTTCTCTATATGTGCACGACTTGCCAATTCTGGAACAACTCCGCCATATTTTTGGTGTATTTTTTGATTGGCAATACAATTGGAGACGATCTTATCTCCCACTAGTATAGCAGCTGAGGTGTCATCGCATGAGGATTCTATACCAAGAATTGTACTGTGTTTTCGACTCAAAAGATTGTTATTTTTGTAATAATATAGGATGTCAAAGTTACTTAAAATAATAGGTCGTAGCGCCGGAATATCTGCAGAATGGATCCTAATTTTATTCTTGGTCTTTGTCTTTGCCATTAGGACCTATCCGGTACAAACCTATATTGCTAAACAATTCACGTCATATTTGTCAAATGAACTAAATACTGAAGTTCACATAGAAGCGGTGGAGTTTATCTTTTTTGATCGAGTTCTGTTAAAGAACTTTAGTATCAAAGACAAACAGAATGTAGATTTAATAAAAATGAAAGAGGCCTATGCCACAATGAATCAATTTGCATTGTTTGGTGAGTCTCTACATGTAAAACAAATTTCATTTCGAGATGGGGAAATAAATGTGAGCAGAGACAAAGAGACCGGTGAATTCAATTACCAGTTTATTGTGGATTATTTTGATGAACCTGATGACCCCGATGCAGAACCATTGCAATTAGAAATTGATCAAATTGAATTGTCGAATGTGCAATTTAGGTATGATGATTACAGAGAACCGGAGCAATCAGGTGGTATGGACTTTAATCATATTGGGATCAAAGACCTGCAGGCAAAGCTGACTCATTTTAAGATGAAAGATGATACATTTTTAGTAAATGTGAACCATATTTCATGTGCAGAAAAATCTGGATTTTCGCTAAAGGAGCTATCCACTTCAGTTTTTCTTCGTGAGGGAAGTATCAGACTCAAAAATCTTAGCCTGGAATCTGATATTTCGAAGCTCAGAGCAAGTCATTTTGAGATGAATTTTAATACCTGGGAAGATTTTGATTCGTTCAATGAAAAAGTGCGCTTTGATGTCAGTCTCGATAGCTCAGTTCTTTCTTTAGTGGATCTGGCACTTTTTGTTCCGGATATCGATGGCATGGACAGTAACTTAGGGCTAAAGGGGGAATTTAAGAATGCACTAAATGAAATGAATATTGACGACTTTACCTTATATTTTGGCGATAAGTCATTTATTCATGGAAATTTTCAGCTACCCGACTTTTTCACTGATTCGATTCAGGAATTTCAACAAAATTTTACAAGTGCATTTATTGATTTTGAAGATGTACTGTCCATTAAAATGCCCAGCAATTCTGAACCCATTGTTTTGGATGAATATCTGAGTAAAAACAGATTCCTTGATATCTCGAATATGCAGGTCAATGGTTCTACAAGTAATTTTGATTTTAAGTTTGAAGATGTGAAATCAGCTCTGGGCGAATTAAGACTTCCTGTAGCTATGAATTTTGATATGGACTCAAATCGCATTGTAATACAATCCACTGAGGACTATCTAAGTGAGGTATTGGTGAGTAATTTGCAATTAGGACAATTATTGAATGAAGATCTTTTGGGGAGATTAAATGGAAGCATTCGTCCCCGATTGGAGTTTGATAACTTCGGGAATGTTTCTTTAAAGCTTAATCCATCTAAAATAGCCAATGTGGAATTTAACGGATATCGAATTAATGAGATTAATCTGGGTGAAACTTTATACAAGAATGAAAAGCTCACAACATCATTACAGATAAATGACCAGCATGTGAAACTCGATTTATCTTGTGGTATGGAAGTAGGAAAAACAATGAGTGTAGATGGATTGCTAAATGTTGAATTATTGGATTTGGATGTTCTGAATTTTACTTCTGATTCATCAAAACTTGCCACTTCGATTTCCGTTTCTTTAGCAGGAAACTCTATAACTGATTATTCAGGACTCGTCAATGCAGCGTTTATAAATTACGAAAAGGGAATAGAGCAATTAGAAATACCGGAAATGCGCCTATCTCTGTATTCAAATAAAGAGTCGGAAGAGTACAATTTAAATAGTAGCCTGCTGGATGTTGAGCTTAAGGGAATTTTTGATTGGGATAATTTACTGTCAGATTTCACCAGCGATCTCGCTGCTGTTTTCCCTACTTTGAAAGTCGGATCAAAAACGGAAATGCAACGAGGGAATAACGGCGGTGGAAATGACATCAGCTTTAAGCTCTTATCTAAAGACATGAATCGAGTGTTACATATGTTTGCACCTGGCATTGAAATAGCAAATGAATCAGGTCTTTCAGGAAGCTATAATTCATCTGCCGAATATTTGGATATTCTGTTCAGCTCACCACGAATTTCCTATGGTGATTTCATTATTAATGATATATATGGGAGCCAAAGGATTAGTAATGACAGCATATTTAGTGATTATATCGTTGATTATCTGATTTATAATGATTCATTACAGGTAGATCAGATTGAGTTTTTTACAGATGGGACCGAAGGGATGCTGAATTCAAGGCTTTCATGGGCTCCTGGTACGGATGAAGAATCACAGATCTATTGGGACACCAAAATTCACGACAACGACCATTTGGAAATTATATTGAAGCCTTCTTTTTTTACACTTGACGGTTTTTCATGGAATGTGGTGAATGCTTCTGATATATCCATTACCACAGAAGATATTCATATCAATAAATTTGAACTCAAGCGCGGTGATCAGCTCATCTCGATTAATGGATGTGTATCGGAGAATGATTTTGATAAGCTCAACTTCAACTTGATGAACCTCAATATTTCTGAGCTAGGAACAATTTTAGGACTGGAAAATAAATTGGACGGCACCCTATCTGGTTGGGGCATATTGTCAAATCCTTACTCTAATTTTCAATACATGGGAGATCTGTCTCTTGACAGTTTTTTCATCGATAATCGTGAGGTAGGAGATATGCTTGTTCAAACCAACTGGAATTCTTTAAAGAATGGCATTAATATGCTGGGAGAGCTGAATGTGAATGATATACAGACATTTAATTTTTCAGGATTTTATTTCCTTGAAAATGAGGTGCTTGATCTTTATTTAGATTTTGACGATACAGACATTTCTTTTGTTAATGCATTTGTAGACCCAGAAGATGTGAGTGATATTGGTGGAACATTGAATGGAAGGGTAAAGCTGTCAGGAGAAATCAATGCACCAAAACTTAATGGTAGTCTTTCTGTAGATGCTGCTCAGGCGAAATTAGAGATATTAGGAGTAAAATATTACTTAGATGGCGCCATAGAAATTCAGGAGGATTTATTCGCCTTAAACTCTGTTCCTGTTAGAGACGAAGAAGGAAATACAGGCTCACTTGTCGGGACTATATTTCATGAAAATTTTCAAGACTGGAATTTTGATGTACAAGTCAATTTTGAAGATGATATGACCAGGCGCCAAAAGGAATTCCCTTATCATTTTGAGCCTCTTGAACAGTTTTTAGTACTAAATACTTCCTATAAAGAGGGAGATATTTATTTTGGAAAGGCGTATGGAAGAGGAACAGCAAATATTTCTGGCTATGCCAATAATATGGAGATCACTCTCGATATTGAAACTCGGAAAGGAACGGAAGTGAACTTTCCTATGTACGGTGTGTCTGATATTGAAGAAGATTTTGATTTTGTGAGTTTTGTCAACGACAACATCTCCAGCAATGTTGAAGACGATAAAGTCGATTTAACAGGATTGGATTTGGATTTGAATTTTAAAGTAACTCCTGATGCCCAGGTTAAAATTATTTTTGATCCACATATAGGTGATCAAATTGTGGCCACAGGTTCTGGTGATTTAAATATAACACTTGACCAGTACAATGAAGTCAATTTAACAGGAACATATGAGATATCGGGAAAGAGCAAATATAATTTTGCCATGGGTATTATTAAGCAGGATTTTGATATTGAAGAGGGCTCTATACTCACGTGGACGGGAGATCCATATAATGCCAATATTGAGTTAATTACGTCATTTCGCATGAAAAAAGTGTCTTTAGTGGACCTTAGCCCCGAACAAATAGACAACAGTCTTACCAATCAGGAAGTCGTGTGCTATCTCAATTTGAATGAAACGCTTTTGAAACCGGAAATTTCATTTGACATTAAATCTCCTAATGCGCCAGAAACAGGAAAAGCCCTAATCAATCGTGTGGTAAATGATGATGATGAATTAAGTAGGCAATTTTTCTCTTTACTGTTACTAAGAAAATTCCAGCCATTAAAAGGTACAATTACGGCTGGAGGATCAGCGGCTCTTGATTTGGCAGAATCCCAGATTAATGCGCTGCTTGGACAGGTGTCAGAAAATTATGACTTTAATTTTAATAGTGCCCTGGATGAAGTATTCGGTGAGAATTCTGTTGAATTCGGGGTTTCTAAATCTTTTCTCGAAGATCGATTAATTATTTCTGGAAGTTTTGGAATTGAAAACAAAGCAAACTTGAATACTGAAGAAACAGATAATCCTTATAAAGCGGGGTTTATCGGAGATTTGTTTGTGGAATACTTAATCAATGAATCTGGAACATTCAGGGCGACGGCATTTAATCAGTCTAATTCCAATACACTGAACGAAAATGCGGGTCAATTCACTCAGGGAGCGGGTATTTCTTATCATGAAGATTTTAATAATGCCAAAGATTTTAAGTTTTTACAGTATTTTTTTGATATTTTCAGGTCGAAAGACAAGAAGAAGTACCCAATTAAAAAGAAGAAGAAACAAACAAGAATAGAATAACAGGAATAGATCAAATCATCAGAATGAACAAAGTACTCATTGCAAACAGAGGGGAAATTGCTCGAAGAGTAATACGAACACTTAGAGATATGAATATCCAAAGTGTGGCTATATATTCTGATTCTGATAGAAATGCACCACATGTATCAGAAGCTGATGAAGCAGCATATGTGGGAGAAAGTCCGTCATCTGAAAGCTATTTGAGACAGGATAAGATTATTGAGATATGTAAAGAAAGAGATGTTCAGGGTGTCCATCCGGGTTACGGTTTTTTATCCGAGAATGCGGATTTTGCCAGAAAGCTAAAAAAAGCTGGTATAATATTGATAGGACCGACACCGGAATCCATGGAGGTGATGGGAGATAAGCTGAAAGCGAAGCAGGCTGTTAAATCATACAATGTGCCACTCGTACCTGGAGTTGATCATGCCATTTCTGATGTTTCACAAGCGAAGAAAACGGCGAAGGAAATTGGATACCCCATACTAATTAAGGCTTCAGCTGGTGGTGGAGGAAAAGGGATGCGGCTTGTAAGCAATGAAGCTGAGTTTGAAGAACAAATGCAATTGGCACAAAATGAAGCAAGGTCTTCTTTTGATAATGATGCTGTGTTCATTGAGAAGTTTGTTGAGAAACCAAGGCACATAGAGATTCAGGTATTTGCTGATCAGCTGGGGAACTCAGTGTATTTGTTTGAACGCGAATGCTCCATTCAAAGACGCCATCAAAAAGTAATTGAAGAAGCACCGAGCTCTATATTGTCTTCTGAATTGCGAAAAAAAATGGGTGAAGCGGCCATTGCCGTTTGTAATGCCTGTAAATATGAAGGAGCGGGAACAGTAGAGTTTCTTTTGGATGCACAGCTCAATTTCTTTTTTCTTGAAATGAATACACGACTTCAGGTAGAACATCCAGTTACTGAAGAAATTACTGGTTTGGATCTAGTGGAATGGCAGATTCGAGTGGCACGTGGAGAAAAATTACCTAAAATGCAAAACGAATTATCGATAAATGGACATGCAATAGAAGTTCGGGTTTATGCTGAAGATTCACTTAATGGTTTCATTCCGGATATAGGAACTTTAAAGCGATATAGACGACCGGAAGGTTCGGGTATTCGAGTCGACGACGCTTTTGAAGAAGGAATGGATATCCCTATTTATTATGATCCAATGATTGCAAAGCTTGTTGTTTGGGACGAAAACCGGGTAAAATGTATAGCTAAGTGCATAGAGGCAATTGACTCATTTCAAATATCCGGAGTAAAGACGACGCTGGATTTTGGAAAATTTGTTCTTCAGCATGAGGCATTTACAAGTGGAGATTTTGATACCAATTTTATTAAAACCTGTATGAAGGATCCAAGTGAAATATCTGCTTCAATGGAGGAGGAATATGCGGCATTACTTGCTTCAATAGATGAGATATGGGGTACACTTCGGCAAAGACAGAATAAAGAGTTCAGCTCTTTAAAAATCACATCTCCATGGAAGAATCAGTCTAAGGAGTAAAATGATTTGATTTCACCTTTTTATTAAGATAAAACAATTAATTTTGCCAACAAATCGTATTGTATGAATTTACATGAATATCAGGGAAAAACTATTTTAAAAAGCTATGGAGTGGCGATACAGGAAGGTATTGTAGTCGACAAGCTTGAGGATTCAGTTGCTGCAGCTAAGAAGCTAAATGAAGAAACCGGTACAAGCTGGTTTGTCGTAAAGGCTCAAATTCATGCAGGAGGAAGAGGAAAAGGAACTGTCCATGAAACAGGATCTCACGGAGTGGTTATTGCCAAGGGAATTGACGAAGTAGAGGAGAAGGTTAAAGGGATTCTTGGAGGACATTTGGAGACCTTACAGACTAATGGCAAAGGGAAAAAAGTAAACAAGGTTCTTATTGCACAGGATGTTTATTATTCTGGTCCTTCTGAGATAAAAGAATTTTATATGTCTGTGTTGCTGGACCGGGACGAAGGAAAAAATGTGATTATTTACTCCACAGAAGGAGGAGTGGATATTGAACATGTCGCGGAACACACGCCGGATAAAATATATAAGGAATTCATAGATCCCCACCTGGGTCTTCAGGCCTTTCAGGCAAGAAAGATCGCCTTTAATTTAGGTCTTTCTGGTATAGCCTTTAAGGGGATGGTCAAATTTGTGAGCTCCTTATACAAAGCCTACATTGGTATTGATGCTTCTATGTTTGAGATCAATCCATTATTTAAAACAGCAGACGATAAAATAATTGCGGTAGATTCAAAAGTCACTCTTGACGGAAATGGATTGTTTAGACATCCTGATTATGAAGAGATGCGAGATAAATCAGAAGAAGACCCCACAGAGGTAGAGGCTGATGAGGTGGGTTTAAATTTTGTAAAGCTGGATGGAAATGTGGGATGTATGGTGAATGGAGCAGGACTGGCTATGGCAACAATGGATATTATCAAGCTATCCGGTGGAAATCCAGCAAATTTTTTGGATGTAGGAGGAACTGCTGATGCGGAACGTGTAGAAAAAGCTTTTCACATTATTTTAAAGGATCCAAATGTAAAGGCAATATTGATTAATATATTTGGTGGTATTGTACGATGTGATCGAGTGGCTCAAGGGGTTGTTGATGCGTACAAAAATATGGGTGAAATTCCTGTTCCCATTATAGTTCGTTTGGAAGGAACTCGTGCTGTTGAAGCCAAGAAATTAATTGATGAGTCGGGTTTAAACGTGCATTCAGCAGTCTTGCTTCAGGAAGCCGCAGACAAAGTCAAAGAAGTTTTAGGCTGATTCAAGCTCATTTCCACATTTGAAATGTCCTTTTGGACATGATTTAAATCCATGCAGACCACAAGGTTTGCAGTCAAGATTCTGAACTTCAACAATTGTAGCGTTTTCAGATAATGGTCCAAAACCAAATGAAGGGGATGTGGAGCAAAAGAAGGTAGTTACAGGAGCATTTGTAGCCGAGGCAAGATGTAATGGAGCGGAATCATTAACAAAATTTCTTTGAGCTGATTTCATTAATGCAGCAGATTCAAGTAGAGATAGCTTTCCAGCCAGATTAACAACCTGTTCAGAACCAACAGCTGTTTTTATTTGCTCACATTTCTCGAAATCTGCAGCCGCACCCAATAGATACACGTGACTTTCATTACTGATGATACTGCCAATCGTTTTAATCCATATTTGAGGAGGAGCTTCTTTGGTTTTCCATACGGAAGCCGGAGCCATACAATAATAGGGGAGGGATTGATATGGTCTTACTTTGTCATAGTCATTAGATGAAATATGGAGGTATGGTCTTCTGGAAGGCTCCACCATTAAACCCTCCATTAAGGTGTTATTTCGATCCACCTCGTGTACGCCATTTTTTATTTCATGAACGAATTTTTTTGAATAGAACATGGAAAAAGGATTTTTATTAAATCCTCTTACCTCTTTTGCGCCGCTCAAAATACTGATGAGACCGGAAGATGCAAAGCGATGAAGATTAAACAGCGTATCGTATTTTCTTTTTCTAAAGGTTCGTATGAGTGAAAACATCGACCTTATTTTTTTTGATTTGTCCATCAAAAAGAGCTCGTGAATATGTGGATTGTCCTTTAATATTGATTGGTTTTCTTTTTTTACAAGAACATCTATTTCCATGGCTGGATTCGCTCTTTTAAGGTTTTCGATTAATGAAGTGGCAAGAATGACATCTCCGATAAAAGCCGTCTGAATGATTAAATATTTTTTAGCCATCTAGTCAATTAAAGAAACAAAGCCCTTTTTTATAATGATGTTATGTTCTTCATCTTCGGCTTCAAAAAAATACACGTATACATCATTTGTTGCTTTTTTACCATTGGACTGTATGGTGCCATCCCATCCATAATCCTTTTCAAAGGATTCAAAAACAAGCTGTCCCCATCTGTTGATAATAGAAAGATGGTAG
>Ga0206679_10001720_pt1 | contig 17997 bp, 12 predicted proteins | sample M110012015metaG_FD_155464 | JGI IMG/M metagenome (GOLD analysis project Ga0206679, IMG submission 155464) | Ammonia-oxidizing marine archaeal communities from Monterey Bay, California, United States - M1 100m 12015 | ecosystem: Environmental > Aquatic > Marine > Intertidal zone | place: USA... | reverse complement strand
GTTTTCCGTTACACTTATTATTTCACCAATTTCTCTATAAGATCTTTTTTCAAAATAACGAAGCTCTATAAGTGCAAGATCTTTTTCTTTAATTACCCTGAGTGCCCTCAATAGTTTTCTCTTTTTGGAGTCGTCGTATGTTTCTTCGATCTCTTCAAATATATCTGCAACGACTACCTTATCTATACTTACTGTTCTTCTTGCCTTCTTGTCTCTAAATGACTGGTACAACTCACTCTTGGCAATTCGAAATAACCAGGAAGAAAATGGGACACCCCGAAATTCATATCTATGCAAATTCGTTAATGCCTTAACAAAAACATTAGATGTAATGTCATAAGCAGATTCTACATCGTCCACTCTTTTCACAATATATCTGAATATACTTTCGTGATATTGTTTGTACAATGGTGCAAAATGATTTGGGTTTTTTTTAGCTTTTTCAATGATTTTGAGTTCTGACTGAATGCGCGTTTCACTCTGGTGATACAGTGTTGGAGATGACATAATACTTGGTTTTTTCTAGTTAGACATGCAAAAATGCACTTGCAGGAGCATCTTATGCTTTATCTAACGCAAAACCATTTAAAAAGTAACACTTCACACAAAAATTTAAAAAGTAATTTTCAATTGAACGGTAAGATCTGTCTTTCTGTTTCCCTGAATTAGCTGAGCTCCGCTACCAATTTCATTTCGATTGTCATACAAGAAAAATCCATACCTGACCCATAGGTCAACTGATCTCAAAAAGGAATATCGAACTAAAACATATGCCCTACTGCCTTTATAATAGTATGCTGGAACGGAAAATACATATAAGGCATTATTTTCATAAGAATATATGCGTGTATCATAGCTGTCTGTATCAAAAAGAGCGTATCTCAGTGTTAAATCAACAGGAAATGACTTGGGTCTCCATGAGATATCCTGCGTCATAAGAAGTCCCATCTCGTCTTCCCTGCTTTGTCTTTTAATATGGACAATCTCAAGTCGGCTTTTTAACGTAAGTACCTTATCTATTTTCTTTGAAATATTTAATCTGTAATTTCTTTGAATCACATCTTCAACAATCGTGATGACACCAGATGATGGGCTCGCATTCTTTTGACGTAGCTGCTGACGAAACCTTCCATAAATTTCAAAGCTACGACTTGGTTTATAAATAGGCTGTATCAAAAATTCATGTCCTCTTGATGGTGCATCTACGCCGAATTTCATCCAGGGAAACTCAAATACGTCTGTGTAGCCATTTATGGACCAACTTTTGTTAATCTTAAATTTTATTCCAGCAAATAATCCATTTTCATTTTGAGTTCTGCTCCCTTCAGAAAAGCCTGCATTATAAAATGTCTGATAGGACTCATCGTAATCCCGATAAAGAAGCCCCAGGCTGAGACGTGAATCAAGAGACAGCAACGCCCCATGCAACATGGCAAGTCCGCTATGGGCTTCGTTCATGGAATAAGACACCTCACCAAATACATTAATGTTCTTATATATAAAATTGTAATCTGAGCTCATTGAAAACAACTTTTGACCATTAAAATAATATTGATTATACGGCCTTAGATTTAAATTCAGAGGTTTGTCATAGGTCTGATATATTGCCTGAACCCCCAAATTCATAAAATGATTTTTATAATGCAATGAGGCTCCAGAAATAAATTCTTTCAGGCTGTTCATTTTGGATATTTCTGAATTCGTCCGATGGAGGCCTGACAGATTAATTGTTGAAACGAATTCCAGATTATCATTTATAGAATCCTGAATTCCAGTGGCATCAATACTTTTATAGGATGAAAAGAGAAGTAATTCCAGCTTCTTGTATCCCATATTTACAGCACAGCCTCTAAAAAATCTCGACTCATCGACAGAGGTATACGGTTTGATCGGGATAGGATTTCTCTTCATAGTTAGGATATCTGAAGATTTGCCAAAGGCATAGCTTGACCATAGGTTTAAGCCCTGTCCCAACTGTATTTGATAGTCTCCCAAAGCAATTGACTTCAAATACTTCCCTCCTCGATAAAACGCGTGAAATGAATAGAAATCGAATCCGTTTTTTTGAGCTCCCTGGAAAAACTGTTCACCTGGGTCTTTTTCAGCCGTTAAACCCACACTTATATTCGTTTTATACGAATAGCGAAAACGCGTATAATACTTATCGTCGTTTCCATAATAATATTGATTTGAGGATTGCAATATGGAATCGGGAACATCTTCATATCCCGATTTCGACTCCATTCCTGGCTGATATCTTAAAAACAATTCGAATTTACCGTGTTTTAATGCTTCTTTGAATGTAAGATGGAGATTATCCAGCCTATCATTGACAGTTAAGAATGGTACTACAAGATAAATCGTTTCGAGGTCCCAGTATTTAAGACATTGTAATTCATAAATCGAAATGAACTTTCCATGAATTTTTCGATGTAGAATCAGATCATTTATTTGAACATCACTGAGTAAAGCCAAATCTTCGAGCTCGGTTCCATCCGTTAAATTGATATTAATCGGTTCATCATAATAAAAATTGAGCTGCTCAATCAGATTGGTTAAATCTATACTTTCCGTTTCAAGCTGTTCAGAAATAAACTCAATTCTCTGCTGAATAATATCATTCCTTTCCTGTGAGAAAAGAGCTGATACAATAAACACAAGAAACAGTGTTAGCAGTAGCTTCATTTGACAATAACATATTTAAAAGAAAAATTTGGAGACCATCCCAATATTTGATGATACTGGGTGCCAAAATCTAAATTATACTTGTCCGATATATTCCAGCCAAAACCAAAACTCAGCTCAATCGGCTCAGTTGCAAATCCTGCACGAAAAGCAAGACTGTTGTATGGAAGGTATTCTATACCTACTTTTGATCTAAGCGAATGCTCTACATCTTTCTCAAGCTCTGCCAATATGAGCGTCTTAGCTGATACGTGATATTTTGTTCCAAATCTCATTGTAGTAGAATATCTATCCTCAGGTAATTCGGTAAGCTTATTTCTTCCCAGATTAAAAATAGAAAGACCGAATCCCCAGTTTGCATTGATTTGATAGCCAAATCCAAATTCACCAGTAAGAGTTTGCCCTATTCCATATGCTTCCGGAAGTCTGACCATCAGGTAATTCATCTGCACGCCCATGGATAACTCATCCGTTAAGGACATGGCATACCCCACTCCGGTTTTAATTGTTCTGAAATTCCGATATCCAAAAGTATTTCCTCCAAGAGACAGCACACCTCGTTGGATTGGAATCGCTATAGCGATGCTTTGATTTTGTAGCTCTTTTAATAAAAACCTGTTTTCATACGAGATGCCAATAGACACATCCTTAATTGAAACTAAGTTCGCAGGATTATTATGAAATGCATATACATCGTCAAGGCATACACTTGCATTAGCAAGAGAGTTTGAACGGCTTCCTGAGAAATGAATCCCCTGCCCTAAGGTGTTAAAATGAATTAGTAATACCGTAAAGGCTATTGTACACAGGACATCTCTCAATTTATATTTCATATACAAGCTTATGGTATTAATAAAGCAAAATAGTAAAAAATATACTCTCAAGAAATTATATGACCAAAAATTGCATTTTTAATTTAAACTTGTTCCTTCTAATAATCTCATTCGATAAAATCATTTATTTATCTTTGGATATTTAGCAAAGAAATGAAGATTGATTTAGCCAATTTTGAAGTTCCAAATATAGAATCCTGGAAAGCACAGGTACAACAGGAAACAAATAAAGACAAGGCAATCATCTATGAAAATAATATAGAAGATATTCAAATTGATCTTTCCAATAAAGATTCTAATTGTGATTTTCAGACGGGTAAAGAATCCCTAAAAGACAATGAATGGGATATCGCTGTGTCATTCATTGTGAATGAGTCATTTGTAGATAACAAGTCAATTCTTAAATGCCTCGAACAGGGCGCAAACCATATATACCTCAACATTTCTATCAGCAATCCAAACTGGAACAGGATTTTCGAAAACATTATTTTCGATTATATACATGTAACTATTGCTTTTGAAACTGAGCTTCAGATCCATTCATTCAGGGATTTTCTTTTGAAAGAGAATGAGAAGGATTTTACAATTTCAATTGACCCTTTCTGCTTTACTTTTGTTGAATTATTCAAGGACACAAAGGTGTCGTACAGTCTCAATGCCTTTGGATTGGAACAGATTGGAGCCAATACATATCAGCAAGTAGCTTCACTTTTGTATGCTGGAGAACAAATGCTTCAACAACTAATCAGGCCGGAAAAAATCAAATTCGAAATTGGTATAGGAAGTGACTTTTTTATTGAAATATCAAAAATAAGAGCATTAAAATGGTTGTGGAAGCATCTATTGACTGAAAATGATTTCGAATACAATGAAATTCAAATCATGGGGAGATCAGGATGGTCAAACAAATCGACAAGAGATCCTCATACCAACATACTCAGACAAACAACAGAAGGGCTGTCGGCTGTGAGCGGAGGAGTTTCATGTCTTTTACTTCATGCGACAAGCGAGCTCTCAAAAGATTCCTCAACATGGTTTGATCAGAGAATGGCATTAAACATTTCGCACATTTTACGGGAAGAGTCCTATTTAACTAGAGTTAATGACCCCTTAAAAGGATCTCATGTCACAGAACTATTGAGCAAAGAAATTATCTTAAATTCCTGGAATCTGTTCTTAAAATTGATCTATTCTGAAACGGATAAGGTGGACATTCTTCTTCAAGAAGTCGAAAAGACGAGAAAACAAAAAATTGACGCCTATGTTCAAGGTCAAAAGAAGCTTTTGGGAATTAATTTGTTTAGCGTAAATAATAAAGAAATGGAATGGTGTAATATCCCTGATTATTTGGAACTGGAATATTTGATTTATGAAAAACTGAATAAGCAATGACAAGGAAAAGATATACCGCTCTTGATGAATCACAATTTCAAGCAATAGACTCTTCTCATCCTGATGGTAATAGCTTTCTTACTGCGGAAAATATTCCTTACAAATCAAGCTATTATAAAAAAGACATATCGGATTTAGATCATATACATTTTCTTCCTGGATTTCCTCCATATCTTGGTGGCCCTTATGCTTCAATGTACTCGAGCAGACCCTGGACTATTCGTCAATATGCGGGATTCTCTACAGCTGAAGATTCTAATGCTTTTTACAAAAGAAACCTGAAGGAAGGTCAAAAAGGGCTGTCTGTAGCCTTTGATCTGGCCACACATAGAGGATATGACTCTGATCACGAAAGAGTTCAGGGAGATGTAGGAAAAGCAGGCGTCGCAATTGACAGTATTGAAGACATGAAAACTTTATTTGATGAGATTCCACTGGACAAGATGTCTGTTTCCATGACTATGAATGGAGCCGTACTTCCAATTATGGCATTTTACATTGCAACAGCAAAAGAACAAGGTGTAAGCTTAAATGAACTGACAGGAACCATTCAAAATGATATTCTCAAAGAATTTATGGTTCGTAACACCTATATATACCCACCAGAGCCATCTATGAGGATCATATCTGATATATTTAAGTTTACGGCAGGGAATATGCCGAAATTTAATTCCATTTCAATTTCTGGTTATCATATGCATGAAGCTGGAGCAACAGCATCTATTGAATTGGCGTATACCTTGGCTGATGGTCTTGAGTATGTAAGAACTGGAATAAACTCAGGATTAAGAATTGACGAATTTGCTCCTAGAATCAGCTTTTTTTGGGCCATAGGGATGAACTATCATATGGAAATAGCAAAATTGAGAGCGGGACGACTGATCTGGGCTTCATTAATGAAAGAATTTTCACCTGAAAATAAAAAATCAATGTCTTTGAGGACGCATTGTCAAACATCGGGTTGGTCTCTAACTGAACAGGATCCATTTAACAACGTGGCCAGAACCTGTATCGAAGCACTGGCAGCAGTATTTGGCGGGACTCAGTCTCTACATACAAATGCTCTCGATGAAGCTATTGCCCTACCTACAGATTTTTCTGCAAGAATAGCAAGAAACACCCAGCTCTATCTTCAGAATGAAATTGGTATTACTTCATTTATTGATCCATATCACAACAGCTACTTTATTGAAAAGCTAACCAACGACCTCGTCGAGCAGGCTAAAACTTTAATAGAAGAGATCGAAAGCTTAGGTGGTATGTCTTCAGCTATTGAAACGGGACTCCCGAAGCTAAGAATTGAAGAAGCCGCTGCAAAAAAGCAAGCAAGGATTGATTCCGGAAAAGACCGGATTATTGGATTAAATCTGTTCCAATCTACAGAACAAAATAATATCGACATTTTAGATGTGGATAACAATAAAGTTAGACAGGCGCAAATCTCTAAATTGAAGGGAATCAAGGCAAACAGAGATCAAAATAAAGTGGATTCATTGTTAAGCGAATTGGAATCCTCGGCACGAGATAAAAAAGGGAACCTTCTGGAAATATGCATTCGTTGTGCAGAAGCCAGATGCACATTAGGGGAAATGTCATATTCCCTTGAAAAGGTATTTAATCGATATACGGCCAAAATCAAATCGATAAGCGGTATATATTCAAAAGAAGCACATATGGATAATGATTTTATTGAATCTAAAAAGCTCATAGAAGAATTTAGCAATCTGGAAGGAAGACGCCCACGGATTATGATAGCCAAGATGGGGCAAGACGGTCATGATCGAGGAGCGAAAATAATAGCTACTTCTTTTGCAGATATTGGGTTTGACGTAGATATTGGGCCATTATTTCAAACTCCTAAAGAGGCGGCAATTCAGGCCATAGAAAATGACGTACATATTTTAGGCATTTCTTCATTGGCGGCAGGACATAAAACGCTTGTTCCAGAAGTTATAAAGGAACTTGAACTAAATAAGAGAAAGGACATTATGGTTGTTGTGGGAGGTGTTATACCACAAAAAGATTATCAATATCTCTTTGATTGCGGGGTATTCGGAATTTATGGTCCTGGTACTAAAATTTCTGTTTCAGCTCAAGAAATTTTGAAACTATTGATACAAAGTCACAAATAAACTTGTATTTTCGGCATAATAATTGAAAAGACCTATAATAAAATTATAAAATGAAAAAAAATTCTTTCGTTCTAGCTCTTTCGTTTCTGGGTTTTTGTACTCTTCTTTACGGACAAAAAATACCAAGTCCCAAACTGTCTTTAGCTCAATCCGAAAATCTAATATTTTTAGATTCTGAAACAAATCAAAATAGAAAAGTTAAATTCAGCGCCAAGTTTACACCTGATGGATGTAAGAAGACCAATACATCATGGTCAATCACCGGAATACCGGGTAAAGACTGGAAAATTGTAAGCGGAAGCCTGGAAAATGATGTCGTAGAACTTGAATTCAAAAACATAGGCAATTATTCTCTCGAACTCACTACCGTGTATACTTATTCGGGCGATGATCCAGAAGAGCCCGAAGAAGATGAAATATCAATAGAAAAGGAAGTAGCAGTTACCGTAACTAAAAACTTAGACGAACTCACTCAAATTCATGCAGATAGCAATTATTTAAAGCTGGTAAAAAAGGCTTCATCCTATTTGGTAAAACCCGAGTATAGTACAGATCCGACTCCCAATATTTTTCTTGCAAAAGGTTATTATGGTATCTACAAAAAAGAGCTGGATGACCCTGTAGTCTCAGACCCATGGGCCGCAACCATTGATTGCATTGCTGCAGCAGTAGAGCTTGATTATAACGGAGTGTATAATGTAAATATTCATAAAATATGGTTAAACAAATTCCAAAATGAATTATTAACCAATGAAATCCTGAATAATATGGACGAAGAAGAAGGATTTTACATCCCTTACAGTGGAGATAACAAAGATCTGAAAATCGAATACCAGGACCTTTCTCTGGAAGGTTGTGAAATCTATGCCTCTATTACTAAATACCCTATTTCAATTAAATTAATGGAAGCTGCTTTGAGATATAATGCGCGGGATTCCAGAACAGCGAATGCAATTTGGAAAAATGAAATACCAAATCTTGAAAAATTGACTGAAAATGATTTCGAAGAAATGACTGAAACCGATTTGCTGGCCCTTAAATATGGTGCAATCATTAGTGCAATTAGTCTTACAGAGTCCTCATCGTCAAATATTCAGGCATGTCAAATGCTTAATAGCCTCAAAAAAGTATATGAATACGACAGAGGGTTCAGTGCTTTTCTGAAAACGAGATACAACAATTGTAAAGAAGAATAATCAACAATTTCTACTTAATAATATTTTCGTCTGAACAAAAGACATGGTTTACTCTTTTTTATATTTGAATGTGAAAAGAATTTTCCCCATAATTAAAAACAAGTTTGTACTTACCTCTTTATTCTTTGTGTTGTATATTATGTTCCTCGATGACAACGATATTTTCTTTATCTCCAATCAAAAAAGTAAATTAAGTGAATTAAAGGTGAGACACTCCAAAATAAAAGGTCAATTAAACAAAACTAAAACGCGACTCAGTAAAATTGATGATCTGGATTATTTGGAAGCCTATGCCAGACAAACGAAATTCTTCAAAAAAGATGATGAGGAGGTTTTTGTCGTTACCTATAAATAATTGCTTCATTAAATGTAGCTACTTGCGCACTTCCAAAGTAATATTTCAATACCTGGTCATACGTTTTTCCTCTTTTAATCATATTCATAGCTCCTTCCTGACACAAGCCTACTCCATGACCAAAACCTTTTCCTTTGAATAGAATTTTGTCACCAATAATTTCGAGATCAAAATAAGTGGACTTAAGTCCAAATTCCTGTCTTATATCTCTTAATGGGATTCCAAAGGAAGGATCAAGGAAAAATGTCTTCCGGCTTTCTTGTTTAAAATCAATAATATGACGGAATACTTCTGGATTCTCTATATCCAGAAAAAAATTAGAACCTAAAAATTCCAAAAATTCCTTTAAAAGCAGGTATTTCTCCCACTTTGCCTGCCTTGTGTGAATACAAAATGTATCAATATGAGAGGTGTACTCTGGAATGGAGGTATTCCATATCTGATCAGTTTCTGCTGACTGCCCACCACAATTTGCTGAATAAAAGACAGGAAACTCATCAAGTTTTGAATCTATGAGTACACAGCCCTTTGTATTTCGGACACCATCTAATATTTGGTTGGATTCACCTTCATATCGACCAAAATATGCCTGACAATGAACATCATCGCACAAATTAAATCCTTCATTCCCATGTTTAAGAAGATTGTTTAGAGCATAAGTTCTGCTTATAATCGCCTGCACCTTATAATATTCAGATTCAAGCATTATACCGGCCTCCGAAGCTAAAACTCCCTCCAAATACTGATCTAAAAGTATATTATTAATGAACTCTAAATTACCATCATGCACAAATACCTTAAAATCCCCTTGATATTTTCTCGAATTGAATTTATCTTCAGAAAAAGAGAAATTCAAATAATCTTCAAGGCTATTCTGATATAAAAATAAAGAATCTGTTATGCTTAAATAATCTCCGTTAAGGCTAACGTGAATCTTGCCAGATGAGTTTATTCTTAAATTTAATTGAGTCCCGGAAGGAAACATAGCTAAAAATCCAGATTTCGTATGTATTTGATAATCTCCATTTATAGGCTTTAAATAAACCTCTTTAATCTCTGCATTAGAGAAAACCCGTACATCTATAACCTGAGCTGGAACCTCGGTTATTGCAAAAACAAAAAACAAGAATAATAATCTCGACATCAACTTAAAAATAATTCAATATCAAATCTTGTGCAATTTTTTCACTACATCCATCTTTACCTATTCGTTCAATTAAACGATCATACCCGTTGAGTATATCATCACAGTACTTCTTATTGTAAATCATCAATTCCATTTCACCTTTGATTTTGGCCTCGCTTACGTTTTTTTGAATTAATTCAGTCACGATCTTTTCGTTCATTATTAAATTAACTAAAGAAATAAATTTAATTTTAACAACCGTCCGAGCAATCAAATAGGATACAAATGAGCTTTTATAACAAACTACCTGAGGAACTCTAAATAAAGCTGTTTCCAGCGTTGCAGTTCCTGAAGTTACAATTGCAAAATCTGACTCTTTTAACAGCTCATATGTCTGTCCAAGCACAAATCGAACCTGAGAAAACTCCTTTTTATAATTTTGGAAAAAATCGATATCCATATTTGGTGCACATGCCACAATTATATCAAATTCCTCAAACCTCACAGCAGCTTTAAGCATGATAGAAAGCTTTCTATTAATCTCCTGCTCTCTACTTCCAGGTAAAATAGCAATAAGCGGTTTTTCTTTTCTAAACTTAATGGGCGTATTATTGTTTTCAAAAGACCGGATTTCATCCATCAGTGGATGTCCCATATATTGAGCCTCGACACCAAAACGAGCATAATATTCTTTTTCAAATGGTAGAATACAATACATTCTGTCAATAGTTGCTTTTATCGTTTTTATTCGAGATGCTTTCCATGCCCAGATCTGAGGAGAGATATAATATGAAACAGGTATACCATTCTTCTTGGCCCATTTGGCCATTCTTAAATTGAAGCCTGGATAATCAATCATCAATACAACATCGGGATTAAATTCAAGCAACTGTCTCTTACATAATTGAAAATTTGTCAGAATCTGCCTTAGGTTCATAAAAACCTCCAAAAACCCCATAAAAGAAAGGTTTCTGATATGGTTTTTGATTTCAACCCCCTGGTTTTCCATAAGGTCTCCACCCCACCCCTTAATCTCTATTTCCGCATCACGCTTTATTATTTCGCGAACTAAATTTGAGGCATGTAAATCTCCAGAAGGTTCTCCCGCTATGATAAATAATTTTTTCATCACCTTATGAAATAAATGTAAATCATATATGGAGCAAAACACATCATTCCCATTATAATTCCTCTTGCATAATAATATTTTTCTTTATTCAGAAAAAAATAGAACCAGATCAAATTACTAATCAAGGCTAAAGACAAATATCTGCTGGTATTCTTGTCATTTGCTAAAAATTGATTCCATAATTCATTGAAATCATCTACATTGGAAATACTCATTAAAGACAACATTATGGGTACAAAAACAATAGGACTAAACAAACCAATGAGTAAACCAATAAGAAATTCTTTATTAAAATTATGTCTCATTCTTCCAGATATTTTAGTTTTTGCAATGCCTCATGATTCGTTAGGTCAAAGTGCGTTGGAACAACACTTACATATCCATTTTTTAAGGCGTGAAGGTCAGTTTCAGACCTGCGATCAACATCGGAAAACTCTCCTGTTAACCAATAGTATGGTCGACCAAACTGGTCCAATCGTGAATCAAATGTATCATCCCAGTACGCATGGGCCTGACTACATACCTGAATCCCTTTTATCTGTTCCAGCGGAATTTTAGGCACGTTTACATTCAAACATGTATTATCAGGTAAGCCTTCTGCAATTACTCGTTTAATTATCTTGCTAGCAATCTCCTTTACAGCAGTAAAATTCGCATCCGAATCAAAATCCGCTAAAGAAAAACCAATAGAAGGAATGCCTTCCATAGCTCCCTCAATTGCTGCAGACATTGTCCCTGAATACAACACATTCGTAGAAGAGTTTTCTCCGTGATTAATTCCTGACAGCAACAAATCAGGTTTTCTTTTCATGACTTCAAAAATGGCTAATTTCACGCAATCAACCGGAGTTCCAGAACACTCATATGCCTCAACACCTTCAAAAGCATCATATTTGGATATTCTCAAAGGATTACTAATCGTTATGGCGTGTCCCATACCAGATTGAGGCTTATCAGGAGCTAAAACAACAACTCGTCCAAATGTTTTAGCAACTTCAACAAGTTCTTTTATTCCTTTAGAATGAATACTATCGTCGTTTGTTACTAATATCAGCCTGTTCATACTTCAGTACGAAATTAATGAATATTAATGATTCAATTTTTACCTTTATACAAACCAAATTCACAATGATTTGATTTGTAATGAAGATTCTTTTGCAATTTGCGCTGTAGGAATTTCTCCAATGCGCAGTTCACCTAATGATGACGCTGAAATTGTGTCTCAGCTCTTGTTTGGTGAACCGGTAAGAATAATTGAATTGAATGGAAACTGGACTAAAATTATAACTGAGGTAGATAAATATGAAGGAATTATTGACCCAAAACAATTATTTCCTTTAGACGAAAAAGACTATTTGAAATGGCTGGAGAACTATGAATATCTCCCTAACATGCAAATTCATGTTAACACTCCAATAGGAAAACAATTCATATCAAGAGGGAGCTTTGTAGGTAAGGAATTGAATTATATGATTGGAAAATATGCATTCGAACTATGTACAGAGAAATCAAATGAAAATTCAAACTCTTTTTGGGATATTTCTAAGGATTATCTGAACACCCCTTACCTTTGGGGTGGAAAATCATCATTTGGCATTGATTGTTCAGGGCTGATTCAAGTTGTTTACAGGTTTCATAACATAGAATTACCACGCGATGCTTCCAAGCAGGTTAGTTTTGGACAGGAAATTGACTTTGAGAATAAACAAGAAGGAGATCTGGCATTTTTTTTCAATACCAATAATAAGGTCACACATGTCGGCATTATAGGTCCGGAATCAACTATAATTCACGCTTCTGGCTACGTCAGAATCGATGAATTAAACACAAGTGGAATATGGAGTATCGAACGAAAACTGATTACTCATAAACTGGCTTGTATTAAAAGAATCATCTAAATTTCCATAACTTTAAGTCCATAAGCTATGGAAGTTAAAAAAGAGAAAATTGATAAGATTTTTACTAATGGAATGAATAATTCGATTAGTAATCCAAAGGAAGCTTATCGAATTGGAGAAGAACTATTTGATCTAAGTAGCAGTATTCAATATGATCATGGCATTGCTAAATCCTACCTTCTTAAAGCATATTCGGGCCAGTTCCTTGGGTTTCATTCTCAAGCTTATGCCTATTTAAACCTGGCACTGCCCATTTTTGTCAAGTATCAAGATTTAAAAAATCAAGCATCCACATACAATGCTCTTGGATTCATTTACTATTATTTTGAAGATCATCAAAAGAGACTTGAAGTAAATTTAAAAAGTTTGACTATTCGCAAAAAGATAAAAGATTATGACGGTTATATGCGCTCCCTGAACAACACAGGAGATACCTATCTCAAATTACATAATTATGATGATGCTTTGAAGTATTTCAATGACTGTTTAAAATATACCAATGGTAATGTTAGAATGCTTGCTGTGGTCAACAGTAATATTGCTGAAACAAATTATAATCTGAAAAAATTTGATTTGGCTTTAAACCATCTTGATGAGAGTATGGAGCACTGCGAGAAGATAAATTTATCCGAACTCATTTATCACAATCTCTACATTAAAAGCTTGATTTATAATAAACTTAGCAATTATAGCAGTGCTATTATACAGCTCGAACAAGCCCAAAACCTTTTTTACCATGACGATGACCGTGATGAAGTGGATCTCAGAAATTTGTATAAAGAAACTGCATATGCCTACGAAAAATTAGGTGACTTTGAAAATTCTCTAAATTACTCAAAGAAGCATTTTTCTCTAGAAAAGACTCTGCAACTAAGAAAACAAGAAAAAGAAATAAAAAGCTTTCAATTCAAAAACGAAATAACCACACTGCAAGATGAGGCTGAACGATTGTCAAAAATAGTAGAAAGCAGAACAAAAGAGCTGGAAGAGACATTAGAAACTGAAAGAAACATAAGTTATTTCACGCAAGAATTAAACAATGCCACTACACTCCATGAAATACTTTGGAAACTTGTAAAAAGCTGTATCTCTAAATTAAATTTAGAAGACTGTGTAGTTTATCTTATTGATGAAAAAAGCAAATTGCTCGTTCAGCAGGCAGCATTTGGACCCAAAAGTAGCGAAGATGAAAAAATCACAAACCCAATAACAATCAAAATAGGCAATGGTATTGTTGGATCAGTAGCAAAAACCGGTAAACATGAGCTGATTTCAGATACATCTAAAGACAAGAGATATATTATTGATGATGACATTAGGTATTCCGAGTTGGCTGTTCCCATATTCCATGAAAAAAAAGTAATTGGAGTAATCGATTCTGAACATAGCAAAAGAAATTTTTATACCAATAGGCATGTGACGATTTTTAAATTGTTGGCAAACATTATAGAATCAAGAATTGGAAACCTCAAAGAGCAAGAAGCAAAACAAAAATTACAGGAGGAAATTATTCAGATCAATAAAAATCTGGAAAAAGAAGTAAAAAGAAAATCCAAAGAAAACACAGAACTAAATCACAAAATTGTGGAGCAAGAAAAGAAGGCAGTTATTGGTGAAATGTCCTCAATTATCGCTCATGAACTGAATAGTCCACTAGCAACTATTAAGGGAGGCAGTGAGGCAATTATTTATTTATTCAATAAGTTATTAAATAGTAATTTTTTAGAATCTATAACTCAAGAAGAAATTGAATTCATCATTGCAAAAACAAATTTAAATATTCAGAATAAAAATAAAAGCAAGTCTTCACGTAGAAATTATTCTAAATATTCAAATGAATTGAAATCACTTGTCGATAATAAGATTAACGAAGAATTGATTGAGCTATTTATTGAAGCCGACATTTATAATCCAGATGAAATAAGAAAAATTCAAAAATTCAAAAATCCCATATTTATACTTAATTTACTTAAAGACATAAATACAATAAACAGTTTTAACGGGGCAATTTCTAAATCGGTAAAAACGGCTTCAAATGTGGTCACTGAATTAAAAAACTTGGCTAAATACGAAGACAATACAGAAATAAAAAAAATTCAGCTATTGAACAATTTTGAAAGTCTTCAAGTTCATATTTCACTTCACTACCCAAAATCTAAATTTAAGTTTGACATTAAAAAACAACATTGCATTTTCGGAAATGAATTTAGAACAATTCAGCTTTGGTCTAATATTATTTATCTTATAAAGGACAATTGTACTTTTAGAGATGAAACTATTCTGAATATTGAATCTTCAGTACAAAAGAAACAAACACACATCAATATAAGATGTACTCCTTCAAAAATACTTGGAAAAATATTTAATAAGAACATTTTAAATTACCGCTTATCTGAGGATATTGATAATTCAATAAAACTTAAACTAAATATTATTCATTCTATTTTAATTGAACATAAGGCAAAGCTAAAATGCACGTCTAATGAAGGAATCATAACGTTCGAATTAATATTCTAACGTATGAGAGCGACATGACCAACAATTAATCGTCTCTCGTCTGTTCTTTTGACTTTGTATATGATTTTATATGTGTATACTCCATCCTGCACTATATGTCCATCTCCTGCATAGGAACCGTCCCATCCGACAGAGGCATCGTGAGATTCAAAAATAACCTGACCCCATCTATTGAAAATTAACAACTCGTAGTTAAATGGATCATAACCTGATGTAAATACTGGCAGGAATATATTGTTATGTTCATCTCCATCCGGTGTAAATGAATTTGGAATATAAATTATTGGTTCTTCTTGATAATCTATTATTAACTGTGCTGTATCTAGACAACCCTGTACTGAGGAAGCTATAAGTGTAATCAAATATCCTTCCTCAATATTAGAATACAAATGTGTTGGGTTCACTAAGCTGGATGTGTCTCCATCTCCAAAATCCCAAAAATAATTTATCGCTCCAGCAGTACTATTATTCAGCTGAACCCATTGACTTGTTTCATTTAGCAAAGGAGGAGTAACTGAAAATGAAGCTATCGGAGGATCTTCAATACAAATCAAATCATATTCTGTCATGCTCGCTGTACATACCATATCATCAACTGTTAAACTCACATCATAGCAACCACCATTCTCAAATGTATAAACAGCATCGCATCCTGTAACAACATCACCATTGCTAATACTCCAAATACAGTTTGAATTTATATCTGCAAACGGATTGCTAAAGGAAATCGATATAGGCGAACAGCCTAAAGTATCACTTACCACAATAGCTACTTGAGGAGGATTCTGAACAGTTACAGTTCCAACATCCTGAGCCGCACAGCCATCTAAAACATAATCAACAGTATAACTAGTGGTTGTGTTTGGAGATACAGATATAGATGGGGAAACCTGACCATTAAAAGGCCATGAATAATCCCCTCCTGCTATTGAGACTTCTGCCGATAATACAGCAGTGCCTCCAATACAGATAGTTGTATCCAGAATTGTGACAATTGGAACTGGATTAACCACAATGGTTCCAAAGGTCTCTTCACTTTCACAAGAATTTAATGTATATACAACAGAATAATCAGTCGTAGATAAAGGAGCAGCTGTAAAGGTATTTAATGTCGTCGCATCACTCCATAAATAAGTACCTCCAGATAAATCAGGAATAGCAGTTAATACCCCTGAATCTCCTTCACAAATCGTATCATTTATTATGATTACTTCTGGAATAACATTCACATTCACCCATGCACTTGCCGTATTTTGACATCCATTGATTGTATATAAAACACTATAAATAGATGTATCGACTGGAGAAACACTTATACTCTCATTAGTCGTATTGTTAGACCATATGAAATCACCACCAAGAATATCCGGTGCGGCAGTCAATGTAACAGACTCTCCTTCACATATCGTTTCGTCACCAATCGTAATATCGGGCACAGGATTGACCGTTACAATTCCAGTATCACTTGCTGTACAACCATTTAAAGTATATAATACATCATATGAAGTTGTGGCATTAGGGTTAACAGAAATTGACTGAGTAATTTCTCCACCAGGTGACCAATCATACGCCCCTCCTCCCAATGAAGGATTAGCGGTCAATGTTGTCGTTTGACCATCACATATTGTCTCACTATTAACAGTTACAGTAGGAGTTGGGTTCACTGTAACCGTAGAAATAGAAGGACTAGTAGTAAATCCATTAATCGTGTAAGTCACTGTATAGACGGTATTCGTAGTCGGAGAAACCCAAATAGATTGTGTGGTTTCTAATCCTGGAGTCCAAGAATAAACTCCACCTGTCACTGAGGGGATGGCAGTTAATAATACACTATCTCCACTGCATATTACTTCCGAATTTACACTTAATGTAGGTTGAGCATCCACAATGACTATAGCACTTGTATCAATGGAACATCCATTTAACGTATACGTTACGGTATAAGTCGTGGTTACCGGAGGACTTACAGTAATACTTGAGGTTATATCACCAATATCCCATGAATAAGAACCTCCAGAGGGGCTTCCTAATGCATCAATCGTAGCCGATTGACCGACATATATAGTTTGAGTGGGCGGAGTTGCCGTTACCGTAGGAATTGGATTAACAATAACCGAAACTACAACAGGAGTACCAATACAAGTAGTTGGTGGTGTATTCAATACAGGAGTAATAATATACGAAACTGAACCTGGATTAGTTGACGTAGTATTAATAACTTGATTAATTGTATTTCCGCTACCAGCGGTGGCACCGGTAACTGATGTTTGTGAAATATCCCATGAAAATATAGTATTTGGGAAAGAACTATTTATTGAAATATCTACAGCATCTCCAGAGCAAATTTCAGGCACAGATAAAGTGTAGAATATATCAGGAGTTGGATTGACAAATAAATTTAATGTTGCTAAGGAGTCACAACCAGTAACCGTGCTCGTTAGTGTAGCAGTTTGAGATCCTGCAGCAGCAAAATTTAATCCATTCCAGATAAAAGGCAGCTCAGTATCACATACTGTGGTATCAGTGGCACTTGTCAATGTTGGATTCACGGTGACATTTAAGGTGACTATAGAATCACAGCCAGTTACTACACTTGTAAGGGTTGTTGTCTGTGAGCCTGCAGCAGCAAAGTTTAATCCATTCCAGGTAAATGGCATTTCAGTATCACATACTGTGGTATCAGTGGTACTTGTCAGTGTTGGATTCACGGTGACATTTAAGGTAACTATAGAAT
>Ga0206679_10001719_pt1 | contig 18003 bp, 16 predicted proteins | sample M110012015metaG_FD_155464 | JGI IMG/M metagenome (GOLD analysis project Ga0206679, IMG submission 155464) | Ammonia-oxidizing marine archaeal communities from Monterey Bay, California, United States - M1 100m 12015 | ecosystem: Environmental > Aquatic > Marine > Intertidal zone | place: USA... | reverse complement strand
GCGCACACCAGTTACCGGACTGGTATCTCCTTTAGGTTCAGGCAATCCACCATCCAAGATAGTGTTGTCGATATCAATGACGAAGCGATCAGGACTCATCAACACAAACGCTTGAAAGGTCGTAACTGCCGAGATATCAAACACCATGCGTGTTTTATCCGGGCCGTGCCAAAACCGCCCTCCAGTAACCTTGGTTTCCCCATGTCCTACGGCAGCAACGCCCAAGGCTACCATTAGAAGTACACTTTGTTTGATGTTCAAGGACTGACGAAAGCGTCCAAAGCGCCTATCGCGTGTGGCCCCTCTACAAGTACTACCCGGCCAAATTTCGGGCAGCTGATCTGGACTCGCCAGTGTGGATGGGGCAATCTCCGAAATCCTCGTTCAGGCCATTCAATCAGCAATATGCTCTGGCCATCTTGCCAGTCCCGGATCCCCATACTCTCAACTTCCTCTGGATCCTCCAGCCGATAAAGGTCAAGGTGATATACCTTGCATAGGGGCACCTGGTACTCTTCAACCAACGTGTACGTCGGGCTAACAATCCAATCGGGGCAATCCAGTCCTTCGAGTACACCACGCGCAAATGTGGTCTTGCCGCTGCCTAGATCTCCTTCCAGATAGACGATGTCCCCCGGCGTGAGTCCGCGCCCAAGGCAGTTACCCAATGCAAGCATCTGCTCCTCGTCAGAAACTGTGGCGCGATACTTCATCAGCTTTATCTGGACAATTCCGTAATAGCCGCAGGTACGGCATCAAGTCGCTGGCTACCAGCCCAATGGCCCCGCCCACTGGGGCGGCAAGATCGGCGGCTGCCGAATGGATCCATGTCCCCGCACCGGCGGCTTGCAAAGGAGATAACCCCTGTGCCCGCAAACTCCCAATGACCCCACTCAAAAGATCCCCCATTCCGGGGCTCGCCATTCCCGGATTTCCCCGATCGCAAAGAAGTAAAGGCTCCTCGTCCGAGCATACCAATGTGCCAGAGCCTTTGAGTACGCAGACCGCATTCAACGCTTTTGAGATCGCGCGAGCCGCCCGAGGGCGGTCCGCATTCACATCGCCTGTTTGTTGTCCCAAGAGCCTTGCCGCCTCGGCCGGATGTGGGGTCACAATGGACCCCGAAACGGGTTGCCGATCCCAAGACAGCAGGTTAAGCGCGTCCGCATCGAGCAGACTTGGGTCGGCTTTATCGAGTACCAATGCTAACAGCGCACTACCCCACGAATCTCGCCCCAAACCGGGGCCCACAACTATCGCATCCATCTGATCGAGTAGACCTGTCAAATCAGCTGGGCCAGATACAGATTGAACCATCAATTCCGGGGATCCCGCCCCAATCGCAGGCGCGCTGGTGGGATGACAAGCAATAGTGACCCGACCTGCCCCACAGCGCAGCGCCGCCGCGCCTGCCAGCCAGGCAGCCCCCGCCATCCCAGATCCACCACCAACCACCAACAGGTGTCCAGCCTGGCCTTTATGAAAGCTCGCCTCTCTAAAAGGCAGAACCGTTCGAACCCACCGCGAACTAAGGCGAGATGCGAAATGGGTTTCCACCTGGACGCTTTCTCCTACACCCAGGTCATCGAATAGGACCTCACCGATACAGTCCGGCCCGCGCCCGGTAAATAGCCCAATCTTAAGGCCGACAAAAGTAGCAGTAACATCCGCCTTGACCAATGATCCGGCCGCTGCCCCATTATCAGCCAAGAGTCCAGAAGGAATATCAACAGAAAGGCAAGGCGCATCTACAGAATTTATCTCCGCGATTATCTCGGTGAAAGGTGCGCGCGGCGCACTGGTGAGCCCTATTCCAAATAATGCATCAACCACAACATCAGTATCCCGTAGAGCGCCAGCATGGTAAGGAATAAGCTTTGCGCCGGCTTTGCGAGCCTGACTCAGCGCGGCCTGGGCGCCCATGCTACGTGCCTCTCCTTGTTGAATCAGTTGAGTCTGGAGTCCGGCTTTTGCTGCTAAAGCAGCGATCACATACCCATCTCCTCCGTTGTTACCAGGGCCACAAACAATGCTGACCCGGCGAGCCTTTGGCCACCTTCTACGCAAAATTCGGTAGGTGTGAAGGCCTGCACGCTGCATTAGGGTCGCCGCGGCAGTTCCTGCGCTGAACACTCGTTGCTCTATACGGCGGACCTGATCGGTCGTATAGAGTTGTGCGGGCAATGAGGTCATCGGGATATCATAGCCTGATGGACACGCTATCGGTTGAACACCTGAACGACCTGAAGAAACAGATTCATCATTGGGCGAAGGAACTCGATTTCGATGGGTTCGGGGTGTGCGACAGCAAATTGGAAGAGGCGGCGCCCGCTCTGGCTAGTTGGCTGGCCCGTGGTTGGCACGGCGAAATGAGCTTTATGGCCAGAAATACTGACAAGCGCAGCCAGCCGGGGTTGCTGGTACCCGGGATCCATCGTGTAATCAGCGTAAGGCTCAACTATTTCCCAAGCCAGCAAACTCCCCCCATCGAGGTTCTTCAAGATCCCACTTTGGGCTATATCGCCCGCTACGCCCTGGGTCGCGACTATCATCGTCTGATTCGGCGAAAACTACAGCAACTGGCGGACCGCATCACGGAACTTGTCGGGCCATTTCGTTATCGTGCTTTTGCTGACAGCGCACCTGTAATGGAAAAGCCCCTGGCACAGGCAGCTGGTATCGGTTGGATCGGGAAACATACAAATTTACTGAACCAACATCAAGGCTCCTGGTTTTTTCTTGGAGAACTGTATACCAATCTGCCGTTGCCAGTCGACGGGCCAGCGAGCAACCACTGTGGCTCGTGTACCCAATGCATCGATGCCTGTCCTACTGGAGCACTGGACCATCCCTACCAAATTGATGCACGGCTATGCATTGCTTACCTAACGATCGAGCACAAGAGCGCTATACCAGAACCATTACGGCCATTAATCGGCAATCGGATCTTTGGTTGCGACGACTGTCAAATTGTCTGCCCGTACAATCGGGAAGCGCCCGGTGGTGCAGTGGATTTCTCTGCCCGCCACAATCTGGACGCGAGCGGGTTACTTGATCTATTTCAATGGAGCGAATTCGACTTTGAATATTACACCGAAGGCAGTCCTATACGGCGACTGGGCTATGAGCGCTGGTTGCGAAACCTCGCCGTAGCACTTGGAAATGCTCCAGCCGATCGGCGCACACTCGAAGCCCTACAAAGACGACGAAGCGGAGCATCCGAACTGGTAGACGAGCATCTGGTATGGGCGATCAATCAACATGAGGTTCGCCTAACCGTCAGACCTGAGGTGGTTGGGTAAGAAAAAAATGCTCGCGGTAAAACTTTAACTCTTCTATTGAATCCAGTATGTCGTCGAGTGCGCGATGGCCTCCTTTTTTGACAAAAGTATTCGCAATATCAGGGCGCCAACGAACAATCAATTCCTTGATGCTACTTACGTCGAGATTCCGGTAGTGTAGAAAGGCCTCGAGGCGAGGCATATATCGATAGAGAAACCGGCGATCCTGGCAGATGGTGTTTCCGCATAATGGCGCTCGCCTTTCCAATACATACTCCGAAAGGAACCCAAGTGTCATCGCCTCAGCATGCTGCGCATTGATCTTGGAATCGTGCACGCGATCGGTCAGCCCGGTTCCAGAATGGGTTCGCTGATTCCATTCGTCCATTCCCGCCAGAATCTCGGCAGGCTGGTGAATAGCAAGTACCGGTCCCTGCCCCAATAAGTTGAGATCCGCATCCGTAACAACCGTCGCGATCTCAATAATCCGATCTGAATCCGGATCAAGCCCGGTCATCTCAAGGTCAATCCAGACCAGATTGGCAGGGTCAATAGCCATAAAAGTCGGCTTTGGTGATACCTGCTACCTGTTTATCAGTTAGAACACCCGCCATCAATCAGGCAGCATCCTCTACTGCTTTCATACTGAGTCGGATCCGACCTTGTTTGTCGACCTCCAGAACTTTCACTTTAACTACGTCGCCTTCGGCGAGTTTATCGCTGACATTGGCTACGCGTTCATCGGAGATCTGCGAGATATGAACTAATCCATCCTTACCCGGAAGAATATTGACGAATGCACCAAAATCCATCAGCCGCACGACTTTACCCTCGTAGATTGTGCCAGCCTCAACATCAGCGGTGATCTGCTCAATGCGTCTGCGGGCCTCTTCTGCAGCTGAAAGATCCGCAGTCGCAATCTTAATGGTACCGTCATCTTCGATATCAATAGCTGCGCCGGTTGCCTCGGAAATGGCGCGAATCGTTACCCCACCCTTACCAATGACGTCACGGATCTTGTCGGTGGGTACTTTCATGGTGGTGATTCGCGGCGCATACTTGGACATCTCTTCACGAGGCGCGCTAATTGCTTTATCCATCTCGCCAAGGATGTGCAAACGTCCACGCTGCGCCTGGGACAACGCCTGCTCCATGATTTCTTGGGTAATTCCCTCAATTTTGATGTCCATCTGCAAGGCGGTTACCCCTTGCCTTGTACCAGCGACCTTGAAATCCATATCTCCCAGATGATCCTCGTCACCCAGAATATCAGTCAAGACTGCGAAACGTTCGCCCTGTTTAATTAAACCCATAGCGACACCCGCTACCGGCGCCTTCAACTTTACACCCGCATCCATCAAGGACAGACTGGCGCCACAAACCGTTGCCATCGAACTCGAACCGTTAGATTCAGTAATATCCGACACGATTCGGATCACATAGGGAAAATCCTCAGCGTCAGGTAACACCGCGAGCATTGCCCGCTTGGCCAAGCGGCCGTGACCGATCTCCCGACGTTTGGGGGTTCCGACTCGGCCGGTCTCACCCACACAATAGGGCGGGAAATTGTAGTGCAGCATAAAGGTATCGCGGCGCTCACCCTCCAGAGCGTCGATGATCTGAGAATCCCGATCTGTACCAAGCGTGCTGGTGACAATCGCCTGAGTCTCACCCCGAGTAAACAACGCTGACCCATGTGTGCGAGGAAGAAACCCTGTTTCGATTGTTATCGGCCGGACCGTTTCACGGTCTCGGCCGTCTATCCGCGGTTGATCATCTAAAATCCGATCGCGAACCGTTGCCTTCTCGAGACCTTTAATAGCGTCTTTAACTGCTTCTGCCTGGGCGTCGTCGGATTCGCCATCAAGTAATGCCTTTGAAACTTTAGCTCGCGCCAAAGCCATAGCTTCCTGGCGATCGACTTTGTCCGCTATCTGATACGCCCGCTCAACATCTTCCTTTGCGAGCTTGCCAACCTGGTCGCTCAGGCTTTGATCCTTTATTGGCGCCTGCCAGTCCCAGCGCTCGGCACCCGCTTCGGCAGCAAGCTGATTAATCGCCACAATAGCAGCCTGGGCTCCCTCATGACCAAACACTACAGCACCCAGCATCTGTGCCTCGGTTAATTGGTCGGCTTCTGACTCAACCATCAACACAGCGCTTTCGGTCCCGGCCACGACTAAATTCAGCTTGGATTCTGCCAACTGGGTAACACTCGGATTCAACACATAACTGTTATCTACGAATCCCACTCTAGAGGCCGCAATCGGTCCATTAAACGGCGCTCCAGAGAGAGTCATCGCAGCCGATGCACCCACCATTGCGACAATGTCAGGATCGATCTCCGGATCCACTGACATTACAGTGGCCACTACCTGGATCTCGTTATTGAATCCCGCAGGAAACAAAGGCCGCATCGGCCGGTCGATCAATCGACAGGTCAGAATGGCCTTTTCGGCGGGTCTACCCTCTCTCTTAAAAAAACCGCCGGGGATTCGACCGGCGGCATAGGTTCTTTCTTCGTAGTCTACCGTGAGAGGTAGAAAATCTCGGCCACTCGATTCACGGGAAGCAACCACCGTAACCAGTACTACGGTTTCTCCCATACTCGCAAGCACAGCTCCTGTGGCTTGTCGTGCTACGCGCCCTGTTTCCAGTCGCATTTCGTGTTCGCCGTATTGGAACGTCTGGACGATTTGTTTCAATTAAAATACTCCTTGATAAGATATCCAACTGCGTCGCGTCAGCGGCGCAGCCCAAGCCTGCCGATCAGGGAACGATAGCGTTCAACGTCACGCCCCTTAAGATAATCAAGCAATTTGCGCCTCCGATTCACCATGCGCAGAAGTCCCTGACGCGAATGATGATCGTGAATATGCGTTTTGAAATGACCGGTGAGGTCAATGATCCGGGCGGTGAGCAGCGCCACCTGGACTTCCGGCGAACCAGTGTCCTCCGGGGTCATGGCGAAGTCGCTCACAACCTGCGCCTTGGTCTGCGCGGCTAGTGACATATTGAAACCTCTTGCATACTAAAGATCCTGGTTTAGTTTTAACTGAATGCGACGGATGTCTTTGATCTCGCCTCCGCCGAGAAGGCGACCGTTAGGTCGCTGCTTCTTAACCAACGTCGTGCGACTGCACGCCAAAGTGTTAATTCGGTGAACCCGAGAGTAGTCGGCACCTCCCGGTAGGCTGGCAAGCGGCCGTATTCTACCTTCAAGGTGCTATTTCCTCAACAAATTCAGCCGGTTTTAACGCTGCTCACAGATAATCTGTCTGGCGTAACCGTATCATGACCTGAAACACTGCCGATTCCCAAAAACCCCGCATCGCTTGAATAAAGGCGCACGCTGCCCTCTCGGGGGAGATTTCGGGCGCGAACCGCCTGCCCGCGACAAAGGTAAAACGCTGCATCAACGGATAATTCGATGGCTGGAAGGTGGGTAAGGCTTTGATCCACCGCACATAATTTGCGCCGACGCGCCTCCGGGTCGCTAAGGGTTCCGAGCTCTTCTAGGGTGATCGCGTTTTCCACACGAAGGCCTGCAACCCCTAATCGCCGTAAAGCCACGACATGCCCCCCAACACTGAGGGCCCGGCCTAAATCATTGGCCAATGAGCGTACGTAGAACCCAGAGGTAGAAACCAGTTCCAACTCTACATCCTGGCCATCAAAGCTGAGCACCTCAAGGGATTTAACAACAACTTCACGACCCTCCCGTGCTATCTCCTTGCCTTGGCGTGCGAGCTTATACAATGGCTGACCATTAACCTTAATGGCTGAATACATGGGCGGAATCTGCGTATAGCAACCGCGGAAAGAATCCAGCGCACTTAAGAGTTGTTGCTTGGTGACCATGACTTTGGTCTGCGAGACAATCTTTCCCTCACAATCGCCGGTATCGGTTGATTCGCCTAACCGGATCCGGGTTTTATAGTGTTTGTCAGATCCCAGAAAATAGCCTGACCAGCGCGTGGTCTTACCGAAGCATAAGGGAAGCAATCCCGTAGCAATGGGATCAAGGCTGCCGGTATGCCCAGCTTTTCGCGCATGCAAGAGTTTACGGGCGTCCTGCAAAGCCCCATTAGAGGTAATGCCTGCAGGTTTATCTAACAGCAATATTCCATCAACTGCTTCACCTCGTAGTTCTCGGCGTCTACGGCCCATCGTTCTCTCCATCGGAGGTCTCTAAGCCATCAATTAACCGCGAGAGTCGTGCTCCACGTTCAATACTGGCATCATATTCGAAAATAATTTCCGGTATACGACGCAACTTAACCCGCTGGCCAAGCTGCCATCGCAATGCCCTCGCGTGTTCATTTAAGTATGGCGCAACCCCTGCTTCTGTGACTTTTGGAGAAAGTGCAGTGACAAACACACGGGCAATGCGCAGGTCTTTGCTGACTGACACTGCAGAAAGAGAAAGGATTCCGAGCGCCGAACCGGGCAGTTCACGCGCAATAATCGAGGCGAGTTCCCGACGGATTAATTCGCCGACGCGACGTGTCCGGTCTACGCCCTGCATCAATTGCTCCTACGCGACCGTTAGAGGGTTGGTGCCTGCTCGATCGTCTCGTAGATCTCGATCTGGTCACCTGGCTTGATGTCGTTGTAATTTTTCACCCCGATGCCGCATTCAAACCCAGATTTGACCTCGCTGACATCGTCTTTAAAACGCTTCAACGAGTCAATTGCTCCGTCAAATATCACTACGTTGTCGCGCAAAACCCTGACTGGCAAATTACGACGAACCTCTCCATCAATCACCCGACAGCCCGCAACCGCACCAAGTTTGGCCACCCGAAATACATCACGCACCTCGGCAAGTCCAACCGCCTGTTCTCGGATAATCGGAGAAAGTAGTCCCGTCAATGCAGTTCTTACTTCATCTATAACGTCGTAAATAACGTTATGGTAGTGCACGTCGATCTCTTCAGATTCAATCAGTTTTCTGGCAGTCGCATCTGCGCGAACATTAAAGGCAAAGATGATCGCATCCGAAGCCGAGGCGAGGTTAACGTCGGATTCATTAATGCCGCCGACCATGCCGTGCACGACCACAACTTTCACTTCATCGTTACTAAGTTTCTCCAACGAATCAGTCAATGCTTCAACTGAACCTTGTACGTCGGCCTTAATAATTAAATTCAAGGGTTTGACCTGACCATCGCCCATCTGGTTGAACACGCTCTCCAGTTTGGTTTTTTGCTGTTTCGCCAGCTTCACTTCCTTGAACTTGCCCTGGCGGTAACTGCTAATTTCACGAGCCTTACGCTCATCCGTGACAACCGCGAATTCGTCTCCGGAGTCGGGCACGCCACCAAGGCCTTGAATTTCTACTGGCATCGACGGTCCAGCATTTTTGATCGTCTGTCCGGAATCGCTAGTCATCGCACGCACCCGCCCAAACTCTCGCCCGGCAAGGATTATGTCTCCTTTGGCTAACATTCCACGTTGAACCAGGATAGTCGCTACCACTCCCTTGCCTCGATCGAGCCGAGCTTCGACCACAGCACCTACCGCAGGACCTTGATCCGGAGCGCGAAGGTCCAAAAGCTCAGACTGAAGCAAGACTGATTCGAGCAACGTATCAATCCCATCGCCGGTCAACGCTGAAACCTCAGTGACCAGAGTGTCACCACCCCATGCCTCGGAAATAACATCATGCGTTGAAAGCTCCTGTTTTACCCGATCGGGATCAGCATCTTCCTTGTCCATTTTATTGATCGCTACAATCAACGGAACCTTGGCATTGCGGGCGTGATTGATCGCTTCGATAGTCTGAGGTTTGACTCCATCGTCCGCCGCAACCACCAGGATCACCAAGTCAGTTACCTTTGCGCCTCGGGATCGCATCGCGCTAAATGCTTCGTGACCTGGCGTATCCAGGAAAGTAATCGTTCCCCGAGGAGTAGCAACCCGATAAGCGCCAATATGCTGCGTGATACCCCCGGCTTCCCCTGCAGTGACTTTGGTTTTGCGAAGATAATCCAACAAAGACGTCTTGCCGTGATCGACATGCCCCATCACCGTAACCACCGGGGCTCTTGGAACAGTAGGCAGATCACTGGCACTCTCATCTATAACCAGCATCGCCTCGGGATCATCGCGCTCGGCCGTGCTGGCTTTGTGACCCATTTCTTCGACCACCAGCATCGCAGTATCTTGATCTAGTACTTGGTTGATGGTCACCATACTGCCCATTTCCATAATGACTCGGATAACCTCGGCTGCCTTTACCGACATAGACTGGGCCAGATCGGCAACTGAAACAGTTTCCGGAATCGCGATCTCGCGGCTAACGGGCTCTACTGGCTTTTCGAAAGCGTGCTGCCCCGCTGTTGCAGAGGTTAATTTTCTCGGCTTGATCGCCTGACGGGGTTTTCGTCGTCCCCGTTTCCCCAAAGCCATATGTAGTTCGCCGCCTACCGCGGGTTTACCCTTCCCTTTGCGTTTCTTGGGTTTGTCTTCGCGTCGTCCTGTAGGCTTGTCCTCTGCAGGCGGCGCCACCGGGGCTAGACCAGGATCTTGGGGCGCTACCGGGGATTCTTGCGCAACCGCCTCAGCAGCCGCGTTCTTCGCCGCATCCTCGGCTTTTTTCTTCTCCTCCTCGGCGGCAACGATTCGAGCCTGCGCTTCCGCTTCGGCTTGCTCCTGTTCGCGCTGCCGAGCCTCGTCTTCTTCACGGGCGGCCTGTTGTGCCTCTTCTTGCTGGCGCTGCAATTCTCCGCGTCGAACGTAGGTTCGCCTCTGTTTGACCTCAACATGAACGGTACGCGACGGTCCAGTTCGGGAATTCTGCTTGACCGCGCTTGTTGTCCGGCGACTGAGCGTTACTTTTTGTTGTACACCTTCAGCAGATACTCGAGTTTTTCCCCCGCGAAGATAGCTCAAAAGAGTGTCGCGCTCAGCGTCATCAAGGGTACCGTCTGCATCCTTCCCCTGGATACCCGCATTGTCGAGCTGCTGAAGCAGTTTGTCGCCGCTGATCCCAATTTGTTCAGCAAGTTTCTTGATGGCTACGGAAGGCATAAAGTTATCCAGCTCCGGTTCTTTTACGGTGCGTTCTGCGCTTCGACAAACCACGGGGCTCGCGCAGTCATGATTAATTCACCGGCTCGCACTTCGTCGATTCCGGTCAACTCGACCAATTCATCGGTGGCACACTCTGCGAGTTCTTCCATGGATCGGACTCCATTCGAGGCAAACAGCATTGCTGTCTCCTCATCCATACCCTCCATGTTTTGCAGGTCCGACTCCGGCCGAGTGCGTTCTAACTCCGCAATCTCCCGAATATCCAGAAAATCCCGAGCGCGTTCGCGCAATTGCTCGACGAGCTCCTCATCGAATCCTTCAACGTCCAGCAGTTCCTGTACTGGCACATAAGCAACTTCCTCAGGAGTCACAAATCCTTCTTCAACCAGGACCCCGGCCACTTCCGCATCTATATTCAGTTGAGTCATCAAACGCTCGCATGATTGCTGGGCTTCCTGCTCCGCCTTCTCAGCCGCAGCTTCATCAGTCATGATGTTGAGTTCCCAACCCGTCAGATCTGATGCCAAACGAACATTTTGCCCACCACGCCCTATCGCAAGCGACAGTTGTGATTCTTCGACCACGACATCCATTGCCTTAGATTCTTCATCAACCAGAATCGAGTCCACATCAGCCGGTTGTAACGCTTTGATCACAAACTCAGCGGGATTTTCAGACCAGGTAATGATGTCGATTCTTTCTAGATTAATCTCGTTGGATACACTTTGTACGCGGGCCCCCCGGATTCCCACGCATGCCCCTACAGGGTCAATCCGCTTATCTTGAGAGCGAACAGCAATTTTGGCCCGCGATCCTGGGTCCCGGGCCGCACCAAGGATCTCTATTACCCCCTGTCCTACTTCAGGCACCTCTAACTGGAAAAGTTTGATTACGAGTTCTGGAGCGCGCCGGTCGACAATGAGCTGGGGGCCACGAGGCTCCGAGCGAACTTCTGAGAGAATCGACTTGATCCGGTCCCCGCTGCGCAGAATCTCTCGGTCAATCCAGTTCGACCGTGGTAAGGAGGCTTCAACTCCCTCAAGATCGACGATCGCCTCACGATTGCCTACCCGTTTGACCACGCCCTGGACCATCTCCCCTACGCGATCTTTGAATTCCTCGTAGACCCGCGCTCTTTCTGCTTCCCGCACTTTTTGGCTTATAACCTGTTTCGCCGCTTGAGCTTCGATTCGACCAAAGGTCGCAACCACCTCGAGTGGTTCCTCAACAACCCCACCGACCTCATGAGACTCATCGGGATAACTAATCTCAGCTGCCGGTAAAGTCATCTGCCGTGCGGGGCTTTCAACGGCTGCATCATCTTCCATGATTTCCCATTGACGAAAGGCTTCGTAGTCTCCCGTTTCTCGATCAATCTTGACGCGCACCTCTATATCTTCGCGATTGCGCTTTCGAGTTGCCGTGGCAAGTGCCGCTTCAATTGCCTCAAATACAATTTCGTGACCAATGTCCTTCTCTTTGGACAAAACATCGGCCATCATTAAAACGTCATCTTTGGTCATTTTCCGCTCTCCATAGCGAATCCCTCGCGCAGATCAATAGCCTGTTCGCCGGGGGGCCGGTGCCACCAGGTTAGCCTTTTCCATATCGTTAAACGGCAGTTCATAGGGTTCTCCATCCACCTCGACCACGACCGAGTCAGGCCCAACCTCCGAAAGGGTCCCAGTGAATCTTCGCCGACCCATTTGCAGGTTGCGCATAGTGACTTTGATCTGATCGCCCTGGAACCGGGCGAAATGCTCATGAGTCACCAACGGTCTATCGAGACCCGGTGAAGACACTTCAAGTGTGTACTCGCCTTTAATTGGGTCCTCGACATCAAGAATAGCGCTGACCTGCCTGCTGACTTGTTCGCAGTCATCCAGCAGGATGCCCCCCGGAGCATCGATGTAGACCCGCAACACCTGGCCCGCTGTGCTTGATCCTGTCAGTTCAATCATGATGACCTCATACCCCATTCCCTCAAGAGCGGGTTCAAGTAAAGTCCTGATCCTGAGTGTATCCGCCACAAAGACCATGCCTCTTTGTTCCCCAACTTCACTTACCTTTAGTCAAAAACCCCAAAAACAAACCCCGCTGTTGCGGGGCCATCGATCAATCTCCACATTTGGTAGCGGGGGTAGGATTCGAACCTACGACCTTCGGGTTATGAGCCCGACGAGCTGCCAGACTGCTCCACCCCGCAACAGCAACCGGTTATTATATTCGTATCGGTAATCACATTCAAGAAATCATAGCATTCGTCGAATTATCTAAGATAAGTCGCGATAGGCTGCCGCTGACATTCGTTTTGGCCCTGCGCTGATCTAATTAGAATACCCGCTTTATGCCTTTTTTAAATATATGAAAAACATAGACCCAAGCGAAATTGCCAAGTTTGAAGCCCTGGCTTCGCGATGGTGGGACCCGTCGAGCGAGTTCGCACCGCTACATCAAATAAATCCTTTACGTCTTGACTATATTGCCGGGCGAGCTGTCCTTGATGGGTGCCGGGCACTAGACGTCGGATGTGGAGGAGGACTCCTTACCGAGGGGCTGTGGTCTCGCGGTGCACGAGTTGTCGGCATTGATGCCGGCGCTGCACCAATTGGCGTCGCCCGCCTTCATGCACGCCAGTCCGAGGCGGAAATTGACTATCGGATCACCACGGCAGAAGATCTCGTACAACAAAAAGAAGCGTCCTTTGATTTGATCTGTTGTCTTGAGATGCTAGAGCACGTTCCCGATCCTGCACGAACGGTTAACGCCTGCGTCCAATTGCTTGCTCCAGGAGGAGATATCTTTTTCTCCACTATCAATCGCAATGCCAAAGCTTTTCTTTTGGCCATTGTTGGCGCCGAATATCTACTCTCTCTTTTGCCCCGGGGAACCCACCATTATGAAAAGTTGATTCGACCTTCTGAACTGGACCAATGGGCTCGTGAGGCCTCGTTACGTTTTGAAGCAATCACCGGAATGCACTACAACCCGCTGTCGCAAAAATACCGGCTTGGAGCCGGAGTGGATGTCAACTATATTGTTCACTATTCCAAGCCTCTTGCATCGTGACCGAAATTTCCATGTCTTCTGATGTCCCATCTGGTGGCGCGGACTGCGTGCTTTTTGACCTAGATGGCACTCTTGCTGATACCGCACCGGACCTGGTAGACGCCCTAAATGCAGTACTTATTGCAGCGGGACGGCCAACGGTAACGCTGGAGCACGGCCGATGGTGGGTTGCCGGTGGCAGTGTGCGCCTGATCCAGAAAGGCTTTAACTTATCCCTTGAGCAGGCCTCCATCAGCCCCCTACGACAGCAACTCCTTGATTATTACGAGGAACATCTATGCGAGAAGACACAACTTTTCCTGGGTATCGACAAGGTCCTGAACGAGCTCGATCGACAAATGATGCCCTGGGGAGTCGTAACCAATAAACCGGCTCGTTTCACGAAGCCCTTGGTTAAAGCGCTTGGCCTGCACGACCGTGCGATCTCGGTCGTCAGCGGTGATACCGTTTCCCGATCCAAACCTGACCCTTTACCGCTGCTTCATGCCTGTGATGAGTCTGGCGTAGCCGCCAACCGAACCATATATGTGGGGGATGACCTGCGCGATATCCTTGCTGGAAAGGCATCAGGCATGGCAACAGCAGCGGTGACTTGGGGATATGGCGACCCCTCACAAATCCCGAACTGGGAAGCCGACTGGGTGATCTGTCAACCGTGGGACATGCTCGAGAAACTGCGCCTGAATCAAGGCGCGCCTAACAACTGATCTACATGGACCACCGTGCCGGATGGTCGTGACATTGTTCACAGACCAGGAACGATCGTAGAGTTAATACTTGGGCGGTCGTTGTGATCAGAACCGTACTGTACAAGGAAGTACACCGAAGAATAAGATGAGCATCTATCTTTGGAAGGATCGTCATAACGGCTGATACCCCGGCCCCGCCGGGGTATCTTATCTCCTCATGACGATGGAGAATCCAGCGCTTCTTCAAGCTGCGGAATCGCTTCAAATAAATCTGCGACCCAGCCGTAATCCGCCACCTGAAAGATCGGTGCTTCCTCATCTTTGTTGATCGCGACTATGACTTTTGAGTCTTTCATTCCCGCAAGGTGTTGAATAGCGCCCGAAATACCCACAGCGACATAAAGATCCGGTGCAACGACTTTTCCGGTCTGTCCAACCTGATAGTCATTAGGTACGTACCCGGCATCAACGGCGGCTCGCGATGCGCCAACGGCAGCCCCTAACTTGTCGGCCAAACTTTCCAGCATCCCAAAGTTCTCTGAACTTTGCATCCCTCTGCCGCCGGACACGATGATATCGGCCGTTGTCAGTTCGGGTCGCTCCGAGCGAGTCAACTCTTCTCCAATAAATTTCGACAGTCCAGTCTCCTGGCTTCCCGCTACCAACTCAATCGGCGCAGAACTGGCTTGCCCTGCCGCGTCGAACGCGGTAGTACGAACCGTAATCAGCTTTATCGCATCCAGGGAACGCACAGTCGCTAAAGCATTGCCTGCGTAAATTGGCCTTACAAAAGTATCGGGGCTCTCTATTGCGCTAATGTCAGAGATCTGCTGAACATCCAGTAGAGCCGCAACCCGAGGAAGGAGATTTTTCCCATATGTCGTAGCAGGCGCCAGTACATGGGAATAGTCCCGGGCAATGCTCTCAACTAATGGCGCCAGATTTTCCGCCAGACCATCGGTCAGTACCGGGTCATCAGTCATCAGGACCCGTGACACCCCATCGACCGTAGCGGCTTCATCTGCCGCACCCTGGCAGTTCCCACCTGCGACCAGAAGGTCTATCTCGCCCCCCAGGACAACAGCTGCACCCACCGTATTCAGAGTCGCAGGACGCAGGCTCGTATTATCATGTTCGGCAATAACCAGAATGCTCATCAAATCACCTTTGCTTCGTTGCGAAGTTTATCCACCAATTCTGCGGCGCTCGTCACGCGGGCTCCGGCCGCACGAGCCGGCGGGTCAATCACCTTGATGGTTTCAAGGCGTGGGCTCACATCAACCCCAAGGGCTTCAGGGGTGAACGTATCTAGAGGTTTCTTTTTTGCTTTCATAATATTGGGTAATGAAGCGTAACGTGGCTCATTAAGGCGAAGGTCGACTGTAACGATTGCCGGCTGGACCAGTTCAATATTCTCCAGGCCGCCATCCACTTCCCGTGTGACACGGACTACCGCATCTTCAACTTGAATGCGGGAAACAAAGGTTCCAATCGACCACCCCAACAAACCTGACAACATTTGACCGGTCTGATTGTTATCGCCATCGATAGCCTGCTTTCCAAGCAATACCAGGCCGGGAGCTTCCTTGTCGACAATCGCCTTAAGCACTTTGGCCACGGCCAGCGGCTCAGGTGCCGGGTCTGCCTCAACCAGGATCGCGCGGTCGGCTCCCATGGCCAGGGCGGTGCGCAAAGTTTCCTGGCTCTGGGTTGGCCCCGCAGTAACCACAATAACCTCTTCAGCGTGTCCCGCCTCACGGAGCCGAATAGCTTCTTCGACTGCGATCTCGCAAAAGGGATTCATGGCCATCTTGACGTTGTTCAATTCCACGCCAGTTTCGTCCGCCTTGACGCGTACTTTGATATTGGCATCGATAACACGTTTGATCGGTACGAGTACTTTCATAGTTATTGCTTCTCTTAAATTTCCGAGTTGTTCATTTGCCCTGATCCAGGATTTTCAGGTTATGAGCGCACCTGGCAGGAAAATCTATCAGCAAACAGCACGCGCGGTATTCTATTTTCGGATGCACTCGCCGTCCAGGGGTTTGCAAGGTGCTTAAATACCCAGCGGGACAAAGGTTTGGCCACACCGGGAATGGTCCAACGCCTCAGTTGTAGCCCAAGCTGGGCGAATGTGGCGTGAGGGGCTATGTCCTGGTCGTTGCCTAATCAACCCCGGTGCCACACTGCGCTGATAATCAGAACTTCTGCCACAGCCATCCATCTAAATGACCGAAAGAAAACGTACCCATTCCCGCGGCAGCGCCCGAGCCAAGCGCAGGGCCCAAAGAGAGCAAAATGTCCGCCCCGTTAAACCTTACATTAATCGACGGGTACCGGTATTTGAACTTGCCAGCGAAGAGTTGCTGAATCTGATAGAGGCAAACGCAGAGACAGTGCTGGAGACCATCGGTATCGAATTTCGCGATGATACCGATGCCCTTGCGCGTTTTAGAGATGCAGGAGCGTCTATCGAGGGCCAGCGGGTTCGTTTTCCTAAGGGGATGTGCCGGCAACTGATCCAATCCAGTGCGCCCAGGCAATATACGCAGCATGCCCGCAATCCAGAACGCAGCGTTCGTATTGGAGGTGATCACTGCGTGCTGGTTCCGGCATACGGCCCACCCTTTGTACACGATCTGGACCGCGGCCGGCGCTACGCTACGCTTGCCGATTTCCAGAACTTTACTCGCCTGACCTACCTCAGTCCCTCGTTACACCACTCCGGCGGCACGCTTTGCGAACCAGTCGATATCCCTGTTAATAAGCGTCACCTGGACATGATCTACAGTCATTTGCGGTTATCAGACAAACCTTTTATGGGCTCGGTCACTGAACCTTCACGGGCCCAGGATACCGTCGACATGGCCAAGATTGTATTCGGTGCCGACTTCGTTGATCAGAACTGCGTCATCACCAGTCTGATTAATGCCAACTCGCCTCTAACCTTCGATGCTACGATGCTCGGGGCCGCGCGGGTCTATGCCCAAAATAACCAGGCTACAGTGATCTCACCATTTATCCTTGCGGGCGCGATGTCGCCAGTAACAGTGGTTGGAACCTGTACCCAGATTCTGGCGGAGGCGATGGCCGGCATCTGCTTTACGCAACTGGTTCGGCCTGGCGCGCCCGTGATCTTTGGCACTTTTTCCAGTGCGGTTTCGATGCAATCCGGGGCGCCTACCTTTGGTACCCCCGAGCCCTCGATGGTGATTTTTGTCTGCGCAGCCCTTGCCCGCCGGCTCGGTGTACCGTTCCGCAGCGGTGGGGGACTATGTGCATCGAAAATACCCGATGCGCAAGCTGCCTACGAATCGGCCAATACCCTCCAAAGCGCTATGCTGGCCGGAGTACATTTCATGCTGCACACGGCTGGCTGGCTTGAAGGGGGGCTGGCGATGGGTTATGAGAAGTTTATACTTGATGCCGACCAGGCCGCCATGATTGAGGTTTTCCTTTCGGGCGTAGACGATTCGGTTAACGGGCAGGCGATGGATGCGCTGGCCGAGGTGGGGCCAGGAAGCCATTTTCTTGGCTGCGCTCATACCCAGGCCAATTTTGAGACGGCTTTTTATCGATCAACGACTGCAGATAACAATAGTTATGAGCAATGGCAGGCTGAAGGGAGTCTGGACGCGGCCAAAAGAGCGAATCAGACCTGGAAAAAAATGCTTAACGATTACGAGTTGCCGCCTATTGATGAAGGAATAGACGAGGCATTGTGTGAATTTATTGCCCAGAAAAAAGCTGCAGTTCCCGATTCAAACTTCTGACAACTGATCGCCTCGGAACGGAGCCTCCCAATGCAATGGTTCAGACGACTTCCCCAGGATCCGCAAACCGCACAATGACCCTGCGATTCTGCCTGCCTTTTTTTTCAATTTTCTGAATTATTACCGGCCCTATCTCGCCTGAACGCGCCA
>Ga0206679_10001713_pt1 | contig 18050 bp, 12 predicted proteins | sample M110012015metaG_FD_155464 | JGI IMG/M metagenome (GOLD analysis project Ga0206679, IMG submission 155464) | Ammonia-oxidizing marine archaeal communities from Monterey Bay, California, United States - M1 100m 12015 | ecosystem: Environmental > Aquatic > Marine > Intertidal zone | place: USA... | reverse complement strand
CAACTATCCCGTGCCGTTCTCGACCCGAGCCATCCCGCAGGTGCTCAAGTCGATTGATCCCGCATACCGTGCGGCTCACTTCGGCAAATGGCACATGCACCGGCACCCGGCCAAGTTGGGCTACGACACCTCCGACGGCCGCACCGGCAACCACACCGCCCGCCAGCTTAGTACCGACCAGACCAAACACTGGCCGCACGACGATCCCAAGCGCTCCGTCTCCATCACCGACAACGCCGTGCAATTCATCCGCCATCAGGCACATGCGGATGCCCCCTTCTATCTGCAGGTGTCGCACTACGCCATCCACCTCTCGGCCGAGGCCAAGCCGGCCACGCTGGCGCGGCACAAGCCACGGACACCGGGCAAAATCCACACTGCCTATTGGTACGCGGCGATGATCGACGACCTCGACCAGGCGATCGGACGCATCCTTGACGTGATCAATGAACTGAAACTCACCGACAGCACCTACATTTTTCTCACTTCCGATAACGGCGGTACTGCGAGGCAGTATCCGGACTTCAACAAGCCGCTTCGCGCCGGTAAGGGCTCCTATTATGAGGGTGGTTTGCGCGTGCCGTTTTTCGTCGCCGGCCCCGGCATCAAGCCGGGCTCGTACTCGGATGTACCGGTCGTCGGCTACGATTTGCTTTCGACCTTCGCTGAATTGGCCGGCTCAACCAAGCCGTTGCCACAAGGCATCGAGGGCGGCTCCGTCAAGGCTGTTCTGCTTAATGGCGGCACGGGGGCCGTTCAGCGGCCCCAGACCGGACTCCATTTTTATCGTCCGCTCGACTCGGTGCTGATTCGCGACGGCCACAAGCTTCGCCGCACACACCGCACCGGCGAGATTGAGCTTTATAATCTCGCCGAGGATCTCTCTGAGACTACCAACCTCGCCACCACCAACCCCCTCTTGGCCAAGCGCATGCAAACCGGGCTGGAGGACTGGATTCGATCGATCAATGCCACCACGCCTTCGCCGCTTGACCGCCGCCCCAAGCGCAATCCTCGCAACGGGGTGAAGCGTTAAAAAGACAAAGTCCATCCCAGCGGCTTGTTTCAAATTAGCTTGTTGTATCAGTTGAGACTTGTTTGAGTCTGCTCAGTTTTTAAACTGTCTTTTGTGCAGGTAATGAATTTCAACTTAGTGTTTAGTTCATTGTTGAATCCCTGAAATAGAATCTGAAATGCTTTTTTCCAAATCAAAAACGAGTGGTTATTGGACCAGTTTTTTTGTCTTGTTGCTGTTTCTTTCGATTGGTCATTCAGTCTGTAACGCCCATCATAACTTTGGCCTCCATTACGACTCCAGCAAGATAGTTACCATCACTGGAATCGTAAAAAGGTATTCATTCATCAATCCCCACATTGAAATTGAACTGGAGGTCAAACAAGGTGCAACTATCACGCAATGGAAAGTTGAAACCATTAATGCCCGTCTTGCTGCCACCTATGATTTACAGAAAGGTTCATTTAAGGTGGGCGATCCGGTTGAAATCAAGGGTTGGCCAGCCAAGGATGGATCAAACACTCTCGGCGGGCACCAATTGGCCCTGCCTGATGGGCAGGTTTTTGTGCTTCGCCGTTCACCGAATGAAAGTCCTGTTAAATTCAGATCTATTCACGGCTTTCTCGGGGAGAAAAGACAACCCACACCAAGGGAAACCATAACAAACAGGACAGATTCTCAAAACGACTTCTCTATCCGGGAAGCTGACCCTCTCACACCCGCCCAAAGGAACAGGTCCGGCAACGGTGGGCGTGGCTTAGGCAGGCAACGGGGGGGCGGCTTTATTCAAAGCTTTCCATTGACAGCCTCGCTGGATAAGGACGGTGACGGTCAGATATCTGAATCAGAAATTGAAGGTGCAGTCGCTGTCCTTGAGGGTCTGGATCAAAACCAAGACGGGAAATTAACCCGGGATGAACTACGTCCAAACTTGGACACAGCAGGGGGAAGAGAAGCAAGGCGTAGAAATATTCCGGAGCAAGCATTGCAACAGTCAGATGACAGTGACTCAGAAGATCCGCAGATCGAATTTGTTGAACAAATGGAGGAGGCAAGTTTTGCGATCTCCGCACTCAAGGAACTTCTTGAGGATGAACGTTCCACCACTGAATTACAACTGACCGAAATTGAAAATCTTCAGGCAGCTCTATTTAATTCAAAGATACTGGTTCAGTTGATCAAGATTTCTGAAGATGCTTTGGGATATTATAAGGGTGATGAACTCAAGGCGCGTCAAGGCATGAAGCAATCGCTTCTGGAGGCAGTTGCTATTACCCTCAAGATTGAGGCTAACATCATTAATGGCAAACGTGAGGCTGCTCTTCAGGACTTAAAGGAATTACTGAAACTCCAGCGACAAAAGCACAAGATTTATCAGTAGGAGAAATGGATAGTATACTTTCCCCAGCAAACACGGCGTCCGTGTCTTTTAGTGCTAGCCTAATTTTCAATCCCTTAATTGATACAGGCTATTCTGCTAACAAAGACAAGGCGATCAAGACATAAGAGGTTGTCAAATTCGGGTCCCCTTCCATCCAGCGCTTGGTTGGATTTTTCCAGGAGCCGTCCTTGTTTTGAAGCGAAATTAATTTTGCAGCGAGTTCATTTTTCCAATCGATCGATTTGGCATCCGAACCTTTAAGGGTATTCACGCCCTGGGCCGTCAAGGCCTTGCTCATCAGGTGAAAGTAATAGTAAAGCCCCTCCTGCCCCATCCCGGGATTTTCGTTTAGAGTATAGTTTTTGCCCAGCCAATCGATAACTGCACTGACGCGGTCATCATCTTTACCAATCCGGGCATAGGCAAAACTCATCATTCCCGCATAGCTGATCGAGCCATAGGAACGCAAAGCCGCCCTCTTTGTTGCCTCGTCGACCACTTCACCTGCCTTGCTCTCACCTGGATGGTAAATAAAACCGCCTCGATCCTTCGGCTGAGTTGAGAGATTTGGATTGTCGCTGTGTTCGGGAAGATTTTGGCAACTGGCCAAAAAATGTTCCAAGGCTTTCCAATCAAGGTCATGCTTTAATGGTTGTTTACCCTGGTCCTTCCGGCGAAGGGCCGACTCGGACATGCGCATGGCTTCAATAGCCATCAGTGTATTATTCATGTCGGAATGATCATGTTTGTCATTGTATCCGACACCACCATCATTGGCATTGTCCTGTTTCCCCTTTTCACCCAGGTCAATCTGGGATGCAGCAATGTAGGCGCGTGCCTTTTCAATTAACGGCCTGTAACGAGTCTCATTGGCCATTGAAAGGGCCATGAGTGAGCAGGCAGTGTTGTAGTTAATTAAACGGCCATCATGAATCGAGCCATCCGGTTTGGCCAAACTTGTCAGGTAATCGTAGGCCCTCCTCCGTTCAGACTCATATTTTGCAGCCAGTTTCTTGGCATCCGCCATTTCCAGCGCCACCAGTGTCAATCCAGTCAAAGCTGGAAGCCCCGAGTCCGACCACCATCCTGTAGCGTTCTGGCTTTGATACAAAAATTTTGCGCCTTTCACTATGGACGTCTTGATTTTCTCCTGGCTAACCGGCTTTCCAACAGCCAACGCATGACTTGAAAGAAAGAAAACAGAACTGAATAGAACGGTAAAATTGAGTCTAGTTAACATGACTTAGTTAATCACGATTCAGTTTTTTTGTTGCTCAAAGGCTTTATGAATATTTGAACCATTGAATCCTTTTTTGGCACCTGTTTTGACCAAACGTGGGAACCGAAGCGACTCGTGTTAATCATTGGAGCAATCAAGGACAGTGCATCCGGGTCCGGTTGCAAACTGAGAATAGAACCTAACTCGTCAGCGGCCAAACCCCCACTGGGCCTGACACGCGAACCGGTCCATGTCCATGATGAAGTTTTTAATTCAAACGATTTTTCAGTTTCCTTGTTCTCCCGCTCTGAAGCAACCTCGAGCGGATATTGCGCGATGCAATTCGTGATCGATTTACGGGTCCACTTGCCATCCTCTTGCCAGGCAATTTCAACCGAGACATTCCTCGGCGGCTTGACACCAAGGAGAAGCATTGCCACGTGCACGTCTCCAGGCTTTGTTTTTGTGCTCAAAAAACTTTCGTGAATCTTGCCGGAATCGGTAACAAGCGCATACTCAATCAGTCCAACGATTTGATTTACCTTGGCCGGAAAGGCTGCAACTTGAAGCCTTGAATCGATTGTTACATCACCCACACGATAAAGATCAGCTCCAATTTTCTTTACCCGATTTGAAAATTTTTCAGGAATGATTAATTCTGAAGCATTCTCCTTCCCTGAAGGCTTTTCCGCGGGATCTGCCTGGGTAGTGGTTGCTACGAAACAAAAAACTATTACGCGGAGCAAATCGGTCATAAGTATGTATTACGGAAAAAACACGAACCTAAAGATCGAAACCCCAAAGCACAACCCTACTCACAATTGTCCAAACGCAAACCATGAATCAACAAAACCCGTTCGATTTCGCTAGCGCAACGACACCATTGCGCCCGGTTTTAAAGCGTGTTTTGGCATGTCTGCCAGAGTGTGGAAGTTTCGCATTGTCGCGACGTTTTCGATGGTGTTTTTACTCTCATCGAACTTGCCGGTTTTTTTATTCAGCACACCCTCTGTGTCGAGGCCGAGGTGCTTGACCATGAAGGGATACATCGCCTGGCGCTTTGATCCCTGATAGCCGTGTTCCTCCTTGTGGAAGTGAGAGTTTTCCACCTTAGCTTCAGCGCCATAGTATTTATAGATTGAGCGGATGAAAGGGTACTCGACTTTCGGCGTGTTCTTCGTCCAATCGCCGCCCACAGATATAAGCTTGAGCGGGCGTGGCGTGGCCAGCGCGGCGATCTCAGCGTTGTTCGTCTCTAGCTTCTTCGTCTTGTGGATCGGCATCCCGCTTTCACAATTGCAACCGCCGAAGAAGTTTGCCGACACCATCACCACCGGCACACTGACCGTCACGCGTTCATCGACGGCCGTCAGCAAAAAAGTCTGTGTCCCGCCACCGGAACAGCCTGTAACGCCGATACGTTTGGGATCTACCTGCGGAAGTGTCTCGAGAAAATCCAACGCCCGGATGCTGCTCCATGTTTGCAGAGTGAGAGCCTGTGAATGGTTATGATTCCAGCCGAGATGCTTCGAGTCGCCAAAACCGATCATGTCATACGAGAGCACCACAGCTCCCATTCGCGCGAGCGTGGCGCACCGGTGTTGCTGGGAGGGCCTCTGCCGAGCGGCTGCGTCATGACGTAACAGATGATATGAGTCAGCCTGTTCCTGTTTATCATCCGGCCCTCGAAAGTGGCCGTGCGGACACAAAATGCCGGGCCTTTTTCCCTTGTGTCCAAGCGGGCGGTACATGTTGCCGTAAACAAAAAAACCGGGCCGGGCTTCAAATGCTACCGTCTCTACGGTGTAACCTTTGTACTGACGTTTGTTTTTGATGATAGGGTTGAGAGGCGTTCGCTTGGGCAGTGGGCTGAGCTTTGCCCCGACCAAAATCTGCTCTCGCACTGCTGCTGCACGCACTTTCCATTCAGCGCGGTTTGAATGCGTTTCAGCCAAGCGCTTGAGCTGTGCCACGGCGTCGGCCTCCGAGTGATAATTGCCTTGGCAGAGGGTCGGTTTGTCATTGGTTTGGGCTTGGCCAAGCGGGGCAAATGACACAGTGATGCAAAGGAAAAAGCGGAGTTGTTTCACGGGGTGAGACTCCCAGATTACCCCACCGACCGCAACCTCAATAAAGCTAAAACGGCCGCTTAACTAATGTGCAATACTCTGCATTGCCTGAAACGAATCTTTTGGCTAAGTAGGTGGCCAAGTAAGCGTTTTTTCCGTAGGGTTCCGTTTTCACACAAATGAAAGAGTGGACTGTATTTTTTGTTTTTGTATTGGCTGGGCTGATAAGTACTAAAGCTTTTGGGAAGCCGTGAATCCGGTTCCCTGCTTTATCTTATTTTGCATGGTCAGGGTGGCGCTTGGCCAGGCGCAAGGTGCCGAGCCAGGCACCGATCAGTTTAGCGGGCCGGATTTTCAGGCATTGGTTCGCAAGGGCGATCCGCTTGGCGCCGGTGAAAGCCTGAAGGCGTTCGATGTCCCGGATGGCTTCCGGATGGAACTGGTCGCGGCCAGCCCGGACATTGGCCAGCCGATGAATCTTGCCTTTGATGAGAGCGGCCGGCTGTGGGTAACGAGCACGCTCGAATACCCGTACCCCGTGCCGCTCGGTCAACCGGGGCGCGATACGATCAAAATCCTAGAGGACACCAACGGTGATGGCGCCTTCGACAAACTTTTCACCTTTGCCGATGGTCTCAACATCCCGACCGGGATTTATCCTTACAAGGATGGCGCGATTGCCTGGAGCATTCCGAACATCTGGTTTCTGCGCGACACCGACGGTGACGGCAGAGCGGACAAGCGCGAGAAACTGTACGGGCCGCTAGGCTACGAGCGTGATACGCACGGCATGCATTCGTCGTTCACGCGCGGGCTCGATGGCTGGCTACATCTCACGCACGGATTCAACAATAATACCACCGTCACAGCCGCCGACGGCTCGAGTATCACGATGAATTCCGGTAACACGTACCGCGTTCAGCCGGATGGCTTAAGCGTCGAGCAGTTCACTTTCGGGCAGGTCAACCCGTTTGGCATGTGCCTCGATGCGTTTGGTAACTTTTACACCGCCGACTGCCATAGCTCGCCGATCTACCAATTGATTCGCGATGCCTATTACCCGAGCTTCGGCAAGCCTCACGACGGCATGGGCTTTGCGCCATTGGTCATCGGGCACAACCACAACTCTACCGGCCTGTGCGGTATTGTGTTTAACCAGGCCAATCATTGGCCGGCGGAGTTCAGTGACAACATTTTCGTCGGCAACGTCATCACCAGCCGCGTCAATCGCGACCGGGTTGATTGGCTCGGTAGCAGCCCAAAAGGTACCGAACTGCCTGACCTCGTGCGAACCAGCGACCCGTGGTTCCGGCCGGTCAATTTGCAGTTCGGCCCGGACGGCGCACTGTACATCGCCGATTTTTACAACCGCATCATTGGCCACTACGAGGTGCGCCTCGACCACCCCGGCCGCGATCGCAAGACTGGTCGCATTTGGCGCTTGGTGTACGACGGCCCGCAAGGCGAGCGCCTGGCCAAGTCGGTCAACCTCCCTGAAGCCAAGCTTGCCGAGGCGATCGCCGAGCTGACCAGCCCACTGCTGGCCCGTCGAATGACCGCCACTGACTATCTTGCCGATGACGTTGGTCAACGCGCCGCCGCGCCGCTTAGAGAGGCAATGGCCAAGCCAGCCGCTGTGCCGGAGCTTAAAGCGCACGGTGCGTGGGTGCTGCAACGTGTTGGTCAACTGGATGAGGCCACCTACTTGCGTTTGGCCAAGGACGAGTCGGAGCTTGTCCGGGTTCACACCCAGCGCATTGCCGGCGCCCGGAAAAAATGGTCAACAAAAACCAAGTCGATGGTACTGGCCGGCTTGGGCGATGTCTCACCGCAAGTCCGCCGTGCTGCCGCCGATGCGCTGGCCCGGCGGTCGAACCCCGGTCATGTTCGACCGTTGCTCGCTGCGCTTGGCCAGACGCAGGCACTGGACGGTCATCTTCGCCACGCGCTGCGCATTGCGCTGCGAAACAACCTCCACGCCGTTGATGATCCTGCCAAGCTTGCCGATCTTAAAGACGATCCCGCTGCACTCCGCCATCTCATGAGCGTGGTGCTCTCCGTTAACTCGCCATTCGCCGGTTCGCTGATGTTAGGAAGCCTCGAAAATGCCAATCTCGAACGTAGCCAGTTGCCCACCTACCTGAGCCACATCGCCCGCAACGCCCCGTCGGAGGGGCTCGAACGTTTGGCTGCCGTGATACAAAAGCAATTCACCGCCGACCTTGATTTTCAGGCTGAGCTCCTGCTGGCGATCAATGATGGCATTATCCAGCGCGGACTGTTTCCCGAGCAGGGCGTGCTCGATTGGGCGGAAAATCTCGCCCGACAACTGCTCGCCGCCAACGAGGCGGTGGGGATACACTGGGTCGCCGAGCCGGCCAAGGGTGTGCCGCCGTCAGACATCCCGTGGGTCGTGCAGTCGCGCAACATCTTGGCCAGCAAACCAAGGTGGGAAAACCACGCGCACCACGCGCACCCAACCGTCAGCCCGTGGATTACACAGATGCGCGCCTCGAGCGACGGCGTCACCGGCATTCATTATATTACCAGCCTGCCGCCAGGCGGTGAGTCGCTCACCGGCGTGCTGCGCTCTGTTGCATTTGCAATGCCGGATGAATTGACGTTTTTCATCAATGGCCATCGCGGCTTCCCTAACGATCCTGCGCACCATAAGAATTTTGTTCGCCTCGTCGATGCCAAGACCGGCGATGAACTGCACCGGGTTCACCCGCCGCGCAACGACACTGGCGTGCCGGTGCGATGGCAACTCGACCGGCCACGCGAGGTGTTCCTCGAGGTCGTTGACGGCGACACCGGTGCCGCCTTTGCGTGGCTCGGCGTAGCGCGGTTCAGCGTCGATCTCGAATTGTTCAGGCATGCTGATTTTCTCAGCAGTGCCACGCCGGGCGGCGAACGCTTGACCGGCGTGCTGCGCTCCCGGGAATTTGCGGTGCCGGGCCGGTTGCGTTTTTTGCTCGCTGGCTATGGGGGTCTGCCCGGCAAGCCACCCAACCAGAAAAAATATGTGCAGCTCGTTGAGGTCGGGAGTGGTCGTATACTGAAAAAAACCGGGTGTTCCAGCGGCGAGACCGCGGAGGAAATTGTTTGGGATTTATCGACGTTTGCCGGGCGGCGCGCGCGCTTCGAGATCGTCGATCGCGATACCTCGCAAGCTTTCGACTGGGTGGCGGCGGGTGGATTTTTGCCGCCCATAGCGCCGCTGCCAACGATGGCGCCGCGCCGCCTGGCCAAGCGCCAGATGGCTGCCGCACAGATTGTTCGCGACTTGAAGCTGGCGGCGGCGCTCGATGGCGCCACGCGCTTGGCCACCGATCCGTTAGCTGCCATTGCGGCGCGTGAGATGGCGGTGTCAGCCATCCTCGGCCATGGCGCCGAGAACCAGCAATCCAACGTTGCGGCGATCCTCGAGGATCGCAACCAGCCGGAGTCGCTACGATTGGCCGTGGCCAATGGAGGGGCGCACTTGCCGGTCGTTCGCGGCCGTCTGGCCAAGGCACTTGGCCAAGTTCCGGCCGACTTGCAACTGCAGTTTGCCCGTGCCCTGGCCCGAAACCGGCTCGGGGCCAAGGCGCTGCTTGGAGCGGTGGTAAGCGGGCGGGCGCCGGCCGGATTGCTGCTTGATGCACAGGTTAAAAACAGTTTCCCAAAGGCAGCGGTCCGGCAAGTGACGGCGCTCACCGCCGGCCTGTCCAAGCCAAACGCTGAACGCGAACGGCTCATCGCCGAGCGCGTGGCCGCGTTTCGCGAAGCTGGTGGTGATGCAGTGGGCGGCAAGACGACCTTCGCCACCTTATGCGGGGCATGCCACCAAAAAGACGGGCAGGGAGGCAATATCGGCCCGCAGTTGGACGGTATCGGCAACCGAGGTGTTGAGCGGCTCGTCGAGGACATTCTCGATCCCAATCGTAACGTCGATGTGGCGTTTCGCTACTCGATCGTGAAACTGAAAAATGGGCAGACGTTGATCGGGCTGAAACGGCGCGAAGTCGGCCAGTCGATCGTGTTTGCCGACTTGGCCGGCGCGGAGAGCAGCATCGCAAAGGCCGATATCGTGGCGCAGGAAGAAACGAAGCGCTCCCTCATGCCTGAGGCATTTGGCCAAGCGATTCCTCAGGAGGACTTCAGAGACATGCTGGAGTTCCTTCTGGAAAAGTGATCAAGATTATTGGAAAAGCGTCTGGATCAAAACTCCAAGCCGGTGACGCGCGTATAAGCCTCGATGTATTTTTCGCTAGTTTTTTGAACGATCTCTGCAGGGAGTTCGGGGCCAGGCGGGGTTTTGTCCCAGTCAAGTGTCTCGAGATAGTCGCGGACGAATTGCTTGTCGAAGCTCGGCTGGCTTCTGCCCGGGGCGTAGAGATCAGCCGGCCAAAAGCGTGATGAGTCCGGTGTTAGCACCTCGTCGATCAGGATGAGTTCTCCCTCGAAGATGCCAAACTCGAACTTGGTATCCGCGATGATGATACCTTTTTCGGCGGCGTGATCTCGGCCGCGCATGTAGAGTTTGATACTCAATTCGCGAGCCTGTTCGGCGACATTTTTGCCGACGATGTTGACAGCTTCGTCGAAGCTGATGTTCTCGTCGTGCCCTTCCTCGGCCTTGGTCGCCGGCGTAAAAATCGGCTCGGGCAGTTGCGAGGAGTTCTCGAGGCCGTCCGGCAGGCTGATACCGCAGACGGTGCCCTGCTTTTGGTATTCCTTCCAGCCGGAACCGGCGAGGTAGCCGCGTACGACGCACTCGATGGCGAGTGGCTGGGCTTTTTTCACAACCATGGCACGGCGGCCGATTTGGTCGGCGTGAGGTTGCACGGCTTCCGGAAGCGGTTCGTCGGCTTTGGATAACAGATGATTCGGCACGAGATCCGCAGCGCGGTCGAACCAAAAATGGGAGAACAAGGTCAAAACTTCGCCCTTGCGCGGGATGCCGTTGGGCATCACGACGTCGTAGGCGCTGATGCGGTCGCTGGCGACCATCAGGAGGCGATCGCCGAGGTCGAACATTTCGCGGACCTTGCCGCTGCGAACCTTGGGGATTCCGGGTAAATCAAGTTGTAGCAAAGTGTTACCAGACATGGCGGGGGATAATGCGGATAGGCGTTGTGTTTTCAAGTCGATGTTATTCACAGTCGACCGGGGGCGTTGGGCCAGGCACTTCAGGATTCGGCGGCGACAGGCGAGGGTTCTGGCTCGAACTCGATTCGCTTGGCATCACCCCAGAGACCCTCGAGGTCGTAGAGTTCGCGGAATTTATCATTCATCACGTGGACGAGGACGTCGAAAAGGTCAAGCACGACCCACGGGGTCACCCGGACTCCCTCGGTGGAGAAGGGGCGAATGCTGTAATTCTCCCTCAATCGTTGCGTGATCTCATCGACGATGGCACGCAAATGCGGCTCGTTGGCGCCGGTGACGATAACGAAGTAGTCGGCCACAGAGGAGAACTCCCGGAGATCCAGCAGGGTGATGTTCTCAGCTTTTTTGTTGTCGGCAAGCCGGGCGCATGTGAGTGCGAGCTCTTTGGATTCCATAGACGCGGGACGGCTGAACCAAGCGCTTGGCCATGGGCCGCCTGTGGGCAAAGGCTAAACCATGGTCGGTGTTTGTAAATCGCAAACTGGCCAAGCGGCAATTCCGCCGGGACTTTGCTGGACTTAGTGGATCTCACTCGGCTCGACGGCGCGATGTTCCCCGGCGCTCCGGTAGGCGGCCTCGACCAAGGCCATGGTCTTGAGATTGTCGCGCCCGCCGATGGCCGGTTCCCCGCCGGTCTCGAGTGCGATGAGGAGTTGGGCCATGGTGCCGATGAAGGCGTCGGGGAACCAACTCTCGTCCCAAGCCGGCGAGTGGAAACCAGAGTCGCCCTTGGTTGCATAGGAGATCGTCGACGGGGTGGTGTAGGGGTCCTGGCACCAGCCGATGTTGCCCTTGGCCAAGCCGTCGAGGCCCTCGATGCGCCACTCGATGCCGATATCGGCCGGGGCGCCTTCGCGGCCGGGGCCAGTCCATGTGTCGTCGATGGCGATGGCGCGGAGGCCGCCGGCATACTCGAGAATGTAACTGGCGATACCGTCGCTGTGCGGAAACTGGGTGCGTGGATCGGTGCGAACGGTGCAGTAGATGCGCTCTGGATCACCAAACCAGTAGCGGAAGGTGTCCATGTGGTGAATGGACATGATGCGTAACGTGACCCAGCCCTGGCGTTCCTGCCACGGCATCCAGTGTGGGATGCCACGCATGATGATGGTGGTCAGCACGGGCTCCCCGATGGTGCCGTTGTCTAGGAGCGTCTTGGCAGCGCGCACCGATTGATCATAGCGCATGTTTTGGTTCACGGCCAAGACGATGCCGGCTTTCTCGCAGGCTTCGACTGCCTCCACCGCTTCAGCATAATTACCACCAAGTGGCTTCTGCGCGAGGATGCCCTTAGCTGTGCCGCGTTCACAGGCGGCCTTAATGACATCAAGTTGATTGTCAGGTGGTACTGCAATGTCGAGCACTTCGATCGACTCGTCGTCGAGGAGTTGATCAATTGAATCGTAGACGCTACCGATTTTGTGTTGCTCGGCACACTTGGTGGCATTGTCCTTGGTACGTGAGGCAATGGCGACAGGGTTGAAACCTGCCTTGCCGTAGGCGACCAGGTGACAGTCGCTCATGATAAAGCCGCTGCCAATACAACCAATGCGCCAATCTTTGCGCTCGGGGATGGAAGAGTGAATGTTAAGCTCCATGTCTTATTCGTCTTTTCCGGTGCCAACAGTTTCGTCGTTTGCGGGATCCCAAAAGTCCGTTCCGGCTTCGAATAATTTTGAACCCATTTCCTTGATCGCGCTGTCGGGGATTTTTTCCAGCGGCTCATAAAATGGATGGTGTGATTCCTTGTATGGATTGTTGTGCTTGGTGTTGTAGCAGCAGAGGAGTGACCAGCGTGGACTCTCGGAGGTGTTCTGGTCGGAGCGATGCAGTGTGTTGCTGTGAAAGAAAAGCGTATCACCCGGCTCGAGTTCGACGTAAACAAGATCCATCACTTTCACTGCAGGATCGACGCGTTCGGGGTCTGCGCCGGTTTGATCGCCGAAACGACCGTGCTCAATGCGCCCCATCTTGTGCGAGCCCCTTAACACCTGCATACAGCCGTTGGCTTTGGTGTTGGGGTCAATCGCAATGAAAGCCGAGGCCATGTCAGGATAGAGGCAGCCATTCTGGTACCAGTAACCGTAATCCTGATGCCAGCTCCACGCGCCGCCGGTTCGCGGGCGTTTGATGCTCATCTTGCTGTGGTAATGATAAACCTCGTCTCCAAGCAGTGCTTCCGTGGCGTTAACAATGCGTTCGCAGCGGGCGATGGAGCCCCAAATATTCTCGCCTGCCTTGTTCCAGAGTACGAGTTGCGCCTTGCCGCCTTCGCCGTCCTCAAGGTCGTAGGCGTGTGTGTCAAATGCCTTGTCCGCCCTGGCCGCGGCTTGGAGAATTCTGGCTTCCTCGGCGTCAAATAGGCCGGGCACAATGAGGTAACCGTCCTCTTGGAACGCGCTGATTTGTTCAGTTGAAAGATAGGCAGACATGGAGAATTCGGTTGCCGGGAGTGTTGCAATCGAAGGGTTGTAAGTCAAAGAGGGAATGTGTGGACGGTTTGGCCGCCGGCACGTTAGTGATGGGTTTTAGTGGAGACAGGCTCCCTGCCACCCTGTTGGTAGGTTGAGGTGCTTCCGCTTGGTTTGGCCGGGAAAAGGAACCGGCTTGGTGTACCAGTTGATCGACTTCATTTTGTGCCAAAAAGTGTATTCGGCTTATGCCCCGGTTTCCGGTTGTCAAATCACCGGGTAAGTTTATTTAACCCGTTTTCGGCCACAAAAAACCGGGTTTCCCTGAGCAAATGCCATGTCAATGACTGGAAAGCGGAAGTGTGACACATCCCGTTTTTTTTGGCACAATTGCCTGCGCGCCAATGCTCTGCATGACCTTCAAGAGGCTCCACCGGCTCCTCCCGTCACTGGCAATCAATTTCACCGCGTTTGTGGCGGACGCCGGTGAGATCCAGTTCAACCGTGATATCCTCCCGATTCTTGCCGACAAATGCTTCGCCTGCCACGGGCCGGATGACAGCCACCGGAAGGCCGATCTCCGACTGGACACACGCGAAGGAGCATTGGCTGATCTCGGTGGCTACGCGGCGGTGGCGCCCGGTGCCCCGGGCAAGAGCGAATTGCTCACCCGCATCACAACTGAAGACGAGGACGACCTGATGCCGCCGCCGGACACCGGCAAGCAACTCAGCGCTGACGAAAAGAAGCTGCTGCGTGACTGGGTTGCCCAGGGCGGGGAGTATGAGGCGCACTGGGCCTACATCCCGCCCACGCGCCCGGTGGTGCCCAGCGTCAGCGACCGCGCCTGGCCAAGCGGCGCGATCGACCGGTTCATTATAGCGCGGCTTGAGAGCGAAAACCTGTTGCTGTCGCCCCAGGCCGATCCAGCGACCTTGGCACGGCGACTGCACTTCGACCTCACTGGCTTGCCGCCGTCTCCAGGCTTGGCTGAGCGCTTTGCCAACGACCAGTCGCTGGATGCCTATACGCGCGTGGTGGACGAGTTGCTGGCGTCGCCGCGGTTTGGCGAGCGCTTGGCCAGTTACTGGCTTGACCTCGTCCGTTACGCCGACACCGTCGGTTACCACGGCGATCAGGATCATGCGATCACGCCGTACCGCGACTGGGTCATCAAGGCGTTCAACGACAATCTGCCATTCGACCAGTTCACCGCCGAGCAACTCGCCGGCGACCTGTTGCCCAACGCGACGGTGAACCAAAAAATTGCCAGCGGCTACAATCGCCTGCTGCAGACCTCGCACGAGGGAGGCGTGCAAATGAAGGAGTACCTTGCCAAGTACTCGGCCGACCGCGTGCGCAACCTCTCCAACGCCTGGCTCGGTGCAACGATGGGCTGCAGTGAGTGCCACGACCACAAGTATGATCCGTTCACGCAGAGGGATTTTTACAGCCTGGCAGCCTTTTTTGCTGATGTGAACGACGACAAGACCTTCAGTGGCACCAACACACTCCCGACCAAGCGCGAGCCAGAGATACAGGTTGTCTCGCCGCTGGTTGTCTCGCGGGCCGGGCTCACTCGTACGATGGTCACCGGGCGCGTCAAGCCGCGCACGATCCGCGTGCTGCCCCGCGGCAACTGGATGGACGACTCGGGCGAAATTGTCGCGCCGGCCGTTCCGGATTTCCTTCCGGCTTTGAAAGTCAAGGGGCGCGCGAATCGGCTTCATCTGGCCCAGTGGCTGGTTTCCGCCGACAACCCGCTGACAGCGCGTGTGTTTGTGAACCGCCTCTGGTACCTGTTTTTCGGTTCCGGCCTTTCGCGCTCGCTCGATGATACCGGCTCGCGGGGCGAATGGCCGACGCATCCGGCGCTGCTCGACTGGCTTGCGGTCGAGTTCACCGGGAACAGTTGGAACATCAAGCATATCGTCCGGCTGATTGTCACGTCGAGCGCCTACCGCCAGTCGTCACTCGTCACTCCACAGTTGCGGGAACACGATCCGGAGAACCGGCTGTTCGCCCGGCAGGGTCGTTTCCGGCTACAGGCCGAGACTATCCGCGACAACGCGCTGGCTATCGGCGGCCTGTTGAACGACCAAATGGGCGGCCAGGCGGCCAAGCCGTACCAGCCGGTCGGCTACTACGCGCCGCTCAATTTTCCCCAGCGCACATACAAGGCCGATATGAACTCCAACCAGTATCGTCGTGGCGTGTACGTGCATTGGCAGCGACAGTTCCTGCACCCGATGTTTCGCGCATTCGACGCGCCGACTCGCGAGGAGTGCACCGCGCAACGCCCTGTCAGCAACACACCGTTGGCCGCGCTTACGCTGATGAACGATCCCACGTTCATTGAGGCGGCCAAGGGGTTCGCGCTTCGGATCCTCAACGAAGCAGGGTCGACCGATCGCCAGCGACTAGCTTGGGCGTGGCACACCTCGCTTGGCCGTGAACCAAGCAACGACGAACTCACTGTGGCCAGGGTGTTCCTCGGCGAAACGCGCAAACGCTACCAAACCGATACCAATGCGGCGGCCCAATTGCTCACCGTTGGCATGATGCAAATGCCTTCCGGCGTAGCCAAGCCGGAGGCTGCCGCGTGGACGGTGCTTGGCCAGGCGCTGCTGAACCTAAGTGAAACCATCACCCGAAATTGACGTGCAGCCCTATTCACATCAATTACATACGCTGATTAATCGTCGCTCGTTCCTCGGCCAGACATCGCTTGGCCTGGGTGCCACGGCTTTGGCCAGCTTGGCCGAACCCGTTCTGTCCGTCGCGGGCACCCGGAGTGCAACCGGCGGTTTGTCGGGGATGCCGCATTTTGCGGCCAGGGCCAAGCGGGTGATTTTTCTCTGCATGGCTGGCGGCCCATCGCACTTGGAGACGTTTGACCACAAGCCGGAACTAGCCCGACTGGATGGCCAGCCGATGCCTGACTCGTTCACCAATGGGCAGCCGATTGCCCAGTTGCAAAACCAAAAACTCAAGTGCCTCGGCCCGTTGTTTCCGTTTCGCCGGCACGGTCAGTCGGGCCAGCAGATCTCGGACCTGCTGCCCGGCACCGCCGGCATCGCCGACGACATCGCGATCGTGCGCTCGATGCACACCGACCAGATCAACCACGACCCGGCGCACACGGTGATGAACACCGGCACATCCATCTCCGGCCGGCCCAGCATGGGAGCCTGGGTGACGTACGGCCTGGGCTCGATGAGCGAGGATCTTCCAGGGTTCGTAGTGTTGACCAGCGAGGGCGGCCGCAATCCGCAGCCAATCGCGTCACGCCAATGGGGCGCTGGTTTTTTGCCGAGCCGTTTTCAAGGCGTCCAATTTTTCTCGCAGGGCGACCCGGTGCACTATGTTCGGTCCGCGCCCGGTGTCAGCCGCGAGCAGCAGCGCGGCTTCGTCGAGACGGTCGGCGAACTCAATCGTCTACGTAACGGGCAGGTCGCTAACCCGGAGATCGACACGCGCATTGCGCAGTACGAGTTAGCGTTTCGCATGCAGGCCAGCGTGCCGGAGTTGATGGATTTTTCCGGCGAACCGCAGCACGTGCTTGATGCCTACGGTGTCAAGGGCATGGACGGCTCGTTTGCAGCCAACTGCCTACTCGCTCGTCGCTTGGCCGAGCGCGGCACGCGCTTCATTCACCTCTACCACCGTGGCTGGGATCATCACGGTGACTTGGAGCGGTACATGAAGATTTGCTGCGGCCTTTGCGACCACCCCAGTGCGACGCTGGTGAACGATCTGAAGGAGCGCGGGATGCTTGATGACACGTTGGTGATCTGGGGTGGGGAGTTCGGGCGCACCCCGATGTTTCAAGGCAAGGGTTCCAGCGCCGGCCGGGATCATCATATTCGGGCGTTTTCAATGTGGCTGGCTGGGGGCGGCATCAAGGGCGGCGTCACTTACGGCGAGACGGACGAACTGGGCTATCACGCCACCAAGAATAGGGTCCATGTGCGTGATCTTCACGCAACCATGCTTCACCTTTTTGGTATTGATTCCAAGAGGTTTACGTATTATTTTCAAGGATTGAATGCCCGATTAACTGGCGTTGAAGACGAGGCCCATGTCGTCAAATCCATCGTTGCTTAACCTTCAATTTTGGCCAAGCTCTTGGCCAAGCAAGGGTTAGGCCCACTTGACGCTTGTTTTTTTTATCAAAAAGCGGCTTGACTCACCGCCGCCGTGGGCGTACGCCTCCCGCCTCAGCAAATCGTCGGTCTAAATCACCGGAACATGAACACGCCCGACAAAGAAAAGAGCACTGTAACGAAGCGGGATTTGGCCACCCGGGTGCGTCTTGCCCTCAAGCCGGATCTCAAACTTCATCAGGCGCAGGTCGCGGATGTTATCTCCCACACGCTTGATGCAATTCGCGGCGCCCTTGTCAATGGCAGCACGGTTGAGTTGCGCAATTTCGGCGTCTTCAAGATTGAGGTTCGGAAGGCACGCGTTGGTCGAAACCCAAAGGATCCGAGTGTCGATATCCGGATTCCAGAGCGCAAAGTGGTTAAATTCCGCTCCGGCAAGGAAATGAAGAATCAGTTGGAAGCCCCTGCCTCCACCGATACCGAGACTCCTCCCGCACCCGAGCCGAGAGCTGGCTTTGGTTCAGAATAAGCATCAAGGCTTTTCGCTGGCGGCCTGTATCCTTTCAAGGTTCTCCCATCGCGCATAAAGCGCGGCAATTTGTTTTTTGGCAGTATCCAGTTCACTGGTCAGTTCAATAGTTTTCGCACCGTGCTTCGAGTGAAACTCCGGGTCGGCGAACAGGCTCTCGATCCGG
>Ga0206679_10001712_pt1 | contig 18050 bp, 13 predicted proteins | sample M110012015metaG_FD_155464 | JGI IMG/M metagenome (GOLD analysis project Ga0206679, IMG submission 155464) | Ammonia-oxidizing marine archaeal communities from Monterey Bay, California, United States - M1 100m 12015 | ecosystem: Environmental > Aquatic > Marine > Intertidal zone | place: USA... | reverse complement strand
ACATTTCCGCATAAACACGGTAAACATCTTCGCCCGTAGACCAGTTGCCATAGAATTCAGCGACAACCCCGTCAAGCTGGGCAGAAGCACCGAATCCGGCAGCGCACACGATCAAAAATAATAAGAATTTTTTCATAATGCTTAGGATATAGTTAATACTAGTTTATAAGTATGGTCAGCGTCCGTCCGTCTTTCGACGGACGGACATTGACCTATTTGGTTACATATTAAGGACAGAATGTTCCGAATGCAGTTAGGAACGCGAGAAGGTCGGCAGTGTTAACCACACCGTCACCATCACCCGAAGGTCCACCTGCAAGATCCTCTGGACATGGGTCTGGAGGACAAGTACAAGATCCATCGTCGATCAACGCTAATGAGTCGTAGTTCGGCGAGAAGCTATATGTACAACCGGCACAATCGTAGTCACATAAGTTACAATCAGCAACTGGTGCGTTAGCATCGTAGTTACAAGCCAAAGCTTCTTGACATGTAGTACATGTTCCAGCACCTAGCGAGAAGTAAACATCTCCTGAAGGAGCACCACCACTGATAGAACCAGCGTTAGTTCCGTTTACTTGCCAACCAACCTCAGAGTCGAATCCACCACCACCAACATTGATGAAGTAACATCCGTCAGCAATGCATAGGAAGTCAGTTCCTGCAGCAGGGCCTCCGCCAATACCACCATTTACAACATCCTGAGCATTGTCGATATCGCCAGTAGCAACCACTGTTCCAGTAGACCACTCAGTAATTGTGTAATCCGCTCCGTTCCAGCCATCACCAAAGGCGTCAGTCATGTCAATTGTGACACAGTTATCATAGCAACAAGATAAGTCATCAATTGTAGCTGTTGAATCGTAGTTACAAGCAACAGAGTCAGTACAACCTGCACATGTCAAGTACTCACATGAGCCATCCTCAACAGTAGCAAGTGGATTGAAGTTACAAGCACCTGGGTCCATACAACCACAAACTGCCAAACCTTGTGTCCAAGATGAGCTATCTGGAGCAACACCTTCAACGTTTCCACCACCTGTTGCAGCGATTGGAGTAACGCCGTCCTCAGCAAATAGCTGCCAAGTGATCTCGCTATCCCATGATCCACCACCTACAGTGATAGTGTAACACTCATCAGTACAGATACAGAAGTAATCAGTTCCGAACTCAGGTCCCTCGAAGTTATCCGTGTCAGATACAACATCAGCGTTATCAAGATCACCAGTTAGAACAACGTTGTTCTGACCATCCGTGATAGTCCATACCGCACCGTTCCAACCGTCTCCGAATGCATCTTGCATTTCAAGAACATATACAACTCCTGTTCCTGCACAACCCGCATCAGCACAAACACATGAAGTGAAGTCACAAGACCCATCATCAATATTTGCAAGTGAATTGTAGTTACAAGCTGCTGCCTCCATACATCCTGGAACTACAGCCTCACAATCATGGTTGATAGTGAATGCTCCACCTTGAAGAGGTGCAGAAGTAGTAACATGTACGAAGTAAACAGATGCAGCATCTGAGATGAATTGTAGGTAAGTGTCGTCTTGGTTAAAGAAGCCACACTGACCCGCAACATCTGCGTCATCAATTTCAGTCAAGAAGACACCTGCGTTTGGAGATGGAGCAACATCCTGTGCACATGTGAAGAATCCACAAGTACCAGTGAAGATGTCAATCTGCGTGTCCGTTGGTGAACCACAAGTGTAGATAGTATGAAGATCACCTGTACCTACAAATGTGTACCAAACACCACCACCTGGGTTTCCGTTACAACCACCAGCGAATAATGGGTAGTCAGCTAGAGTTGCGCAACCTGTAGTTCCGTCAACAGAGACAGATCCGGCAGGAACACAATCAATAGATACCGCATTACTACATTCATCGTTAGCAGGAGGAGGAGTCGTACAATCATACTCACATGAACCATCGTCGATAGTCGCTTGTGAATCATAGTTGATCGCAGCCGCGTCAGTACAACCAAGGTACTCACCAGCAGCAGACAAATTGAAATCACCACAGTTAGCAGCATCAGTCGTGTAAACAATGAAGTAGTAATCTGTGTTAGGTACAAGAGTTGTAATCGCTGAAATATCACCAGCACAAGTACCAGTAACTTCAGGACAACAAGCTAGAGTAGTCATATCACCACATCCACCGCCATTGTCAATCAATACAGCCATACCTACAGAAGCACCTGTTCCGTTATTCAACTCGAAGTTGAATGTATCGAAATCACTAGAGTTCATGTAGTACCAGATACCATATCCAGGATCAAATCCTAGACATCCGTTCTCACCGTCAGGTCCAGCACAGCAAGTAGTTCCTGAAACAGGAGCACCTGCAAGAGCACCCAAATCAACGGCACCAGAACAGTCGTCATTAATTGGAATTGGCGTACAGTTGATACAAGAAACATCCAATTGGAAATCACCAGTTGCTATACCAAACCCAGATACTAGGATATAATAATCAGTAGCAACAGAAGAGTTGAATGTAAGCGTTGAGCTGAAAGGTGGGTCAAGGATGTTACATCCATCGTCACCAGAAGCAACACATACAAGGTTCGAACAATCAGGCAATGCTTCGTAAACGTGAAGCTTAGTATCGTAAGCAGTACCAGCGCCACAAGTAGCAACTGTTACTTGATCACCAGTTCCGTCAAGAACGTACCAAACACCAGATGAAGTAACAACATCTCCAGCACCGTCACAATCTGTGCCGATAAGGCCTTCGTTGTCTGTAGAATCAATTGTTGTTCCGAACACTTGTGATCCGCAGATAACACCAATTGCGTCGCCACAATCGTTGTTTACTGGAGGACAAACACATGATCCATCATCAACACCAGCGAATGGGTTGAAGTTGAAACAGCTTGAATCAGTACAACCAGAGATATTACAACCTGCAGCAGCAGCATTGATTCCCCATCCGATAACTCCTGAAGGAGCAACACCAGATAGAATCAAATCACCATTTTGGGCATATACTTCCCAAGTAATCTCAGAATCCCAAGATCCACCACCTACTTCCATAGAGAAGCAACCAGGATCAGGAAGACAAACCCAATCTGTCTGAGTCAAAACAGCATCAACTATGCCACCAGTAGCAAGAACAGTTCCAGCACCAGCAACTTCGTCGTCAGTAATAGTGTATGTAGCACCATTCCAGCCATCACCAAATGCATCATACATAACAATCGCAACTGCAGTTTCACCAGCAGCACAAGTGATACATGTTCCGTCATCACAATCAGCTGAAGGATCGTAGTTGTTTGCTAGAGAATCAGTACAACCGTATGACACTCCAAGAGCAATAACATCAACTTGATTCGAAAGACCTGAACCTAGAGAGTTAGTAGCCGCAACCTCACCAGTAGCTGAATCAGTAATAGTGTAAGCACCACCATTCCAGCCATCACCGAATGAATCGATCATGTGGAACTGGTATGCACAATCAGCTGCTAGACAAAGAGATACTGTCTCAGGAGCAAATCCACTATACAATGGCACATCAACACCAACAACCTGTCCCGAACTATAAAGTTCCCAAGAAATCTCTGATTCGAAAGTTCCTCCACCTACAAAGAGTTCAAAACAACCATCAGTACAACATGATCCGTCATCTGTAATTGCAGTAGAGTCGTAGTTACATGCTAGAGAGTTTGTGCAACCTAGTGCACAAACAGCAGCACCTACACCGAAACTTTCAACAGCTGGAGCGCCACCTGAAATTGAACCACCTTGAACACCTGATAGAGTCCAAGAGATTTCAGAGTCAAATGATCCACCGCCAACAGAGATTGAGTAACAACCGTCAGGAATACATAGAGACTCCGAAGCAGCAGATGCACCGTCTCCGTCAATTGCAGTATCAAGATCTCCTGTTGCAACAACAACAGCCGTAAGATCATCTGTAATTGTCCAAGTAGCTCCATTCCATCCATCGCCGAATGAATCAGCCATGTCTAGAGTTACGCAATTATCAGTACAACATGAACCATCGTCAACTGTAGCAACTGAATCGTAGTTACAAGCAGTTGTATCAGTACAGCCGATACAAGAATAATCACAAGCTGCTGGAATAGTAGCCGCTGCATCATAATCACAAGCCGCAATTCCTGGGAATGGGCTAGTAGCTAAAGTACCGTCGTCCTGACAACCATCACATGACGTGTACTCACAAGTACCATCATCAACGTTTGCTGTAGCATTGTAGTTACAGGCAGCGAATCCTGGGAATGGGCTAGTACCTTGGTTACCATCATCAGTACAACCAACAACAATACAACCAGCACCACCATCAATTGCAATACCCACAGAAGCTGATGAACCAGTAGCAAGTGTTCCAGTTAGGATTGTTAGACCAGTAGATAGATCAATAAATGAGTATGAACCAGTTCCCCAACCGTCTCCGAATGAATCGAACATGTTGAAGATATAACAATCTTGGTTTAGACAAAGTAGAATGTCAGTTGGAGCACCGCCCGCAGCAACCAAAGTACCGTCTGAATCCAAGTTCAAAGTCCAAGAAATCTCAGAATCGAAGGCGTCGCCACCAACGATCAATTGAATATCATAATAACCGCATGTTCCGTTATCCGCAACCGCTGTTGAATCGTAGTTACAAGCCGTTGGATCAGTACAACCACATGCAAGTGGAACACCGAATTCGTCGATCTGAAGAGAGCCGTCATCGAGAGTACCTGTTGCATAAACAGCAGAACCATCAGTAGCACCAACAGTATAAGTAGCTCCGTTCCATCCGTCACCGAATGAATCCATCAATGTGAATGTGTAACATTCAGTAGGAGCACAAATATCAACAGAACCTGCACCACCCGCAGCAACTGGAGTACCATCTAGTAAATCAAGTGACCAAGTAATTTCACTATCAAAAGTTCCACCACCTACAGTAACAGTCAAACAGTTATCTAGACAACAAGTTCCGTTGTCAACGTCAGCATCACAATCGAAGTTACAAGCAGCAGAATCAGTACATCCACAAGCAGCTCCTATTCCGCCAATTGAGTCAGTTCCAGCACTTCCAGAGATAAGTCCTCCAGTACCGTAAATTACAATACCATTTTGAGAAGCAACAGTGTATGTTGCGCCGTTCCAACCATCACCGAAGGAATCAAACATCTCAAAATTGTAACAGTCAGCTGGAATACAAAGGTCCTCATTAAAAGGAGCACCACCAGAAGCTACAACTGTTCCACCAAGAGATACAAGCGCCCAAGATATTTCTGATTCGAAAAATCCACCGGCAACATTAATGTTCACACATTCTTGGTAGCAGCAAGACCCGTCATCATTTGTAATTCCGGATCCACCGTAGTTACAAGCAATTGAGTCAGCACAACCGATACATGAGTAATCACATGATCCATCGTCATTCTGCGCAAGAGAGTCGTAATTACAAGCTCCTGTGTCCATACAACCAAAGCAGTTAGCTGTATTGATCGAGAAAGTTCCTGAAAAAGGTGCTCCACCCGCAAGTGTTGCATCTGCTCCAGATAAACTCCAGCCCATTTCTGATTCGAAAGTTCCACCACCTACAAAAATAGTGTAACAACCATCAGCTAAACATAGATTATCTGAACCAACAGAAGAACCGTCTCCGTTTGTTGCAGTATCAATATCACCTGAAGCAACTACTACACCCGTCGAGGCATCAGCAATGCTATAACCACCACCGTTCCATCCGTCACCGAATGAATCAGTCATGTCAATAACGAGACAGTTGTCTAAACAACTTCCACCGCAATCACCACAAGAGTCTAGGTACAGACAACTTCCGTCGTCGCAGACTGCAGAAAGAGCGTAGTTACAAGCAGTTGTATCAGTACAACCTTCTAAACCACATGATCCATCATCGCAAACAGCGAGAGAGTCATAATTGCAGTTTGTACTATCTGTACAACCCGACGCACCGATCAAACATGATCCATCATCGCAATCCGCAAGCGAATCGTAATTACAAGCTGTCGTGTCCATGCATCCAGCAACAGTGCCAGATCCACCACAGTTACCACAAGCATCATCAAACAAACATGATGAGTCGTCGCAATCAGCGAGTGAGTTAAAGTTACAAGCAGTTGAGTCAACACAACCTGCTACAGTTCCTGCACCACCACAATCTCCGCATGCATCGTTGAACAGACAAACGTCTGGACAACCCGCAGTTGAGTCGTAGTTACAAGCAGTTGAGTCTTGACATCCAGCGTACACACAATCAATTGTGTCCGTGTCTGTCGAAACAAAGTTACACGCTAACGGGTCATTACAACCAGCAAGAGCATCGCTAGTCCACAACGCCATAACGGCGAGGAAGAGGACCGAAGCAATCTTGGTAAAAGCTTTCTTCATTTTTTTGGTTTTGGTTAATACTTAAAATCTATTAGGCGGTCTAGCCGCGTATAATCGAATCCGCAGTCGCGGAATTCATGGCCGTGTTTAATGCCCTTGCTGTTAATCACATGTTCAAGACATGTGCCAATGGCATGACAAATACATAAGTATCTGATAATCAATGTCATAAATAGTACTGGGAGGGTCCGTAGTTCCCATGATGGGAAACAAAGTCCAATAAAAAGACGATGTATTAAGAGTGGAAAGAAAGATACGGCCTACACCCATTCATTTTTAGCGGTCATAAAAATACTAATGTGAGCCGAATCAATCAAAATTATTTTCGGTAAATACCGACAAACTTCAGAAAAGGCTGAAAATCAGACAGTTGCAACAACAAACTTTCGAACCAAAACTGTCTCAGGAACCGCATTTACCTCCATAATAAAGGGGTTAAACCCCGGAATAAGACCATTAATCGAAGTACATCCCTTGTTTGGTCAATGAAATAAAAGTCTGCGATAGATTTAGATCAAATTCTCACTGAGAAGGCCTACCACATGGTTGAATGCCAACTCAAGTTGAATGTGGTTTTCCAATTGTCTCGGCGCTCGCTGAGGGTCTTTACCAAGTTATCGAAAACGACAGTTTGGTCATTGATAAGCCCTGCTTTTCTCATTGCCCAAAACTCATGCATTGGTGTAAGAGTAAGTAGACCATCTTTTTCCCAAGCCACTGTCTGCCGATCAAACAAGCGAATACCCAAATCAGATTCTAGCTTCCTCAACACAGCGACTGATGAATCAATGGAACACCCTGAGACTTCATCATTCGGCTCAACACCATATATAAGGAGAAATAAGCCATGTTCTACTTCAAAGCTACTTTGAACTGGTGTTCCATGAGAGGTCCACTCAGCACAGAACTCGGCCAGGGCATTGGAAATTACTTTCTGTTCTGCCTCAGTCATCAACCTATCGGCCTGGTAAATCCAAACACGAGTATCTCTGGGCAAGTCTTCAAGGTCTTCGGTATACATAGATATCAATTGTTCAATCGCAAATAAAGAGAATAGCCCAGCAACAAAATGGCGAATGGCACCAAAGATTGCAGTCCGCCAAGGATCTCTCGGGCCACATCATAAGCGGGAGCCAGGTTAAACAGATAACCGACCGCAAAAACAAGAACACAAAGAATTCCAAGCGAAGCTGTAGAGAAATCCAGTATCCGAATGGGAAACTCTCCTCGATAACCTGTAAACAACCCCCATCTTGCTGCCGCCCAATAGAAAAGAACGAAAACAAAAGCAAGACCCCATTTAAACATACTCAAACCACCACGCGTCAATTGACCTAATGGCATAAGTGGTTTATGGTTGTGATAATAATCTGTAGGACGATTCTCTCGGCAAGTCTCTAATTGCGCTAGCCGCTCCTCCGAGGCTTTTGCATCCCAGTCGTTATCCTTCATTGAGCATTTAACAGCAAAATTTACAGCGACCTTAAGATACTCCTGACCATATCCAAACAAGATTCCTCCTATTAAAACGACTATCAACGGCCATTTCCTCATTTTCATTACTCGAAGCTGGGTGAAAATCTATTGATCCACATGTACCAAAGAAGAAAGATAAAGCCATACACCAATATTGTAAAGGTGTAATCATGATTGAAATCTAAAGCAGAAGGTTTGTAATGGATGATTAAAGACAAACAGAAAATCCGAAACACATTAATCAGATGAATGGCGATCAGACCTGCTGGAAGGTACCACAACTTGTGCTTGAGATTCCCAGGGAAAGCTATAATAAAACAGGAGAACAGAGCTAGAAGCACAATACCATCGCAGGGAGCGCCCACTTCGAGCGGATGGCCGTTTGCGATTCCAACAAAATTTCCAGCCACGTCATTGACATCAGTCCATAATTCGTAACCGAACAAACTTAGCGCATGATCGGTCCACAAAATCAGGTGGCGCACCATCCATTCATCAAGTCCCGTGTGGTCCTTGAGCCAAAACTCATAAAGGAAGTACCAAAGAAGGTATAAACCAGTTCCAAGCCCTAGAAATCGAACTAACGGGCCGAATTTTTTCATTATTTCTTTCGGGTAATATCAACTGCTTTCTTGCCTCCATAAACTAGGCCTGCAGCAATGAGAAACCCAATGCCGCCATCAATCGGACATGGACCTCCAAACGGACCATCACATGGCGGTGGGTCATCATCTGGAAAAGGTTGAGCGTGAGAAGCAAAAGGAATTGTTAGTAGCGCAAGAAGAGCTAGAGTAGCGAAAAGTCGTTTCATTGGTCGGTTCATTACTAAGACCCAAATTTAAGAGAAAAAAGAGCGCAATTTGCGATAGAATAATCGCACAGGCCTATAGGAGGCGCAGAATACTATCTTTGTCACCTAACTCTACTATAGACGCAATGGCCGACAAAGCAGGCAATCTTATTGACCCTGAAGATCTTCAACCGATATTTAAGTTCATCGGGAAGAACTGGCATTTACTGATCATCTTTCCGTTGGTCGCCATAGCTGGGGCATACCTATATAATGCCCGTCAGCACGACATCTATGCGGCGAAGGCAGAGATTCTCCTCAAAAGTTCGGAGACATACGATTATCAAAAACAGATTTACTCAAGCCTGGGTTATTACACCCTACTGCAGGATATTACGAATCAGAAAAGAGTGATTGCGTCATATGACATGACGTCAAAAACACTCAACACGCTTGATTTTCAAGTTAGTTATCTCCTTGAAGGACGATGGGCGGCGAAATATGTTCACGAATTCCTTTTTCTAGATGTAGATGTTCAGCGCATGGAGCCCCAGCTCATGCAAACGCCTTTTACGATTCGAATTGTTGATCTTGACAGCTATACACTTTCCTATAATCTTTATGGAAACGATCATAAGAAATTGTACAATTTTGGTGAACTCATAGAGGATGTTCACTACGATCTCAAGGTCGATCGACACGAACGTTTTACCGATGAAAAATTTGATTCTCAGAAAGATAGGATTTGGCAATTCCTAGTCAATCCACCGAATCGCCTAGTTGGAAAATATCGTGGAGGCCTTTCTATTGAAAACGTGGATTATACGAGTATCCTGACGCTGCAAGTTCGAGACGAAGTTCCCGAGCGAGCTAAAATGTTTCTCGATTCTCTTTCGCGTGTCTACATCGACTATACACTTGAATCACAGATTCAAGTGAATAAGAACACCGAAGAGCATATTGAAAAGCAGCTAATCGAACTCGAAGAGATAATCGATTCATTGGAGTTTGAGCTAGAACGTTTCAAAGCCAGCAACAACATCCTCGACCTTGACAAGGAAAGCACTGAGTACTTCCAAAACATGGTCGAATTTGAGGCCGAAAAACGCCAGTTAGAATTGCGTCACGAGAGCATTGAAGCACTCGAGGAATTTATGTACACTGGACTGGATGAAACTGCCCTTCCTCCCTCTTTCTATGTTTTTGATGAAGATGACCTGCTACGAAGTCAGGTAAAAGAACTTTTCGACCTCAAAGTCAGTCGTACCCAAAAATTAATTGAATATACTGAAGATCACATCGAGATATTCAGAGTTGACTCCCTGATCAGCACGGTTCGAATAGGGATATTGCGCTACACAGTCGACACGAAGGAGGCTGTGAAGAGAAAGATGGTGGACATTGACAAACAGATTCGCCGATTCGAAAAATTGCTTCAGGGCATTCCAAAATCTCAGAGAGACATCTTGGGTATTGACCGAAAGCTAAAGGTCAACGAGAGCCTCTATATTTTCCTCCTGGAGAAAAAAGCTAACACGGTGATAGCAAGAGCCGCTATTATCCCTCAAACTAGCGTAATCGAGTCAGCAAGATCTCTAGGTGTAGTAGGGCCCAACAAAAGCAAGACCCTCTATGTTTCCGGAGGCTTGGGATTGGTACTAGCTTTGATATTTGGCTTGGTTCGACTCATTTTCTTTGAACGAATAGAAAACACACGTGAGCTCAAGAAAATCACGAGTTTACCAATTTTGGGAGGTATCCCGAACTACGCCGAATTGGAGACTGATCCAATTGCCATTGTCAGCCATCCTCGATCCAATGTGAGTGAGGCCTTGAGGACGGTCAGGACGAACCTCCAATATATGCTAGAAGATAAGGGTAGCAAGGTGATTCTGGTCACTTCGCTTCACCCCGGTGAAGGAAAAACATTCTTCTCGTCAAATCTTGCCTCGGCATTAGCAAAAGCTGGAAAGCGGGTTTTGATTCTCGACTTCGACATGCACAAACCCAAGATTCACAAGACCTTTGGCCTTGAAAATCTCGCAGGTGTATCGACCTATTTGATTGAAAAATCGGATTATTCGAATACAATTGTCTCCACGCAAGTCGAGAACCTTGACGTTATGACTGCAGGACCTGTGCCACCGAATGCTTCTGAGCTCATTCTAAGCCCAAAAGTAAAAATGCTCCTTGAATCAGTAAAAGATCAGTACGAATACGTCATTATCGACACGCCTCCTTTGATGTTGATTAGTGACTCCCTTGTACTCCTTGAGCATTGCAACACCGGAGTGTTTGTGATGACCACCGCTAAGGCAACGAAGCAAGGGATTCGCTACCTCCAGGAGGTATTGTCACAAAATAACTTGAGCAACAACAGCCTCTTGCTCAATAATGTGAAGCAGAAAAAATGGAAGTATTACTACGGTAAGTACGCTTATCGATATGGTTACGGGCATGGATATGGGTATGGGTACGGTTATGGATATGGGTACGGTTATGGCTACGGTCATGAAGACGCAAACAAGCGCAAGAAGCGCAACGGGAAGAAGTAGCCACTTTCGGTTTAATTTTGATCCTACGACATGGTTTCAATCATCATCACGACATACAACTACGCACAGTTTGTTGAAAGGGCTGTAAGAAGCGCTTTAGAACAATCTTTAGATGAATCCCAATATGAGATTCTGGTAGTGAATGATGCGTCAACCGATCGAACAAAAGACGTACTAGCTAATTACACCGAGGAAATTAGGGTGTATAATCTCCAAGAGAATATTGGCCTTTCTGGTGCGCGAAATTTTGCGATCAAAAAAGCTAAAGGTCAATTTGTGATGTTTTTAGATGCCGATGACTACATCCATCGGGACCTGTGTCGTACTCAAAAGCTTTTTCTCGAAGAGAATAATAAGCTAGACGCAGTGTCATGCGACTACCATCTTGTCAACGAACGCGGTTCACACATCAAACATGTAAATGCTGAAGAAGAGCCTATCGCTTGTGGCATTATGTTTAGAAAGGATTTCCTTTTTGACGTCGGCCTTTATGACGAGAGCTTTAGAGCTCGCGAAGAGGAAGATCTGCGAAAAAGATGGCTGAGCAAATTCAACATCTACAATGTGATATTACCCCTTTACCGTTACCGAATGCACGACACCAACCTCACAAAAAATGAGGCTGAAATGGATCATTTTTCCGAGAAACTACAAGACAAGCATTCTGATTCATGAGGATTGTAATCATCGGTCATACGGTAGGTGTAAAGCGCTGCATTGAAGCCGTTTCCGGATCAGAACACGAAATAGTCGCGGTATTCACTCATCCACGCGCTCAACATCAACCTGATCTCGATATTTTCCAAAGAAGGGCCGAGCATTTTGGCGAATATGCCTTTGATGTGTTTGAGGTAGAAAAGGAATTTGATATCCCGCTGCATGAATACAACGATCTCAGCCAGGAAGCTGATTTAGAGGCTATAAAGAGCTTTTCTCCAGAGCTGGTCGTTACAGTAGGGTGTAGAGATATTTTGAAAGCCAATTTCATTGAGAGCTTCCCACATGTCATCAATTTACATCCTTTTAATCTGCCGGTTTTTAGAGGCGCAGGCATCGATTCCTGGATGATCCTTCAAGACTGTTCTGGCTCACTTCAAAAAGTAACTTGCCATTACATCAATCCGCGCATTGACGCAGGCAACATCATTCATACGATTGAATACGAAATTGGGGTCCTTGATACCCCTTTAGACATTTTTAAAAACCGGATTAACCTACTCGGAAAATTGCTTCTTTCAACCTTGGTTAAACTTTCAAACGGGCCCTATGCTGGCACGCCTCAGGACGAAAACGTAAGCAGATATTACCCTCGCTTAAACACTCACCGTGACGGGCGACTCGATTTCCAAAACTGGGCAGGAGATGAATTAGCGGTATTCGTAAGAGCCTTTTCTTACCCATATGATGGAGCCTGGATCACAATAGATCAAAGAAAAATTCACTTTTTAAAAGCAGAATTCTATCCTGAAGCAGGCAATCACCCATTCTCTTTTGGGCTTGTATATCGTCGAAGCGATGACCAACTTTGGATTGCGGTTAAGGGCGGATCGCTATTGGTATCTGAAATAGAAGAAGATGGTAAGCGAATAAGCCCAAAAGCAATTAAAATTGGCAAATTTCTAAATCAATGAACCTAGCGATCATTCAAGCTCGAATGGGCTCAACTAGACTTCCTGGGAAAGTCTTGATGGATGTTCATGGGAAGTCTCTTCTCAAACAATTGGTAGACAGAATCCGCCCATCTGAAAAGCTGGATGAAATCATCATTGCCACAACAGAAAATTCAGAGGATGATCCAATTGAAGCGTACTGCGCTGAAAACGACATCATATGCGTTCGCGGCAGCGACTGGGATGTACTCGATCGCTTTTACAAAGCAGCGAATTCGCTTGACTCACAGCCGGATAACATTGTGCGTATATGCTGCGATAACCCACTGCACTCCTACAAGGTCGTAGATTTTGTCATAGGCCACTTTGAAAAAGCCGGTACAGATTACTTCTCAAATTCAAATCAAGAACCAGATTACTTGGAAGACGGCTTTGACGTTGAAGTTTTCACGTATGCTTCTCTTGAATCTGCTTGGAAAGACGCCCAATTGCTATCGGAACGTGAGCACGTATGTCCTTACATCAAAAAAACATTTTCATGTGGCTGGAAAAAGGCTAATCAGGACTACAAATTCAAGCTTTCAGTTGACACCCAAGCCGATTTAGATGCGGTAAGAACCATTTTCGAGGAATTAAAAGACACGCCTGACTTTAGTATTGACGAAGTGGTGGATCTTCTTAATCGCAAGCCGGAGATTCTCGACCTCAACAACGAAAGCAAGATAAACTCTGGCTACAAGAAATCGCTCGACAACGACAAAATTGTTAAGTAAATGACCCACACAGAAGCACTTACTGGAAAATCTCAAGAAACCTATGAACGAGCGAAGCAGCTAATTCCGGGTGGAACACAACTGCTTTCGAAACGTCCTGAAATGTTTCTGCCAAACCACTGGCCATCGTACTACGAAAAGGCCGCCGGTTGTCGGTTGTGGGATTTAGATGGTCGAGAATTTGTCGACACGGCTTATATGGGAGTGGGTGCCAATGTACTGGGCTTTTGCGATCCAGATGTTGACGACGCTGTGGTGAATGCTATTCGAAAAGGCACGAACACGACCCTCAATGCACCTGAAGAGATTGATTTGGCAGAAAAAATGCTGGATCTACATCCTTGGGCAGAATCAGTACGCTACACAAGAACAGGTGGTGAAGCCATGGCTGTAGCAGTTAGGATTGCTCGAGCCTCTACGGGAAAAGACAAAGTGCTTTTTTGTGGTTATCACGGGTGGCATGACTGGTATATCAGTTCCAATTTGGCCGATGACAAACTTAAAAATGGTCACCTCATCCCTGGCTTGGAGCCAAACGGAGTACCACGAGCACTTCTCGACACGTCGATGCCCTTCACTTATAACAACACCGAAGAATTTCTCGACTTGATCACGAAACACGGTGATGAAGTGGGATGCGTCGTTGTCGAATCCGTACGTAATTTTAACCCAGAACCTGGATTTTTTGACGCGATTCGCAAGGTTACCAAGGAAAAAGGGATTGTGCTCATTTTGGATGAAATCACAGCAGGTTTCCGTATGAATATTGGTGGTGCTCACCTTCGTTACAACATTGAACCGGACATGGCTGTTTTCGGGAAAGCATTCGCTAACGGCTACGCTATGGCGGCCTTAGTAGGAAAAAGAGACGTGATGGAAGCGGCACAATCCAGCTTCATAAGCAGCCTATACTGGACCGAGCGAATTGGACTAGTTGCTGCCCTTTCCACAATCGAGAAAATGGAAAAGATTAACTCACCAGCACGAGTTATCGCTGTTGGAGAGCAAGTGCAAGCAGGATGGAAAGAAATTTCAGAGCGAACAGGAGTGAAAATCAACATTTCAGGGATGCCATCGGTGAGTGCATTTGGCTTTGTTCACGACAAACCACTCGCATGCAAAACTTACCTGACACAAGAAATGCTCAAACGCGGCTATTTGGCCACAACAGCACTGTACGCATCTTGCGCCCACGAAGGTGAAATTGAGGCGTATTTGGAGAATCTGGAAGGTGTTTTCCAAGCTCTTTCTTCAATTGACGACCCTGAATCTCATCTTCAAGGCCCGATCTGCCACTCGGGTTTTAAACGACTCACTTAAGCAGATTTGAAATAGAAGTTATCCCGCTTGGCTGATCTTGGTCATAGGGCTACATTTGCGCGACTTGTTTAGAATTCAACTCCCTGTCTATGAGTCAACAACGAACGACTGACCCAAACGAAATTGACTTTAGAGCCAAATTTGAGCTTAAAGGCAAGGTGATTATAATCACTGGTGCCTGCGGACTCATAGGGCGAGCTTTTTGTGAAGCTGCGGCCCAGTTTGGAGCCCATATCGTAGCAGCAGACATCGAAGCAGCTAGGCCGTCAGAATTTGCCTCTTCTCTTTCAGAAAAACACGGTCGTGATATGCTTGGCGTATCAATCGATGTTGGACTAAAAGCGGATAGTGAAAAGCTAAGAGACGCCACTCTAGAGAAATTTGGTAAAATCGATGGTTTAGTAAACGGCCATCAGAACAAGACCAAGAGCTTTTTTCAGCCATTCGAAGAGTACGACGAGGAAAATTGGGACGCGGTTGTGGAGACCAATTTGAAAGGGACTTTCCTCACGTGTCAAGTTATCGGAACATGGATGACCAAGAACGGAGGGGGGAGTATTGTCAACATTCCATCGACGTACAGCGTCGTGGCTCCGAATCAGAATCTATATAAGGGAACGAACTTGGGCTGCCCTGCGGCCTACAGCGCTTCAAAAGGTGGCGTTGATGCACTTTCACGCTATTTAGCCTCTTATTGGGCCTCTAAAGGCGTGAGAGTGAATATGATCACTCCTCATGGCGTGTGGAATAGCCATGAAAAGCAGTTTGAGGACAATTTTGCAAAGTTCTCACCTTTACAGCGCCTCAGCTACAACCATGAAGTAGCAGGTTCGCTGATATACTTGCTCAGTGACGCCTCAAGCTATGTCACTGGCGATAATATGCTCGTGGAAGGCGGTTGGACCGTGTGGTAAATATCTGTTGATGACCAAAGAAAACTGGGACATAGTAATTGATCCTTCAAGTTCGTCTTCTAAGATTCAGAAGATCAAGCAAGCCTGGAAATACAGAGACTTGCTTTTTCTGTTTGTGAAGCGTGATATCGTGGCTTTTTACAAGCAGACGATTCTTGGGCCTATCTGGTTTTTCATCCAACCGATCTTTACCACCGCGGTATTTACGTTGATTGGTATGATCGCTGCGTTGGAGACCGACGGAGTTCCTCCTGCAGTATTCTACCTTTCGGGAATTGTGCTCTGGAACTACTTTTCAGAAGTGCTTAAACAAACGGGTGAAACCTTCATTCAAAACCGAAGTATCTTCTCCAAAGTGTACTTCCCCAGGCTGATTATCCCACTTTCGCTGGTAGCCTCACACCTTGTTAAGTTTTTCATACAATGCCTCCTCATACTTGCTTTTTACCTCTTTTTCTTTTTCAGAAACGGTGGGTTTACGCCTAATGCATACCTCCTCCTCTTCCCTGTGTTGGTGCTTTTGATCGCGATGTTAGGTATGGGCTGTGGCCTGATTATTTCAGCCATGACGACCAAATACCGAGACTTGAAATTCCTCATCAATTTTTCAATCGACTTACTACGTTATGTGTCGCCAATTATCTTTCCATTTTCAATCGCTGGAAAATACGAATCGGTGATTGCAGCCAACCCAATGTCATCAATTATTGAGGTATTTAGACTTGGCTTATTTAACACAGAGCCATCACCAAACTTGTGGTTGTATTTCCTTTATACATGCATCTTCGCTGTGGTCGTATTGTGGGGTGGGTTTAGTATATTCTCGAGAGTCGAGAAGAAATTTATTGATACTGTTTAGATGGAAGATATCGTCCTAAAAGTGGAGAATATGTCCAAGCAGTATCGGCTTGGAGAAATTGGAACAGGCACACTGCAACACGACCTGAATAGATGGTGGCACAAAGTGCGTGGGAAAGAAGACCCATACTTGAAGATCGGTGAGAAAAACGATCGATCCAAGGAGGGTGGAGATTATGTCTGGGCCCTCCAGGATATAGACTTTGAGGTCAAAAGAGGAGAGGTACTAGGAATCATTGGAAAGAATGGTGCTGGCAAGTCTACTCTTCTTAAAATACTCTCGCAGATCACTGGGCCAACGACGGGGAGCATGTTGGCCAAGGGCCGGATTGCCAGCCTTCTGGAAGTGGGCACTGGCATGCATCACGAGCTCACGGGAAGAGAAAATGTGTTCCTCAACGGAGCTATTCTCGGTATGTCTCGTGCGGAGGTTCAAAGGAAATTTGATGACATCGTTGATTTCTCTGGCTGCGCTAAATACATAGACACACCAGTAAAAAGATATTCATCTGGAATGATGGTGCGATTGGGATTTGCAGTTGCCGCTTTTCTAGAGCCGGAAATCTTGATAGTAGATGAGGTGCTTGCTGTGGGGGATGCTGAATTTCAGCGGAGCTGCATTGGAAAAATGCAGGATGTAAGTAAAGGTGGCCGCACAGTGCTTTTTGTGAGTCACAACATGGCCTCAATTAAGTCACTTTGTCATCGTGGAATTCTTCTTGATCAAGGAACTATTGACTTTGACGGAACTGTCACGGATTGTGTTGAGCGCTACCTAGATATGTCACTGAAAATTGACGAGGATGGCATTGTACCATCTTCAGCTTCATCTATCAATACGGGATTGGTCAAAATCTCCAAGATCAGAATGTTTGATCAAGATAGACGGCCAACCACCAAAATTCCATTTAAGGGCCCAATCGTGCTCGAGATGGATGTCGATAGTAAAAGCGAAATGCACGATCTTCTTTTCGACGTACGCATTTGCAATACCGACGGCATCCAGTTGGTTCACGCCATGAATCAATATGAAAGCCAAGAGATTAGTTCACTTTCTGCGGGTTCCAATAGCTTTAGATCTGTTATTCAAAATCAGCTCCAGCCTGGCAAATACAACATGACGATCGGTGTGCATAAAGGCGATGGCACTACTCTAGAATTCTTGGAGCATGTAGTCGATTTCGATGTACTTGAAGTCGCTAGCGATTCGGACGAAGGTTTTGGATACACTTTCCAGCTGGGATTTGTCAGATTCGAATCTAAATGGGAGAAGATCTAATGAGCGAATTCAACATTGGTTTAGCCAAGCCCGACATTCGGGAAGAGGATTTTGAAGATGTCTTGAGCGTCCTGCGTTCTGGGATGCTCATTCAA
>Ga0206679_10001709_pt1 | contig 18066 bp, 17 predicted proteins | sample M110012015metaG_FD_155464 | JGI IMG/M metagenome (GOLD analysis project Ga0206679, IMG submission 155464) | Ammonia-oxidizing marine archaeal communities from Monterey Bay, California, United States - M1 100m 12015 | ecosystem: Environmental > Aquatic > Marine > Intertidal zone | place: USA... | reverse complement strand
GTCGCAGAAGTTCATGCCCTATATGGTGAATATGATTTGTTAGTTCGTGTTAGTGCAGATTCTGCAAAAAATCTTACTTCAATGTTAATGAGCGAATTCCGTCAAATCGAGGGTGTTCGTGAGACTCAAACATTGATTGCAGTGGAGAACTGAGGTGATATTATGGCTATTGGATTTGTATTAATTACTACTTTACCTGGAAAAGAACAAGATGTACGCGATGAACTTGATGGAATTGAATTGGTTACTTCTCGCTGGATGCTATTTGGCGAATATGACCTTATTGCTCGTGTCCAATCCGAAGATGAATACTCACTAACAAGATGTATTGTTGAAGAAATTCGCCCAATAGAGGGAATTGCAGATACAAAAACTCTACTCGGGGCAGAATTATAATCACAGTAATTTGTGTAATCGCGCTGTTAATTGCTTTGCTGCATGATGGCAACCTGTTGCTTTATTCAATGAAATTGCTTCTCGTAAAGCTACTAATGCCATTGAAGGATTGATAATAGATTTCATTGTCCACCAACGTGCATTCAAACGTTTTTGGGCAGCAATTACATGCCCCTTTTGTGGAGAGGTAATCTCATTGAAAATATTTTGCGCCTGCGTACTATCAACATCTATCAAAGATTCTACTATACTCATTCTCAAAGCATCTGAATGTAAATCTGATGGTTGCTTTTGAATAGCATCATTAGCCTTTTCAATCACCTTCTCAAGATCGCTTAAATTTCTTTTTACATCCAGTAATTGTGATTTAATTTCTAATGCTAGTAACATACCATTATCGACGCCACCTATTTGCGAAATAGTTTTCCTAATTTCAGCAGCTGCTTTCAAATCTCCTTCCAATAATGCAACCGAATGCTTGATTATCGACATTGAAATCAATACCGCAGTACGCTTTTCCGATTGTTTTGGAATGGTGATGTTTTTCAACAACTGATTAATTTGTTTGGTAATGTTTGGATTTTGTTCTGTTCCGATTCTATCATCCAAACAACGACTTGCAGCAGCAAGAGCAAGTCTAGTTTTTTCTTCTGGTCCTGCTAATTCCAAACCATCTCTAATCAATTCCTCAGCTTCAGAAATCCTACCTTGTTGTAATGAAATCGCTAGGGCAATTTCTACACCTCTAGAATCATCCATTAGATTTTGTAAATGTGTCTCTGCTTGTTCAGGTTCACCTCTTTGAATCGCTACATGGGCAGCCATATAATGTAAGTCAACATCTTCTTGATGTATGTTCAATGCTTCTTGTAATACTACTGAAATTGCTGCACTTTGAGTTGTTAACAGCGCTTCAACTTCTCTTTCAAAATGAAATTTCAAATTTTCATCTTCCGCAGCGACCCTATGATACAATAATGCTACTTTCTCTTCATCACTACTAGCACCTTGCTGCCAGTGTAAGATTGCCTTCTTATGCAATTCTTTCAATGCCTCAGCATCTAGTAATGAACGCCTCACATTTCTTACCAAATGTTGTACTTCCATTTTCTCATTATTCTTAGTCCAACGCAATAGAGCATACTCATCAAATAATCCAATATTCGCGCTATTTGGAGCGCTTTCTGCATTAATTGGCATTGGCAATATTACTAATTGGTCTAAATCATCACGTAAATCCTCATCAATATGAGCCAAAACAACTTCTTCAACATATTGTTGGACATCTGCACCTTGTTCTGGTAATCCGGCATCGTCATCATACAATAATAGGGCAAGAGGGTGGCCTCCTAATCTCTTAGCAATTTCCTCTTTTTGTTGCTGGTCAACATCATCGCCAAGCAACTTCGTGGCATTACTAATTGATAGTGGTGGTATTTTTATTTTTGATAATTCATGACCAAATGGCATCGGCTCCCTTCCTGCTAAGAGAATCTTTACATCCGAATTAGCAAGAGATTGTGATACCTTTTCAATCGCATCAATGTGTCTAGGATGAATCAAATGAATATCATCAATAAACAATACTCGCTTTTTCATACTCAATAGAGAAATTACTGCATCAATATCACTAACTTCAACCCCATTTACTGAAATTTCCCATTGTGATAACAAATTACCAATATCAGTAAATTCACCTGAACTCGCCCAATGTATATCAAAGCCTTTTCGCGCCATTTCATCAAGTGCTTTTCTAGCCAATGATGTTTTTCCAATCCCTGGTAATCCACTGATTACAAGAGAGCCTGAATCGGACAACTGCTCTGTGATTTTTGTCAACAACTCATCCCGGCCATACAGTGGATTTAGCGGTATGGCCGCCCCCATAATTTGACCTGATTTTAAGCGCTTTGCCGCCTTCTTTAATGGTGATTCAGTCAATCCTTCTTCAATCAATTGTTGAAGTAACTCTCGGCCGGTCATTGTGATATGAAAAACAGATCGACGCCGAGAACCTCCTCCAATTACATGGGCTGTTCGCATCATTACCAATTTGTCTTGTTGAAGACTTTTCAATGGAATATTTAGCGATGAGCGAACTACACCCAAAGCCTCTGCCATTCCGGGTAGAGAAAGTTCCCTAGTTATGTCCCATGCAGATTCTAAGGCAGGAGGAAATTGCCCCAGCCATCTTAGAATTTTGACCTCTCCAGTTGACCTCATTGCTCTCCCTCCAACTTGGGATAGATGCAGTTCGTTGAATAATCATCCCCCTTCCCGTCCAAACAGAAAATAAGAATAAATTGACGATTCGCTTTTGAGTGAGCACCCCATATACACTGATATGGGAGTTGACTTATCATCCGTGAAACTCCCAAAAAAACCAGGGGTATACCTGTTCAAAAGTTCTCAGGGAAGAGTCCTATATGTTGGAAAAGCAACAAAATTGAGTGAACGAATTCGCAGTTATTTTGCAACTAAGCCAGACCGAGCAATGATACCGAAGTTGATTGATGCTGCCGATGACATTGAATGTATTGTCACTAATACCCCACAAGATGCTTTAGTTCTGGAAAGACAATTGATAAGACAACATAAGCCGCGATATAATTCAATGTTAAAGGATGATAAGTCCTATCCGTTTTTGGTACTGACTGACCACAAAATTCCGCGAATAATGTATACTAGAAATCCACCGGAAAAAGGACAACGGTGGGGTCCATTACCAAATGCTGGTGCTGCAAAACAAGTAATGCAATTATTGCGGAAGCAATTTGGAATTAGAGACTGTAAAGAATTGCTTCCACAAGGCTGTCTCTCTATGCATATTGGCCTATGTTCTGGCCCTTGTATAGATGATACTGATTATTTGGATTCTGTTAGTGCTGCTCGCCGAGTTCTCGATGGTGATGCAAATTCATTACTAGAAGAATTAGCAAGAGAGATGGATAATAAAAGTGAAGAAATGAACTTTGAAGGTGCTGCTGCAAAGCGAGATTTAATTCGTGCTGTTCATGCTACTACTAAGCAACATGTTGTTTCTAGTAAAGTCTACAGAGATTGTGATGCGATTGGAATTTCTAGTGAAGGTGATTTAGCCGCAGTAGTAGTATTACATGCAGATGAAGGTGTTGTCAAAGGACAAGAGGTTTGGCCACTCGTTTTCCGTGGTGACATAGGTGAATCCGTTGATTTATTCATTTCAGAACATTACCAAAACCGCAGACCTCCTCGATTATTGCTAACTCCAACACCTCTTCTTGATGGAACACAACAATGGTTGGATGAGCGTAGAGGGTCCAAGGTTGATGTCAGAATTCCCAACAGGGGAGATTTGGTAACATTAGCAAATCTAGCTCAACAAAACTCAGAAATTCAATTGACTCGCCTTGCAGCGAAAACAAGTGGTTCTCTTGAGCAACGTGCTGCTGATGATGGGGCAAAAATACTTGGTTTGGAGAGACTTGATCACATCGTTTGCTTTGATATGGCTCAATTATTAGGTGATGAGAGAGTGGGGGTTAGTGTAGTTCTAAGGAATGGAAGACCTGCAAAGAAAGAGTATCGTAAATATATTGTTAAAAGTGATGCAATTGATGATTTGAGGATGATGCAAGAAGTTGTAAAGCGGTGGTTAAAACGTCAAGATGAATGGCCTGATTTATTATTGCTTGATGGAGGACAAACACACCTTTCAACAATGACAAAAATGCTTGAAGAAAATAAAGTGTTGGGATTATTTCCAGTTGCAGCATTAGCTAAAAAAGAAGAAACTATTCACAGATTAGAACATCAACCACTCGTTCTTGATAGAATGGGTAGGGTAATGGTTCATGCTCGTGATGAGGCGCACCGATTTGTTAACACATATCATCGTAAGCGAAGAGGTAGAGCGCGTTTAAGTGACCCTTTATCGCAAGTGGAAGGTTTAGGTGCCAAAAAAATGCAAGCCCTGTTGCGACATTTTGGCGGAAGACAGGAATTAATTCATGCATCCGTTGAACAGTTGCAAACAGTTCCAGGTATTGGCAATTCATTAGCAAAAAGAATTCATCAAGTATTACAACTCAACTAAATCTTCCTTCATCATCAACATAGGATAAAGGCCCAGTATCTACCTCAATAGTAGAGTCATAGGTTTGGAAAACTTCCTGATCACCATGAATTGCTGGACTATGGAATCCAGCTAAATCAGCGAATTCATCATCACCAATTTGACCTTTCATTTCTGCTGAATCACGCGCTTTCTTAGCCTTCTTTGCACCTTTCTTTCGCTTGCGTCGCTTGTTTATCTTACGTCCAACTAAAAAGAGAACTAACAACAAAACCACTGGATAAACCCAAAATTGCATGAAAATATACAACCATGAGACATTGAATCTAAACGAAATTGTGTCTTCAAATTCACCTGGTGGAATAGTGTAGACTATTTTTTGCCGTCCATCTGTTTCGGAAATATCCAAATTACCAGCGGTTGATTTTGCATCAACAAAACTCAGTCCTTTAGGAAGAATGACTGTTATTGGACCAGTAACTGCAAGTTGGAATTCCTCATTGATTGTGGAATTGATTAAGCCTGTATTTATTTCCTGTGCATTTGTTGATGTGTCAGGTAAAGTAATTCCATTGCCGCTAATAATTCCGTTGACTAGACCTTTTGTTAGTGAACTTGCTGCTGTTGCTAATGGTGTCATTATCAAATTATTCATGCTGGATGTGACTAAATCTAATTTAACATTCTCAGTGTTTCCATCCATGAGTTCACCGAATGGTGTTTGTAAATCTAACATAAATTTCACTCTTGGTATTTCAACATTGAATGTAAGACCTGTAGCATCACTCATTCCTCCTTCATATCCACCAAGTCCTGAGATTGTAGTTTTTATTGAAAATGCAGACATATCTACTTTCCCAAATCCAGTATTTGCCTCTTCATCGGTCAGACTCTGTTCTATATTTTGACGAATAAATTGTGTAATCAATTCACCATAGGAGGAAACGAATGTTTCTATTCCCAAAGGAGTGAATACTAGATCAAGAGATTCATCACAAACATCTAGTTGAGTAGTGGCTGGATCACAAAGCCTGATATCGCTAATTGTATATGGTTCATCCATTAGTTCTGTAATACTCAGCCCAAGCCGAATTAAATCACTCGGTAATGCTTCTAATGTTACTTTAGTTGAACCTGAATAATCATCCATTCGAGGTTGAGGGATTCCGATACGATGAACAGACATTTCCGCCTCAAGTGCGAATTCAAATGATATCGCTTGCTTCCATTCATGCAAGTTAAACTGGGTTGCATCTATCAACAAAGAAGTCCCAATACATGTTGGTTGCTGACTTGTGCAAATTGTTTCATTGGCGGCATTGGTAACATTATGCCTCCAATCAAATGGGTCTGTTCCTGTAAATGACACATTAGTATCGTCATTTCCAGAAATTGTATCGGTCAAAATAATCCTGTCCGTATCTTCCATAGTTCTAATCCAAGTTGGTAATATAATCTCCAATGTCAATTCACTTGGAGGCAAATCTTCTGGAACAACTGCCGACAAAAAATCCGCCGATAAGGAGGTCTCAATACCGAAACCAGTATTCATTAATGCACGTAAATGACTTTCTGTCACAACATCAAGTATACTTTGTTTGTCAGGATCGCTAACATAGGCATCAATAATATCTAACAATTTCATTGGAAATGGTTCTGATGTTGATCGCAGATAGACTGGGTGGTTACCATCCATCGCATTTCCACCTTGGATGCAATAATACAACGTTTGACCTGCACCTGCTGTTTCAGAACATCCACTAGTATGTGAATAATTTAGGCCTCCAGTTGGCTCCCCCATACCATCTGAAACTGAATCCGATACCCAATACATCTGATTCATTTGAATAGGATCCATTCCCTCAATAGCGCTTGAAACTCCATCCGCAATGCTACCTATTGGAAATTGGTCAGCGACTCCATCCAACTCCACCAACCCATTATGATATGCTAGTCTAATGCCATCAGAAGTGATGACTGGGACTTCCGCGTGGTCGCCAGCAGCAACCATAGAAAGTCCCCAATCTTCGAGTGTTTGATTATCCAAATAGTGCAATGCGACAACAAAGTCAAGAGTTGCACTTGATTCATCTCTAACATCTAATGTCAACTTAATATCAAGAGCTTTTTCATTTGGTTCGATAACGACTGTAGGGGTTTGTACACTATCCCTATGCGCCAAGGTCATTGATATCGGTTGGTCGATGGAAGAACCTCCTATTGGTGCTGCACGATTATCCATTGACCATTGACCAGCCCAAAATGATGGTGGGCCAGCATAAGCAACTTTAGTTCCATTAGAATCTACATCGTCTATAGTTGCATAAACGGGTGGATTGATTGCAAATGTTGCTTTATGACCAGGTTGTGCTGTCAATTCAAAATTAGTAGTTACCTTTGTACCCATAACAAGTAGACCTTGATAGGCTCTTTCCAAATCTAAATCAGGATTTGGAATTAAGTTAAATGATGAATGAGATAATTGCACATTTGCAGTTGTAGTGAAACAAATTGGTGGCTCAAACGCATTATTCTCACTTGCCCCTTCACTCAAAGCATCTGTGCTTGGATCTTCTGAACAATCGGTAGTAACGCTTGATTCAGTATAAGTAGAAACATAATCTGTTGTTATCGATGAAACTGTCCCAAATCCAGATTGAAGTGCATCTTCAACTGCATCATTTACTTCCATTTTCAGTTTTTGTCTAACTGTAGGAGTTCCTGTGCCTGCTGTTTCTTCATCGAAATAAGAACGAATTAAATCAGCCGGAGCGCCGTCCTGCGCATCTAATCCATCCGCTGCCAAAGCTGCGTTTAACATAGGGTCATCAAATCCAAGCGCACTTCTATTGAATTCTCTAATTGCCCATGTTAATTGCACCTGTAATGAAGATGTACTCTCTAAATCAAAAACATAGACTCCTTCAACCCAATCTTGTTGGTCAGCCGTCGCATCATGAGCGCTTGAATAATCATCACATGTTTCACCATTAGCAGTACATGTAGTCATGCCAGCAGCAGAAACAAATGGAACAAATATTTGAATTAAAAAACATCCCATCAACAGAATTGAGGTTGTTCTTTTGGGGTTTGCGCTATACCGCTCAGGCTCCGCCATGAACTCTTCATACTCCAAGACATTGAAAGGAGTTACCCCTCACAGGTTTGTTCATGGTAGGTGATAAAGGCATGGTATGTTCCCCTGCTATTATCGTCAAAAAGGGGCATGGCGAGGCGGTATACCATTTCTTAAAGCAAAAAAAATGGCTGCAATCCGAAAAGCATCCAAAGGAAATCGGAAATGAATTATTGGCAATTCCAATTAATGAAATATGCCCTTTAACAGAAGATGAAATTAGTATTATAATCCATGAAGAAATAATTGATATTAGAATTGAAAATATTGAGATGATTACAAACCCACCTTCGGTGGAACCACATGCAAGATTGCACCAATTCATTACTCAATGGCTGCAATCAAACCTTGATATTGCTGATACAATATCGCACCGATCAAAAGATGAGATGATGAGAGGTCTGCTATCCGAATTACCAAAAAAGTGGGAAAAACTTGGAGACCTTATTCTATTACCTCAAACTGCATTTAGTAGTGAAAAATGGATTTCAATAATCTCTGAAGAAAATCAATTATCACTGTGGAAGTGTATTGCTGAAGCCCTAAAAGTTGAGCGCATTGGTAAACAGAAATTCATCAAAGACGATGTCATTCGTTCATCTCAGGCGCAGTTATTGTTAGGAGATTCTTCATGGGTTGAACTACTGGATTATGGAGTGAAGTTTGGTTTTGATGCTTGTAAGGTAATGTATTCTTCTGGAAATGTTACTGAGAGGCATCGTATTGGAAATATGGATATGAAGGGAGAAACAATCATCGATTGTTATGCAGGAATTGGCTATTACACACTCCCTATGCTGGTACGAGGGGGTGCTATATTGGTTCATGCTTGTGAAATAAATCACCATTCAATTACTGCGTTAGAATGGGGTGCTAGGGCGAATAATGTTTCTGATAAATTGATTATTCATCAGGGTGATAATGCTCATACGATGATCAAATTGGAAGGTATTGCTGACCGATGTCATTTAGGATTATTACCAAGTTCACAATCTGCTTGGAAATTAGCAATTGCCTGTCTAAAGGAAAAAGGAGGAATCTTACATATCCATATGAATGTGGAAGAAGAGAAAATTGAACAGTGGATTGATTCTACTATTCATTCATTACAACAATATGCAATTGAATTAAAACGAAATTACAACGTTGAAGTATTGCACTTAGAGAAAGTTAAGTGGTTTGCCCCAAGGGTAAGACACGTTGTATTAGATGTCGAATTTATTCACTATGACTAGCGTGTTCATCACTAATTGCTCGCATTAATGCAAGTGCATGTCCAAATATTGCCATTGCCACAACTGCATGAATTAAACTGACCCAAGCCATTTTTGCAAACATTTCTCCTAACCCGTATTGAAGAAGCCAAGCGGTAGCAAGTCCAAAGGACATTCCTTTGAGTTTCTTATTTTCACTCTTTGACATTATTACCAAAGCGACTATTGCAATACAAGCAAGCAACCCTAATTGAGCTGAATAAGCATGAGAGGAAGCTACGTTATAATCGCTAAACCTCGCTAATCCTGTTGAGGCTTGTCCTAATGTTAATACAATTACCAAAATTGTTGCAAATTTAGCAAATTTTAGCATATCCGGCTTGACTACATTACTTTCTGTCATATATTGAGATACTATCACTGTCCATATGAGTCTATTGTATCGATAGCACTTTGGCCGCACTATTCTTGAGGGAAGATGCTTTCAGCATGACATGGTTGGGCGCTGGGTCATTCTGGTTACTCTCAATTTACTTTTGTTTTCAAGCATTCCAATTATGACAATAGCAGATGCTGAAGAACAACCGATTTGGAGAACTGTAGGAATTGACCCTCTCACATGGACTGATGGTCCTGTAGAGGAGGATACGCCGATGAAAGATTCCTATTATGGCAATGCTGTTTTTGAGATTGAAGTCTCGTATGTTCCAGGGCATTTTGAAGATAGAGTTGATGGCGTCGTCACTTTGGAATTATTTGAACAATGGGCTCCAATTACAACTCAAAATATGATTGAGCATATTGAAATGGGACTCTATGATGGAATCTTTTTTCATAGAGTAATAGATGATTTCGTCACTCAATCAGGCGACCCTGAATGTAAAGCAATAGGAGCATATCCAATCACTTCTTTACAATGTGGAGAAGGTGGTACTGGTGAAACAATTCCTTTAGAACATAACGAAAACCTATCCCATGTTGACGGTGCTATTGGAATGGCTCGTTCATTAGATCCTGATTCTGCTGATGCACAATGGTATATTGCAGAGACTGAAGCGCACAACTTAGACCCTGAAAATAGAGATGATGAGGGCTATGCAACATTTGGTATCGTTCGAGATGGTATGTCTCACATTAAAGCCATAGCAGCTACTCCAACTTCTGATGACCCTACTGGAGATGAAGATATCCAAAATCCTGCATCTTCTGCAGGAAGACCTGTTTATCAAGCAAAAATTGATTCAATAAAAATGGTCGGAGTTGCAGACCCACTGGGAATTCTATGGGGCGATTATGTACCAGAAGTTGAAGGACCAAGTTTCTGGGTTACTGTTATGGGTAATACAATTGGACTCGGGATATTGATTGCAATACCAGTTGCCATTTTCATTATGACTTATGCAGCAATAGATAGACCAAAATTACTCAATCAAGAAGAATTCATTTTAGATGCGTTTATTGATGATGAAAAATCTCAGTAATAGACTCCATAAGGCGCTATCCTCTTGAGAGAGAGACAGTTGGCCTTTACATGGCAATTGGTGATGAGGCCGACGATTCAGTCCTTGAGGCTGAGATTCTCGATTTACCAACCTTGCCTGCAATACCAAATATCATGGTAGGAAAGATATTTGATGATTCATCAAATGATGCTGGTTTACTGTTAGAACAAGGAACTTCTCAACGCCAATTAACAATTCCAACTGCGATGACTGTTGCGGTTTCCATCGTATTTTTGATGCTCGCAATGACAATCGGTGATGCTGTAATTCAGAATTCAAGCGAAGATGATTTTTCCGGAGATTGGTGGAATACTCCATTGCATTTGCGCTACAAAATGGATTTACCAATGGACACACTGAGGGCACAACTTCCAGTTAATGGAACATATGAAGCACTACCATATTCTGAACACTTTGTGACTGTTGATTTACCTGCAAGTGAACAAGATGTTGGGTTTCCTGAAACACCAGTAATGCATGTCTCACTTTGGCTACCAGATGTTCCAGATGGTACAGTAGTACCAGTAATTTTAACGATACACCCATACTATGATTTTGGAGGAGAGGGAATGCCTGGAATCGGTGAAGATTCCTCTCCCAATACAGTTCCTGATGGTGGAGTCGGAAAGTGGGTATACGATACATTTGTTCCTCATGGCTATGCTCTTGCTCAAGCCTCTACTTTTGGAACTGGTCAATCAACTCATTGTCAAGACGTAAAGGGTCTAGGAGAACAAACTGGGATTCAGGCTGTTGTTGATTGGCTAGGAGTTCAGGAGTGGTCAAATGGCAATGTGGGTCTCATGGGTAAGTCATATGCTGGTACAACAAATTGGGAGGCTGCACAACAACCATCTGAATACTTGAAGACAATTGTACCGATTTCAGGCTCTATAGGAGTCCAAGAAATGTTTTACAGAAATGGATCTAGTGAAGCTAGAGCAATGGGTTATGATATCGCCTATCAAGGTGCTACAAGTGACCCTACTACCGATGATATGCGTATGTGTTCTGATGATTTAATCGGTCCTTTGAACCCTCTTTCTACTTGGGGCTTTGCCGAATTTGGAGGGGCTGAATGGAATGACTATTGGGACGAGAGAAGACATCTGCCAGATGTCTTGGAAAACTATCGCGGATCGGTGTATTTGGTGTGGGGTATGCAGGATTGGAATGTTGACCCATATCATGCATATCCAACATATCAGAAATTGATAGATGCAGGAATTAATGCGCGTGCTATTTCAGGACAATGGGGGCATAACTACCCAGACCAACCTGATAGACATGGCCAATTAGGAAGTGGGTATGGTAGCGAAGCTTATCCAAATATGAGTCGAATGGACTGGGCTGTTGAATTATATGCTTGGTTCAATTATTATCTCAAAGACATAGGACAAGAACCTGAACCTATGGTACAAATGCAAACAAATGATGGAAGATGGCACGTAGAAGAAACATGGCCACCTCAAGATATTGAATGGCAACAAATTACTCTAGATAACGCACAGAGCCAAGGTAATAGAGTTAGTTCAACATCTTCTTCTAGTTTCACAATTGCAGCCTTTGAAGAAGAAATACATATCTCTGGATTACCAACTCTACACCTTGGAGTTAGAGCAGGAACATGTAATGGTGGACAAGTATTTGCTACAATGTATGATGATACTGCCAATTTACGACTTGGGCATGCTACAATGGATTTGCGATACCGAGATGGGGGGTATGATGCAAATCCTGTTCTTCCATTAGTTGAATATCAAATGAAGATGGAATTCAACCCAATGGATGTAGTACTACCTGCTGGTCATGAAATTAGAGTTGAATTAACTGAAAGTGGAGAAGACTATCTGCCAAGTCCTTGTGCAGTTATTGGAATCAATGTGAATTTGGATGATTCATCTACCTTCAGTCTACCATTGATTGAAAGGGAAGAAGGACATGAAAATTGGTTTGAAGCACCTCACTGGTGGGAACATCAACCAATTCCGTGAGGGTTATTGGAGAGGGAGAAATGAAAGTTCTTGCCTTTGAAGATGGATATGATATTGAAGCCATGCTCATCAGTGGCTCTATTGACATGACCAATATTGAGTTTGTACAATATTGGACATCAACTGATTTCTTAGAAAAAATAAAACAATTTTCACCAGATGTATTGTTACTTGACCACTTCATGCCTCCAACACGAGGGTATGACGTATTGGTCGCGCTCAACGATGCTGTCAAGCGTGGAGAGATTAAACGACCAAGCAAGGTAATTGCGATGTCTAGTGACCAACGAGCCAACATGAGGATGCTAAGCACTGGAGCTGATGAAGGAATCATCAAATTTAATTTATTCAACCTTGCTTTTTGGCCTCGCAATTAATCATGATTATATTGTCAACCAAGCGTATCGAATTTTGCTGCGAGTATGAAATCTGCTTCGACTAAAGCATCAATTTTATGAGTCCAAATTTGAGCACTCACTCGACCCCATGACAATTCAAAATTTGCATGATGATTTTGCTGTTCACAAATTTCACCAGCCTCATTGGTGAATTGTAATGCACTTTCAAAATTGTCAAAACTCCAAACTCTAAACAAATGATGTCTATCTATTACTTTCCAATCAGAATGAATTTTTGTTAACAATTCATCCATTTCAGAATTTGATAATGGAAGTACTCCACCTTTACACGGGATACATTCCTTGTTTGATAATTGTTCCATAATATCACTCTTTCTTATACGCATACTGTTCAAGGAATTGAATTGTCGTAATTTGCAGAGTTTCTTCATGTGTTGATTCTAATACTACTGGACATGCAACTCCCTCTTCTAATGCATCATGCCATGTTTGAGCGCAAACACACCACTGATCGCCCGGTTTTAGCCCAGGGAATCCAAATTGTGGTGCAGGCGTAATCAAGTCATTTCCTCGTAACTTTGCAAATGCAAGAAAGTCTTCAGTCAAAATACAACATACTGTGTGTAGGCCTTTGTCGGTACTATCTGTATTACAGCAACCATCTCTAAACCAACCCGTAATTGGGTCTTTTGAACATAATTCTAATTTTGTTCCTAAGACATTGTAAGATGGGTGCATGATGTTCCGAATGTGTATTCATTATTGAAATAATGTAATAATAATAAAAACAATTTTCTTTTCAATATGCATTTCCGTCATCATCCACTAAAACCACATTAATACCAACACCTGATTTATGGAATGCAATCAACTGTAATTCGTGTATTTTATGCCCACTTGGTGCTACTCCAAGTACTGGAAGACTGTTTCTTGCAAAAAATGAACGCCTTCTCCTACCCGATTTCTTTGCAGGTTTTGTTGAATCACCCATCGTTCTTCTTTGTCCTTCAACATCATCAAACCAAGGAAGGGGTCCTTCAGGACTAAATCTTAAACCAAGAATCATATCTACGCCACTTGTTTCTTGAGCTGCATCTGCATCTGCATTGCTAGGTATTGCAGGAGCATTCGGGTGTGTGTGTAACCAATGGGTAAACCTACCAGCCCTTGAACCTCTATCTCCCGAAAAAAGCCCATCGGTCCATTCTTCAGGCAGGTGATGAACTGAATATGAATCTCCACGATTTACAATTCTCGCTTCATTGATAATGTAACCCTGGCCTTGAAATAAATTTTGGCGATGACTAAAACTACGATATTTTGTTTCAACATCAAGTCTATTCGCTGACTTGGAATCAACATCTAATCCTACTAAGATTTCATCTGGTAATGCCTGTAATGCCCACCAAACTAATTCTTCAAACAGATGTCCCCGCATATGCACTTGGGCACTGTACTGTTCTTTTTGGGCTAAGGAATCAGCGTTATAGGATGTCATCAAATCCATAAGCCACTGTTCTACCATCTCGCTCAGTTTGGCCAATCACTCACAGATGATAAGGGCGGTCATCTGCAAACACACTAACGGAATCTTTGAAGAGGGTGTTTGGCAAAGGCTGTCACATGGCGAAGAAGAAGGGGGGCCTTGGTCGGATTTTCGGTGCAATAACTGGGAGCCCGTATGAAAGACTTCTCAAGCAGGTTGAAAAACTCGTTAAAGAAAACGATGGCAATGACCGAAAACTCGCAAAGCATCTCAAAAAACTGGTCCAAATTGTTGGACAGAATTTCAAAGAAGAGAACATTGACGAAGAGGAACACGACTTAGTCATCGAAGCGATTGAAGAAGTTGATCCCGAAGGTAGAACTTTTCCAAAAATATCAGAAGATGAAGATGTATTTTATGCTGGCGACATCCCTGATGCCCCTGAACTAAAGCGTGAGAAGCGTAGGAATCTTGATGACTTGATGACATCTACTGGCAAAGAATTTGTTGGAAGTTATGGACGTGATGAATTTGATGAATTTAAAGCGCGTATGACTGATGAATTCTATGCAGAATCTGATGAAGCCATCGAGGCTGGTGACCACCAGGCAGAAATTCGTACTGAACACAGAGTGTTTGGAGGCGCTGAGGATGATATTGGTGATATCAAAAAGAAATTCGCTGAAGAATCAGGTCTTGCAAATCCTGACGAAGAAGAGGAAGATGAGGGCTATTCAATTGATGAAAATGGTGTTGAATGGTTTGAAGATGAAGATGGTTATTGGTGGTACAGAGAACCTGGCCAAGACGATTGGCAACCATATGATGAATAATAATTCAATTGTTATTCCCAAATGAAACATTGGTTGTTCCTTCATTATTATGCCAAATATTAGCAGTCATCTTTTTGGATTCAATGAATTGATGGAAGGACTCGCTGCGAAGCCAATCTCTGATTGCAGTTCCATGGTTAAAACCATGAATAAATTTGACACCTGGTAATGAATCTGAATAAGCATCTCTTAATTCATCCTTGATCCTTTCTTTGGCTTGATGTAAGGCAGAGTTGTGTAAATCAATTACCTTGTAATTAGTATCATTACCATATTGGTTTGAACCGAATGAACTCATTACTCGATGATTTTGGTTATTTTTCTTACCCTTTCCTTTCTTGACTTTGACGCTATTACTTCTGCCAAATTTGTATTCATCGGGATTATTTCTTCTATTTGCCATATTTTTCACCAAATTGGATTCGGTCAGAGACATTGCAGTCCGACTATTGTCATTAATCGCTAAGGGCATTTAAAATCATTTGATACAAATTCTAGAATTTCCCAGTGGATGGAGAATAATTTAAGGTTGATATGTATGGCCATTGTTATGCAACCAGCAAATGACTATGAAGCGCTTCTAAGCGACGAGTATTCTCCCCCATGTCATCTTGGCCCAAACGACTTTGTGAATGAATTTCTATTACTGAACCAGATAATTCTTGACTTGAATCACCATTTACACTCGGAGTAATTCTTACTACTAAATCATCAGGAAATCTCCAAAAAGAAGTCCTCTGTACAAGATGAACATAGTAATCAGAAGTCCCATTGGTCTCCTTATGTAGCGTTTCTACATCATTTTCTTCCACCCAATCAAGTAATGACAACCATACAGTAGTGGCATTGGATTGTAATTCAGAACTCATTTCATTAGGCACTTCGTATTGTGAAGAACCGCCTCCCAAATGAACACAATTTTGCGAATCGGTTGGACAAGTTGGCATCGTAGTCCAAACTTCATTTGGAGCTGAAACTTGAATCCAAACTTGGCATGCGAACCATGGTGCACAAATCAACAATACAATCAGTAGGTTTCTTTTTGTTTTTGGTGGAGACCTAACCATTTTCTCACCGCATGCAATATCTAGAATGATTGTAAACGATTCCATTGGTTGTCACTAAACTCATACACTATTGGAATTCCAGTTGGAACTTCTAATGACAGCACTTGTTCTTGGCTTAATCCTTCAAGTGACATGATAATACTGCGTAGAGAGTTGCCATGAGCTGCAACAAATACATTCTTTCCAGACTGTAAAGAAGGAATAATCGATTGTTCAAGATAAGGCAAAGTACGTTGTGCTGTCAATTCAAGCGATTCCCCATTTGGTGGAGGAACATCATATGAACGTCTCCAGATGTGGACTTGTTCATCACCATATTTTTGACGTGTATCATCTTTGTTTAGCCCTTGTAGGTCACCATACATCCTTTCATTTAGTTGCCATGAAACAAAAATAGGTAGAACATTATCTGAATCTTGATCACCATTAATTTGAGCCCACTGAATCATTCTTGCTTCATTTTCTGAAACATTTTCAACTCCACCTTCTGGCTGAGAATATTGGAATACTGGTGTTTTTCCACCATTGTGTTGAGCCAGTGCTAGCATTGCAGTCATTTGTGCTCGGATTAGAGTTGAGGTATGAACTTCATCAATATCTAAGTGAGCAATGTCTTTGCCACCTTGGATGGCTTCATCAATTCCAACATTGGTTAATGGAACATCAACCCAGCCAGTGAATAACTTGGCTGCGTTCCACATTGACTGGCCGTGGCGCATCAGAATGAGCAGTGACATCGTATCCCCTTATCCATAGGTCAACGCCGGCAATTCTTCAACATGGCGGCTAATATTCGACTTTGAAATGTCAAGGCAAGATTACTGGGACATAAGCAAGAATCAATAATGGAACTAGTCCCATCAATAAATCTCTTAGTAATAGAACCATCAATGTCTTCGTATTTACTTCGGAGACTCTGTTAAATTCTTCCTGTAGTTTTTTGTCAACTTTATCAGTTATTTTACCTGCTCCGACTCTTGCCACTTCAATGGCAGCACCCAACGCAATACTGCTGACCAAACCTGCAGGGGTCAATTTTCGTGCCATCAAGGCACGAGCACCCCAAACTTTGAGTGATTTTTTGGCAATTTTTCCACCGGTTTGGGTAGCAGTTTGTTGTCCAGCATCACCTTCCTCTGAATCCTTTCTTGAGAATTTCCTCAATAGACCCCTAACTCCAAGACTTGCATCAGCCACCTTGCGCAATTTTGCAATGTCATGTTTCTCAATGGCTTTCATCATGCGTCGTACTCGCATTATCCTCAAAATATCGAAAAATATCCATAGTAACAAACTTGCAAATAATACAATTCCGCCTACATTTGATACTTCAGACCAACTTTGCCAACCAATCGGATTCTTTGAAAATCGGACAATTAAAACAAGTATTGGGGGGATCATTAAAGCAAATATTTCATTGATAGCCAATAAACCAAATCCTCTAACAGGCAACTCTTTCAATTTCTTAAGAGCCCAACCGGAATGTGGTGCCAATTTTCCAATCACCTTTCTAAATGGGATTAACAAGAACATTGCTCTAAGCAATAATGGAAGCCAAATTACCACCAATACATAGGCTCCCCAAGGTCCCTCTGGAGGAATCTCGGGGAATTGAATCGGAGTATATGGGATTACTTCCACGACTGCACATAAACTGCTCCGACTTTAACCCCTCGCAATATTGTAAAGAGAAATACAGTTCCGAAGCGCTCATTTGATTGACCGTCTTCGGCAATACATGGTCTTCACCCACGACATGGCAAATTGGCTCGGATTTAACATTGATAGAGAGTGGCTCAATGAAAATGTAAAGTGGAAAGATTTCGGAACTGGTGTTCGTCTTGGAAGACTCCACAGAGAAGATGCTTGTTCACTTGTTCTATATGAGGCTGATTCTGAAGTTGAAGTTGATGCTTTCATGCCACATACTCATCCTGGTGGAGAATGTTACCTCGTTCTAGAAGGCGAAGTTTGGGACGAGGATGGAACTTATCCTACTGGGTCTCTGGTTTGGATGGATAGAGG
>Ga0206679_10001700_pt1 | contig 18091 bp, 17 predicted proteins | sample M110012015metaG_FD_155464 | JGI IMG/M metagenome (GOLD analysis project Ga0206679, IMG submission 155464) | Ammonia-oxidizing marine archaeal communities from Monterey Bay, California, United States - M1 100m 12015 | ecosystem: Environmental > Aquatic > Marine > Intertidal zone | place: USA... | reverse complement strand
ATTTCTTTAAATTTTCTAATAATTCCGGATGAGAATCAGCCATATGATATTCAATAACAAGTTTTTGGATTTTATCAAAATAAGACAATGGTAAATTTTCTAATATTTCATATTCAGTTCCTTCACAATCAAGCTTGAGAAAATTACAAGTTTCAATGTCATTATCATCAAAAATCTTTTGTAAGGAAATTGAGTCTACGTTTATTGTTCTGGATGACTTTGAGAACATACTGTGACCAGATTCATCATCGTTTAGATATAATTTTACGTTGGAACTAGAATTAGATACTGCTAGATTGAATGGTTTGATATGAATTAGATTATTTGATTTTATGTTATCTACCAATAAATCATAATTTTCCGGGACAGGTTCAAATGTGAAAATTAATCCATTTTTACAGAATTGTGATGCATATAATGAAAATAATCCAATATGTCCTCCTACATCAATAATTACATCAGTATCATTGATTTCAAAATTTTTTGATTTATACTCTTCAATTAACCATACATGTGTTAGTGCCATTAGATCTGTTGAGTGTTTTCTAATTTTGATTTTTAATCCAGTGTATGTTTCAAAAACAGGAAATTTATCACTAATTAACTTGTAATAGATTTTAGGATAGATATACCAATTTTTGAATATTTTTCTTGAATTCAAGAATATTTGTAAATTTTCAAAAAAATTAGACATATCATAATCAAGGATTTGGTGTGAAATATATTTTCGTAGTAATGTGTAAATGAACTTTTAACTTACTGATTTTGAATTAATTCATTGAGAGTAATAATAACAGGAGGTTTAGGCTTTATTGGAAGTCATTTAGTAGATTCCCTCTCAAAAAAAAATCACGATATAATGATTTTAACAAAAACTCTTTCTAAAAAATCCAATATACAAGAATTAAACAAAAATACCACGATAAAGAAAATTGATATGACCAATTTTCAAAAAGTTGAAAAAGTAATTGAGAGTTTTAAACCAAATATAATAATACATCTAGCAGGAAATACATCACACTCAAAATCATTTGAGAGGCCGCTTCAAGATGTTGATTCAAACATAAAAACTACATTGTTTATGTTAGAAAAAATTAAGCAACTAAAAATTCCATGTAGATTTATTCTAGGTAGTACATTCATTGTTATAGGAAGACCAAAAAAACTTCCGGTAAATGAAGATACTCCATGTAATCCAACTACCATATATGGTACAAACAGATTAGCAAGTGAACATCTGTGTAAAATTTATCATGAACTTTACGGAATTAATACAAATATTTTTCGAATAACAAATTCATTTGGACCACGAGAACAGATTATACCAAATAAAAATGCAGTAAATTTTTTGATGTATAAAGCATTCAAAAAAGAAAAAATTACTATTTTTAATAAAGGAGAATTCTTTAGAGATTTAATTTATGTTGATGATGTAATTTCTGGAATAAATACAATCATCAGTAAAGGAAAAGCTGGTGAGCTTTATTGGATATCATCTGGAGAGAAAACATGGTTTAAGAAATTTGGCAAGACATTACAAAAGATGACTGGGTGTAAGATTGATTATCCAAAAACACCAAATTATACTAAGAAAGTTGACGTAGGGAATTTTGTAGTGAATAATTCAAAATTAAAAAAATTAGGATGGATGCCAAAAAATTCAATTAATGAGGGAATCAAAAAAACATTAGAATTTTTTTCAACTAATCAAAAATAGAAGTTTTTGATAAGAAATTGCTAAAAGATGTAAATTCAAATTCATTAATTATTTTATTCATTTTTTCATAAGCTTTTTCAATATTATGAAATGTGATGAAATTTTCTTTAACAGGTAACTTAATTTTTGGTATGAATTCTGGTGTTAATTCCCAAGAATGAATATAAAATGTAGCAGGGATGTTTTGTTTTTCATAGATCCTAATAGCATTTTTAATAACTTTTTCAGGTAGAGTTCTAAGATAAAATCCACCAGCAGCAGGTAATTTTTTTCCTAGAAATCTTGTTACTAATAATGGAAATTCAATTAATTTTCCATTAGGATCATTTTTTTCTATAGATGAACTTGATATGAGATATGGTCTAGTCTCCGCATCAGGTAATCCATATAGTTCTGTTTTTACAGGCACTACACTACTATCATAAACATAATTATGTTCTATTAAAGAATCAATGACCCAAGAACTTTGTTTGTTTAATGAGAAGGTGGGTGCACGAAATCCTTTAGATTTTTGATTTGTCATTTTTGAGAAAGTTGAAAGTTCATTAGCAAATATTTCTTTGAATCCTAATGAATCAATTTTGTTATGATTCATCGTATGGAACCCAATCTCATGCCCATTCTCCAGTATCGTATCCATGACCTCAGGATTTTTATCAATTAATTCGCCAACAACAAAAAATGTTGCATATGTTTCATTTTTTCTTAACATTTCAATAATTTTGTTTAAGCCTTTGAACATAGTAGGAGTATGATCAAGATTTTTTACATATTTTTGAACTAATTCCGGATGATACCAATCCTCAAAATCAATACCTAAGAGATTCATTTTATAAATTAATTTTTTTTATTACTCTACCAGGATTTCCAAGAACAACAGAATGATCAGGAATAGTACCGCTAATTACACTACCTGCACCAATTATAGAATTTTTTCCTATTGAAGTCCCCATGGTAATTATACTTCCAGGGCCAATTACTGCTCCATCATCTATTGTGACTTGTTTGACTTCTCTTGGATAACCATTTTCTTTTAGAAGTTTGTTTGCAGTTGGATTATAATGTGCAAAAATCATTGTATTAGAACCAATTGTAACATTATTTCCAATATGGATCATATTTGGATAAATCAAATCAATAAGAACATAGGGAGAAAAATGACAGTTTTCTCCAATTTCAACACCTCTAGAACGTTGTAATCTAATGACCCATGAAGAATTGATTGAAGAAAATGCACTTTTGTGGAGTAACCAAGAACGTAGAATTTTTGAACGTAGTTTGATTCTTCCAAAACCACCTTTTAACCCATAAAAATCCATGACTTCTTTTTCATTTATTGAAGATACATTATCATGCTGCATATTGATTCACTAAAATTATTACTTTAACATAAATCGCTTAATTTTTCCATAGTCAGTACGTGGAAAATCTTCAACAAATTCTATTTTTGCAGGAACCTTGAATCGTTCCATATTCTTTATGCAATGAGTAAGAATATCAGTTGAAGAGATTTTAGAATTAATAGATTTTTTTACAAGTAATTTTACAACTTCACCAAAGGAGTTATGTTTCATCGGAATAGCAACAACTTCGTCGATTTCAGATAAAACCTTCACTATTCTTTCAATTTCTTGTGGATAGACTTTTTCTCCAGAAATATTAATGAGATCATCAACTCTACCTAAAATATAGAGAAAGCCATCATCATCAAATCTTCCTAAATCTCCAGTTTTTAACCAGTCATCAGATTTATTGTGTGAGTATTCTTTTTCCCAATAATTATCTATAACATTTGGTCCACGAATCCATACCTCTCCAATATTTTCATCATCACTTTCATTGTGAATTTTTATTTCAATACATTCAGAAGGTTTTCCAACTGATTCAATTTTTTTTTCATCATCAAATAGCATAAATGTCGAACGAGATGCTTCAGTCAGTCCATAATAGGTTGCAACTATACCAGTATTCAAAATATTTTTTAGTTTTCTAATAGTTGCTGGTGGGAAAAAAGTACTATTTGTGATTATTAATCTTAGATTAGAAAGCGGTGCCAGTGAATCATCAGAGACATTAGAAGTAATATTTGATAATGTAGAAGGAATTGCAGCTAATGTAGTAACATTATATTTTTTTATAGAATTAAGAATATCAGTTGCATTAGGATTCTTTTGTAATACTAATGTGCTTCCAACATATAACGAAGTATGCAGACATCCTAATCCAAAAGAGTGAGATAATTGAAGAGGTAAAAGATCAATATCATTTTTTGAATAGTGTAAAGTTCTAGCAATATTTTTTGTACTAAAATCACAACTAGAATGAGTTATAGGAACACCTTTTGGGGTAGAAGTTGTTCCGGATGTATATATTAGATAAGCATAATCATTAGACGATGGTATTTTTTTTTCAGAAGAGATTTCTTTAACTTCAGAGAATTTAACTTTCATTGAATTTTCTAATTCTAGATTCTTAATTTTAGAAAAATATGAATCAGAAGATAAAACAAGTGTTGGTTGTGCAGATGATATTTGATTTTGCAAATTAGATTCTGAAATTCCAGTTGGGATTAGATGTGCGATACAACCTGAATTAATAGTAGCAAGGTATGAAATAACAAATTCGCTTGTATTTTCAAATAGTAAACTAATTACAGATTTTTCTTGAAACTGATTTAGGAATGAAGAAAATTTTTGGACTTTTTCTTCTAATTCTAAAAAAGTAAATTTTGAATTATCATCAATTAATGCTAATTTTCCAGGATCAGATTTGCAGGAATTGGTAAGAAATTTATCGATTGTGTTCATATTTTTGATTTTATCATATCTAAGAGAGTTTTTGGACTATTAATTGAAGTGATTTCATCATCAGAGAAATTAATTTCAAATTTTGCTTCTGTTAAAGTAATTAGATTTAATTGAGCAAATGAATCCCAATCATCATAGTTATTTTGTGTTTTTTCCCAACTAAAATCAGATTCAGTGAGAAGTGGAAAGGTTTCAAAAAAGATTTTTTTTACATCATCATTTAAATTCAATTTTTTAATACATCAAAATTCATAGTATAATAAATAAATCTATTACTATGAATAATATCTATGGGAATTTCAAATATTGGAATAGACATAATAGATATCAATAGATTTAGAAAAAAAGAATACATTAAAAATAAAAAATTTTATGAAAAAATTTTTACTGATTCTGAGATTAAATATTGCTTATCTTTTAAAAATAATGAAGAACATTTTGCAGGAAAATTTGCTATAAAAGAGGCTGTAAAAAAATCAATAAGAGAAAAAATTAGTTTTAAAGAGATTATAACGTCTCATAATAATTCAAAACCTAAGATAATTTTAAAAAAGGAATTAAATTATAGATTTCTTGTATCAGTTACGCATGAAAAAGATTTTGCAATAGCAATGGTGATTGCATTAGATGAGGATTAACTTACAAGAAATTTCGTGTAAGCTTACTAAGTGAATTCAAAAAACTATTGAAAGATTCACTATTTTCTTCACTAGCGACCCATTTTGGAACTTGTATTTTATTTTGAAATATATTTAAAATTTCTTTATCAGATAAAGTCCTAGTAGATTGAATTTCTTTGTATCTTTTAGAGATTTTTGATAGATTTTTCAATATGTTCAATGATGTTTTAATTTTTGTAACAAACATTCCTTTCTTTAGATAGAATAAACTTACTGCAAAGTCAACAAGTATTAATGATGGAAGCATTTTCAAATAACTTGATTTTGTGAAGTGAGTTAACAAACAATATTGTCTGTTACGCTCCATCAGGTAAAATTTGAATTTACTCCACTTGAAACTATATCCTTCTACTGGATGAAAAATTACTGATGTAGAAACGTAAAATGAGTTAATTCCAAACATAGCAGCTCTCCAACATAGATCAAGATCATCATGATATGCAAATAGAAAAGGATCAAAGTTTTCTAACCTTTCAAAAATTACTTTTGATGTAAAAAGGCAAGTACCAGAGGCATAGCTTATTTTTTCAATATCATTACTTTTTTGAGTATTTTTTTCTCCCTTATCACGTGAATATCCAAATCCAAACAATTGAATGAATTGTCCGGAACTTAAGAGCATATCATGATCAGTTGTTGCAAGAATTTTTGGTTGATAGATTCCTTCCCCATTATCTTGATATGCATTAATTAATTCATAAAGCCAAGTTGGAGTTACAACTGTATCAGGGTTTAATACAACAATAAATTCTCCTTTAGCAGATCTAATTCCAACATTATTACCTTCACAATAACCTAGATTTTTTTTATTTTCTATTAGTTTTATTTCTGGAAACTTTTCAGTGCATGCCCTGTAAGATTTATTGGTTGATGCATTGTCAACTAGAATTACTTCAAAATTTACTTTTTCTGTTTTATAAATAGAGTCAAGACATTCATCAAGAAATTTTTCTGCATTGTAATTCAGAATGATAATACTAATCAATGGTCCATTAGATTCATTCAATTCTAAAATTCCTATTTTATTTCCTTCATATCAAAACCTGGTGGAAAAATTCTTGATGTTTTACTAGAGTTCCGTTTACGTTCTTGTGATTTTAGTATTCTTTTAACTTTATTTTCGTCTAATTCTAATGTTGAACATATATCATGTATAGGAATTGATTTTTCTTGGGCATATAACATTAGATCAATTATATCATAAGATAAACTGAAGAAAAATTCTTTGTCGCTTATATCAAAACTCCATGTATCAGGAGATGCCTTTCTTTGTATTATTTCGTTTGGAATCTTAAGTGATTCCGCTAATTGATATACTTGGGTTTTGAATAGATTTGCCAAGGGCTCGATATCCACTCCACCATCTCCATACTTTACAAAATATCCTTGCTGAAATTCTGCTTTATTTGTTGTACCACAAACTAGAAAATTATTTTTTTCAGCATGATAGTATAATCTGCTCATACGGGTCCTATGTTTGATATTTGTAGCAGCAGTCATTGTAAGATAATCATTTAATGAGATTTTGATTTTGTGGGTTTGATTTTGTGAGTCTTGAATTTCTAGATATGGAATACTAAGTCCATCATTGTCAAAATTTTCGGTGAATGTTAGCCTATATTTACATGAAGTATTAAAATCTGGAAATAGTTTTTTGGCAATTTCTTCCCTGGTTTTGTATACAGAGGCAGATTCTAGAATTGAAGTGATATCATCTATTACATATTCAATGTCCAAGTTTTCACAAAGTTTTTTTGCTAATTGTTGACTTTCTGGGTTAGATTCTTTTTCAGGTAAAATTAATCCTAAAACATTCTCTTTACCTATGGCATTACATGCAAGTGTAGAAACAACAGCAGAATCAATACCACCGCTAATACCTATAACTACACCCCGTTTTTTGAATTTTTCAAAAGTCTGAATACGTATGAAATTTTCTAATGATTGTTTTAGATACTGAATATCTTTGATTTGGAGTATATCTTTTGAAAAAACCAATGCAATCACAATGAAATTTTTGTTCCTTCACCTAATAGTAGGACTTTTTCGTCATTGTTAGAATCTGTTGTTATAGAAGAATTTGATGCAATTATACTATCTCTAATTTTCATATTAGAATCAATTACACAATTTTCCATGATAATAGAATTCTGTATGTTACAATTTATCAATTTTGAATTATCACCAACACTGACATTTGGTCCAATTGAACCTGAAGATATATGACAATTCTTTCCTAAAAGTATGGGTCCATTAACATGAACATTTTTTCTATCGATTGTACTACCTTCTCCATAGATTATTCCCATAGATTCGAATCTTTCTGCAGTGTTTTGTTTTTCAGCTTCTTTTCTCAAAACTTCACCATTTGCATGTATAATATCATCAGGAGTACCAGTATCTTTCCAATAATCAGTAATCATTTCAAAATTAACTATATTATCTTCTTCTAGCATCATTTGTAATGCATCTGTAATTTCCAATTCATTTCTCCAAGATGGTTTTAATCTAGAGAATATATCAAAAATTTTTGTTGTAAGAAAATAGATTCCAGTTACTGCAAGATTTGTTGGAGGGTTTTTTGGTTTTTCAATAATTTTTGTAATTTTATTCTCTTTAACATCGGCAATTCCAAATCTCTCAGGATTGGATACCTCACATAAAAGAACAAGTGCATCATCATTTGAAGATTCAAATTTTTGTGAGATAGTAGATATTGACTTTTGAATTATATTGTCTCCTAGGAAAACAAGAAATTTTTCATTTCCTACAAAATTTTTACATAAATTTATGGCATGAGCAATTCCTTTAGGTTCATCTTGTTCAATGTACGAGATTTTTACATTAAATTTTGACCCATCGCCATAATATTCCTTAACTTTGTTTGAACCAATACCTCCTATTATTATAGCAATATCAGTAATACCACAATTTCGTATTGTCTCTACACAGTATTCAGACATGGGTTTGTTTGCTATAGGTAAAAGTTGTTTTGGACCAGTATGTGTTAAAGGTCTAAGCCTAGTCCCATGCCCACCATGTAAAATTATGCCTTTCATCAAGATCTATTAAGAATTTAATATTATAAATTAAAAGAGTTAACTCATAATTCATTAGTTTTGTGACACACAGCTACAAAAAATAATGGATTATGATTTTTTTCGTATGGTGTTATTGAATAATCTTTAGCATTTATTTTTTGAGTTTTATCTTGATTTTGATTTTTTAAATATGAATTATAAAAATTTGATTTTTTATCAAATTTTGATAATATCATACTAAGGAAAAATTTTGTTTTAATTTTTAATTTAGTAAATGACTTAAATCTCATGTATCTCATATCCTTTTTTGAAATAAGTTTTTGAGAAAATAATTCAATATTAGTAAAATTTTTTTCTAATAATTCAATAAATTCACTCTTAGAGAAATAGTTATCATTAGATTTATTATCAAAAATTAATGATTTATTATTTTTATTTAAAGTTGAAATAATTAATATTCCATTAGATTTCAAAATTTTATTAAAATAATTTAATTTATTGTTAGTGATGTTTTTTTCATTCACTATTTCAGAAAAAATAATACTATCTACAGAATTATTTTCATGAATGTAAGTTTCATTAAAATTAGAATATACAATTTTTTTGTTTGAATCAAGTTTTCTATTAGATATCTCCTCATATTTGTTAGATATGTCATAACTAAAAATTTCTTCTGTACCATTATCTAACAATATTTTCGAGCCATGATATGACATTATGCTTGCAAAAGAGTAATCTAAAGTCGTACCAGAACAATATTTTATTGCAAATTCATAACGTGCTAATTGTTTTTTATATGCATTATCAAGAATCATAATCATAAGTAATTCTTCGAAATATATAATTGTCTAATGATTGAAACTAACTTGTGACATCTTTAGAATATGATGATGTAAGTATAATTATTCGTGGTAAAATCTCAGATTGGACACCAGACATAGTTGAGGAATACAAAACAAACTTCATCAATTCTGAAATAATTGTATCAACATGGAATGATGAAAATACTCAAGATGTTGACTGTACAATTGTAAAAAGTAAAGAACCTGAAATGCCTAGTCCACATAAATCTATGTTAAATCATCAAGTAATACTTGCAAGAGAAGGTCTAAAAAAAGCTTCAAAAAATTTAATCATGGTATGTAGAACTGATCAATTTATTCATGGTCAAAATATTTTTAAATTTTTTAATGAAGAATGTCCAAATTCAAAAATGCTAGTTACTACTTTTCCAACATTTTTGAATGGCACACCAAATGATTACAGATATGAGTATGGTATTTGTGATTTTTGTCAAATTGGAACAAGCAGCATAATACATGAGTTTTGGGATAATGTACCATTTTTTGATGGTTCTAAAAGTATTTCTGTTACAAGAACATTAGTAAAAAATTATGTTAGAAATTTGAAAAAAGACAAAGAAGAATGGAAATCTATTAAAAAAAAATATTTTTTTGAATTAGATTATTATAAATTTTTTAAAATTGAATGGGAAAAACCTGTGAAAACAGAATTATATGCTAATTCATTAAGTGTAGAAAAATTAATTCAATTTTAAATTATTTCTTTAAAAATAATTAATCAAGATTACGCAAGTATGAGAATAAAATTGAAACTCAAAAAAGAGATATTAGAAATGTATTATTATTTCCTATAGAAAATGAGATAATTTTGTTCTTATTTTAGATAATTTCAAAATACAGTCACTTTTAAATAAATAACTAACTTCTGATCATAGATGGGATTTAAAGAATTTCTAATTCAATATAACGAACATCTTGCCAAGTTAATTACAAATAAAGACGTGATCTTCCACATCAAATAAAAAAGCGTTCAACAGAAGAAGCACTTGAGTTTTATTATACATATATGCAATATGCACAGATTTTTAAAAATAAAAAATCAATGTTGGACTTTGAATTAAAAAATGTGACAATAGATGACTATATTTAGAATTTGGAGTTGCTAAAGCAACACATACCAATTATATAGCAAATAAGATACAACCAGAAACTATACATGGATTTGACAGTTTCCTTGGATTTCCAGAATATTTTGATGGAACAGGTTCAGAAGTGCATGATTATAATGGCAAACCCCCAAATGTTAAAAAAAATGTAATATTACATAATGGTTATTTCAAAAATACATTACCGGAATTTAGTAAAAATAATGATCAAAAAATTGCTTATATGAATATTGATTGTGACCTGTATTCTTCAACTAAAACTGTGTTCAATAATCTTGGAGATAAGATACAAAAAGGAACAATAATACATTTTGATGAATATTTGAATTTTCCTAGTTGGCGAGAACATGAATTTAAAGTTTGGAGTGAATTTGTAGAGGAAAATAATGTAAAATTTGATTACATTGCAGCAGGAGAAAAAGGAATGGTGTCAGTTAAAGTTTTAGAAATTGAATTTAATGCTAAAATCTAGTTCATTGTTATTTAAAATTTAGTAAAAAATCATTTATTTCATCTTTAGAACCCAATGGCCACATTTGTGTAACAGGCATTGTAATTATTTTTTTATTATTCTCAACAAAAATATTGAAAACAGGGGTAACATAATATTCATTTTTTACAGTAATATTTCGTCGAATCATTTCATCAGCAAATTTTACAAAATCTGAGCCTTTTTTAAAATAATGAATTCCTACAGTAGCTATAGAACTAATTGGTATTTTTTCTGCAGATTCTATTACAAGTCCATCGTCATCAAGTTTTACAAAGCTGTATGCTTCATTTGTTTTAGGTTCGGGAAATACCATTGTACATCCATCAATATCGCGTTTTCTAATATTATTATTAAAGAATTCAGAATCCCATTCAACATAATGATCTGCATCGGTTATTAGTAATTCTTCATCATTATCGATTAATTCACGTGCATTAAGTATTGTTTCAACGGTTCCACGTGTATCATATGATATAGAAATAATTCTACAATCAGGCAATATTTCTTTTAATTTTGAATCAATTTGAAATTTTTCTATATGTTCTTGTTTTGTACAAAAAATAAAATTGCCATCAAGATTTAATGAATCAATTGACCATTTCATTATTGATTTATTTTTTATTTCAACAAGTGGTTTTGGTTTTTCAAAACCTGCATCAGCAAGTCTAAGTCCTTTTCCAGCCATCGGCATTAAGATATTAAATTTTTTCACCCAACCACGAAAAAAACGATTTGCAATCTTTTGGGAAATTTGTACAGATTCCATCAAATCCCAAATCATATAAAAAATTCCAATAAGACTCTGCATCTTTTACAGAACAATGATTCAATATTTCTTGGGATATTGCAATTAATTTATTATTTTTATTTTTTAGTTCAGAAATTGATTTACTATTAAACCATTTTGTTACAGATTCATCACACCAAAGAATTTTATCAGAAACATCATTTGGAAAAGAATTTGCATAATAGGCTACATTAAAATTTTCATCTCCTTTTATTTTGTGATTTTCAACAGTAAAAAGAAAAAAATTATGAATTTGATTCTTTTTTAAAATTTCAAGAGTGTTTGGAATTACGTCTAATTCTTTAATGTGTAGTGCTACTTGAACATCAGTATTCGAGAGTATTGGGCAAACATCTTCGAAAAATAATGAAGATTTTTCGGAGTCATGAGAAATGTAAATAGAACCTTCGTTTATTCGTAAATCAATTTCCAACCCAATATCATTATCAATGCATTTTTTTATTGATTCAAGTGAAGTATTCTTCGAATCAAAAATTCCCCTATGTGAAATGATAAAAGTCATTATTGAATGATTTTTTTATCCCCAACTATCGAGGGAGTTTTAATTACAATTACTTCAGTGTCTTCCAGAAATAGTGGATCAACTGGTTCATGCGGTTTTATTACTAAAATATCTCCTTTCGAAAAAATTTCATCATTAACTTTAACTTTACCTTTTAAGAATAAACTAACTTCTGTAATATGTTCGTGATAATGTTTTTCCCAAACATCTCCTTTCTTATGTTTTACAAATCCAACTTCAAAATCAGTTGTACGTAACGCGGATGGTATAAAATTACCAATAAACCAACCCTTTGTCATATCATCAAAATGAAATTTTTCCATTAATATTTTAGCTAAAAATGATCATAAATAAAGTATACAATGAAAAGGAACTATGGATTTTTAGTAATTAAATATTAAAAAATTATCAATTCGTAAATGAAATGACGTTGTTTACAATAGAAAGATATATCAAAAAATGAACAAACTATCAAATATGGATAAACTCAGGATATATCTTGGAGATTTAACCTACGATACAGTAGCGATATCAACGGAAGCAATGCCACTTAATGTTGGCTTTATAGGAGCATATTGTAAGAAAAAATTTGGAGACCGTGTTGAAATTTCTATTTTTAAATATATTCATGATATCGAAAATACGATAAAAGAATCACCACCTGATGTTTTAGCATTAAGTAATTACATATGGTCATATAATCTGAGTTCAGAAATTTTTAAAATTGTAAAAGACAATAACAGATCTATAGTGACAGTTTGGGGTGGACCAAACTTTCCTTTAGATTTTCCATCACAAGAAAAATTTATGAAAAAACATCCAGAGGTTGACATCTATGTTCCAATAGAAGGAGAAGTTGGGTTTTCAAATATTATACAAAGGATTCTTGATTCAGAATCATCTGAAAAAATTCAAGATAACATTAAGAATGAACCAATTGATTATTGTGTTTCAAGAAACAAAGATGGAAAACTACAAAATACATTCACAGGATATCGCATAAAAAATCTTGATGAGGAAATGCCATCTCCATACACAACAGGATTATTAGATAAATTTTTTGATGGAAAACTTGCACCAATATTACAAACAACTAGAGGATGCCCATTTCATTGTACGTTTTGTACTGATGGTTCAGATGAAGTAAATATTGTCAACAGATTTGGAAAAGATCGAGTTAAGGCAGATATCGACTATATTGCAAAAAAAGTTCCTAATAACACGCATACACTTTACATTAGCGATTTAAATTTTGGTATGCTGCCAGGTGACATGAATACTTGCGATGCAATAGTAGAGATGCAAGAAAAATATGATTTTCCAAGAAAAATACTTTCAACGACTGGAAAAAATCAAAAAGAACGAATCATTGAATCTATAAAAAAATTGAACGGTACTGTTGCACTATCAATGTCAGTACAGTCAATGGATCAAGAAGTTCTAGAAAATATCAGAAGACCAAACATCAGTGTTGATAAGATGTTAGCATTAGCCCCAACAATACGAGAATATGATATTCGAACAACTTCTGAGGTAATTTTAGGTTTACCAGGAGAGACTTATGAGAAACATGTGGAAGGTTTGCGTCAATTAATTAATGCAAAGATGGATTTTGTTGTGATACATAACTGCATGTTATTGAATGGTTCAGAGATGAATACACCTAAAGATAGAGATAGATTTGGCTTTAAGACAAAGTTTAGAATTGTTCCAAGAGATTTCGGAGTTCTTAGTAATGGAAAGAAAGTTTGTGAGATTGAAGAGATTGTTATTGGATCTGATAGTTTATCCTTTGATGAGTTCTTAGAACTACGTTTAATTGGATTTGTTTTATGGATTTCAAATCAAGGAATAGTTTTTGATGCGTTATTGAAATTCCTACGTCAAAATAATGTGGATGTGTTTGATCTATTCCATAATATGGCAAAAAATTATCATAATGCACCAGATAATATTAAACAAATTTTTGATAGTTTCATAAAATCAACAAAAAATGAATTGTGGGACTCACCAGAAGAGATTAAAGAATTTATTCAGAAAGATGAGAATTATAATAAATTAGTCTCTGGTGAAAGTGGTTTTAATGTAATACAGTATCATCATGCATGGATACTTACAGAATTCATGGATGAATGGATTGATTATACAATTGAAAATAGTCAAAAACTGTTAGACAAAAAAGATTCATCCATCAAGATATCAGTAGAGTTTGAAAATATTGCAAATTTTTGTAGAGGTGTGGGTCATAATCCATTAAAACCAAATAGAATGGAAACAAATCCAGAATATCAGTTTACATTTGATATTGTCAATTGGTTAGAGAATAAATCAAATAAGCAACTAGAATTATTCAAAATGGATAAAGAAAAAGAGATAACTTTCATGTACACAGAAGAACAAAACAAGATTATTCAAGATGATATTGATTTTAATGGTGATACTTTGATTGGTAAGACAAAAGCACTCAAAGCAATTCCATTTCAAATGCTTTGGAGAAAGCCTTATGGAGTTGACTTGTCATATCCTGAAAATATTCGGTCTGTTGAACGAAAAAGATGGAATACAATATAGAGAACACAGAATAAATACAAATGTGGTTAATTTGTATCTAATATTTTCTTAGAGTCAGAAATAATTTTTTTAGATAATTTTTCTGCATTAGTTTTAACATTTGATAAAGGTAGATTTCCAGGTAGAATTTTTAATTGAATAAATAATCTAATTTTAGATTCAGTATTTGATGAGCGAATTGTTAGATGGTTTTCAGGAGAATCAAAATAAAAACGGATTCCTTCAAAAGGGAAAATGTCCTTTAGGGTGTTTAATTTTTTAACAGAAGGAAATTTCTCAACTTTTAAAATTGGTAATCCACCAATTTTTATTGGGTTTTTAGATTTAGAATATTTTTCAGCTGTATAAGTAAATTTTTTCACATTCTCTAATATTCTATTTTTATTAAGATTATCAGTGACGTGTTCAAAGGAGCCTTTTTCAGGAAATTGTGTTCTAAAATTATGATAATAACCAATACGCTCTGTCTGATACACTTGGTTAAGAATTTCAAGAAATGTGAGATTTTTTGATTTTGCATATGCAAGAACTTCAAGAATTTTCATAATTCCCAAAAAACCATCTTTTTCAAGAATATGAGGTAAAATATTTGATTTTATATTTGGATTACCACCTATAGTAAAACCATTACTTTCTTCAAATATTCCAAGGTTTATCATATTTTTATTCCATTTGGTTTGTACTAGATTAGTTAACTCAGGAAATCCAACATTACCATCATAACATTTTACATTAAATTGATTTGAAATTGCTTTTATTGAATCACTCGTTATGAAGCTCTTAACAACAAAAAAATTATTTTTATCAAATATTTTAATATTTTTTTTGTTGAGATTTTTTAACATAAACCAAAGCACGGTTGTCCATAATTCATTCCCAGTAACAAATTTGTATTTTCCAAAAATTTTTTCTTCGTTTTTGGGAACTTTACAAATGACTCCAATTCTATCAGAGTCTGGATCAGTGAATAGAATTGCATCTAATTTGTCTAACTGTTTTTTATCATATTGTTTTAGAAATTCATTTAGTGTTTTTTTGTACACGGTTTTATCACCAGGTTCTAGATTTTGATTTATTTGAAATAGATTAAAGGTAGAATTAGGTAAGATCATGGATTTTATGTAATGTGTTTTTATTCCTAATGTAGAAAATAATTTTGATGCAACATGATAACCTGTACCCTGTGTTGCTGAAAACCCAATTTTAAGTTTGGAAATATTTTTTCTATTTTCAGATTTTGGTGATAAAAATTTTAATAAATATTTTAAGAATTCATTGGTAATTAAATTCCGAGAGATTATTTCTAAATTTGATTTTTTTACATTTTGAAGATCTTTTGGTTCATTTATTATTTTCATATTTTTATTAAGGAATTGAGTTAAAACTGATGAATTTGATTTTGTAATATTAATTTCTTTTATGATTTGATTATTTTGACTTTTTTTGAATGGGCCGCCTAAATTATTCATTATTTTTAATCCATTGAATCTTTTGTCATTATGACTTGCAGTAATAATTATTCCTAAATCAGCATGTAATTTTTTCACAGAAAATGCCAATTCTGGTGTTGAACAAATATCATCAAATATTTTTATTTTAAAGTTTTTTTCAAGAAAAAAACGTGAAACTAATATTGCAAAGGATTTACTTTGAAATCTATTATCATAACCAATAATAATTTTTTGAAAATTATGTTTTTTAGCAAAATTAGCAATACTTGTTGCAAATCCTAGTAAGGTAATTGGGTTAAATGTAGAAGTTCCTTGTAAATTTTTTGAAAGAAATTTTTTTTGAGAAAAATTTTTTGGATCAATTATGGATGAAGAAAATTTTGATGATGAGATCATTTTTCCTCTGATTGAGCTAGTTCCATAGAAAATTTGTTCAGAGAAAGCGTCTAAAATTTGAGACCAATTTTCTTTATCAATTGTTTTTAATATTGAAGTTTTAAATTCATTAGGAATATCTAAGGTGAGCCAACTATCAAGATTTTTTATTGTGTTATCTACTAAATAAATAATATAATTATCCCAATAGTTTTTTGAATTAGTAGAAATTTTTGCATGTTTTTTCTTTAAATAATCTCTAAGGTTTTTTTCTAGTACTTTTTTATTATAATATGTATCAATCATAGCAAAATTTGATAATTCCAATTATTTAATGTCACGACTCTTTGGAAAAGATTTTTGATGTAAAAAATATGGTATAGTATAATAACAAATTATTCTTTATTTCTAGAAAACATATGAGAAAAAATAACTACTTTGAGAGCATATTTTCCATCATAAAAATGAAAAAACATGTTGAAAAAGATAATTCTTAGAGAGAGATAATCCTATTTACCGAAAATTTCTTTTATGTAATTTTGAATATAGTAGTAGAAAAGATGCTTGGCCAGAATATGCAGAGAGGTATGTTATGGCGGCACCAGAAATTCCAATGTTTGGTACTAAGATCAGCATTCCTGTAATCATGATTATAGTTGCTATAAGAGCCCCAAATACGGTTGGTTTACTTTTTTCTTGTCCTAGTAATTCAGATTGTTTCAGCATAGTTATTGAAGTAGGAATTATTGCAAGACTCATAATTCCCAATATTCCAAGATCAGTAAATTCTGGGAAGAAAAATGGAGTTACAATAGGCAATAATACTGCCGCTGAAATTCCCAAACCAGTATTTATTAAAAGATAGAATTTTTTCAGATTTTTGTTACTTATGTTTCTAGAATCATTTGTAAGAAGATATTTTGAGAAGAATATATTACAAATTGATAATAATGCAACGAATTGTATTGCCAATACATAATTTCCAAGATATGAAAAGCCGATTAAAGGTACTAGAATCAATTTATCCATATTTTCCTTGAATGTGCCAATAATTTTTACAGAATAATTCTGCCAAACAAAAGGTAAATTATTTTTAAATTCATGAAAGTTAATTGGAGAGTTTTTGAAAGATTTTATTATAATTATCAAAAATCCAGCATAAGATAATCCTAATGCAAAAAGTATTCCGTCAGCACCATATAGATGAAAAAATACTATACCTAAAACAAGAGTTAAAATTTTTTGTGATAAAAGAAAAACAGAATATTTCGAGTATAGTCTTTTTCCTATTAGATATGATAAAGATAAGGTGTTTATTATATACCCAAAAAGAAGTAAAATAATATCAACTTGATAAAATAATATTATCAGAATTAATGAACAGAATATTCCAGAAGCTAATGAGACAAAATTAAAAGTAGATTGTAAATTTTTTTCTTTTGCAGTTAAAACTATAATACTATTTTGAGTTCCAACATTACAAAAAGTGAAAGCAATAGATACAATCGAGATAAAATAAAAAATTTCCCCATACGCTTCTGGATTTATGACGGTAGCCATGTAAAACCAGAATATAGAAGTAATTGCAGCTCCAGAAATATCAGAAATACCAAGTATTCCTAATCCTTTTCTTCTAACAAGAATTTCTTTAAATTTATTCCAATTAAGTACCATAGG
>Ga0206679_10001694_pt1 | contig 18142 bp, 12 predicted proteins | sample M110012015metaG_FD_155464 | JGI IMG/M metagenome (GOLD analysis project Ga0206679, IMG submission 155464) | Ammonia-oxidizing marine archaeal communities from Monterey Bay, California, United States - M1 100m 12015 | ecosystem: Environmental > Aquatic > Marine > Intertidal zone | place: USA... | reverse complement strand
AAATACTCGTGTTTTTTAAATCCAGAAACTAAATTGCCAATGATATTTATGGATGATGCTATAAGATCAACTATTGAGTTAATGCAAGCACCAAAAGAAAATATTAAAACAAGAACATCTTATAATTTAGGGAGTATGAGTTTTAGTCCAAATGAAATTACAGAAGAAATTCAAAAACTATATCCAAAATTTAAAGTTGAATATAATTCAGATTTTAGACAAGAAATTGCAGATAAATGGCCAAAGAGTATTAATGATGATGAAGCAAGAAAAGATTGGAATTGGAAGCCAAAATATGATTTAAAATTGATGACATTGGTAATGTTAGAAAAGTTAGAAGAAAAATATAATACAACCACATTAAAATAAAACGACATGTACGGAGCTATTAAGAAGAATTTACAAAAGGAATTAAAAGAGATTCAAGAGGCAGGGCTGTATAAGACAGAGCGTGTTATAACTACCTCTCAAGATGTTGTTATTAAGGTTTCTACTGGTGAAGAGGTAATTAATTTTTGTGCAAATAATTATTTAGGTTTATCTAATAATAAAGAAGTTATTCAAGTAGCAAAAGAAACATTGGATTCTCATGGTTTTGGAATGTCTTCCGTTCGTTTTATTTGCGGAACACAAGATATACATAAGCAATTAGAGGATAAAATTGCTGAATTCTTTCATTGTGAAGACGCCATTTTATATGCAGCTGCTTTTGATGCAAATGGAGGGGTTTTTGAGCCTTTATTAAGCAAAGAAGATGCAATAATTTCAGACTCCTTAAATCACGCTTCTATTATTGATGGTGTTCGTTTATGTAAAGCAGCAAGATATCGTTATGCAAATAACGATATGAGTGATTTAGAAGCCCAATTAATTGAGGCAAATAAACAGAATCATCGTTATAAAATTATTGTAACTGATGGTGTGTTTTCAATGGATGGAATTGTAGCTCAGCTAGATAAAATTTGTGATTTAGCCAATAAATATGATGCATTGGTTATGGTAGATGAATGCCATGCAGCTGGTTTCATCGGAAAAACTGGTAGAGGAACCATAGAGTTGAAAGGTGTTTTAGGAAGAGTTGATATCATTACGGGAACACTTGGGAAAGCTCTTGGCGGTGCTATGGGCGGGTATACAACTGGTAAAAAAGAAATTATTGAAATTTTACGTCAGCGATCAAGACCTTACTTGTTTTCAAATTCTTTGGCTCCAACAATTGTTGGTGCTTCTTTAAAGGTTTTTGAAATGATTTCAAAAGACACTTCATTAAGAGATAAATTGGAAGAAAATACTAATTACTTTAGAAATGGAATGGAAAAAGCAGGATTTAAACTTACTGGTGCAGATGCTGCAATAGTTCCAGTAATGTTGTATGATGCTAAGTTATCTCAAGATATGGCAAACGCACTCCTTAAAGAAGGCATATATGTTATTGGATTTTTCTTTCCAGTTGTACCAAAAGAGAAAGCAAGAATTAGAGTTCAACTCTCTGCTGCACATACAAAGGAACATTTAGATAAAGCAATTAATGCCTTTATAAAAGTTGGAAAACAATTGAATGTAATTTAGAAAGAAGAAGATATGCCTATGGTTTATTTTAAAGACGGATTAGTAAAAAAAACATATCCAAAAGATAATGTAAAAAGAGAGTAAATTATTGTGTAAGAAAAAATTAGCTGAAGATTAGTTTCAGCTTTGAAAGTCAATTTTATGAGAGTCATTGAAGCTGTAAAGAAGTGAAGTAAATTTCCTATAAGAATAGGTTTGTTGTAAATCCCACCTATTAAACTGGCTTTTGCCGTCCAATTTAGAATACTAAAACCCAAATATAAAGCGCCTAAAATCTGTAGAATTAAAATCAAAATATAATTATCATCATTAATTAATAAACCAGCAATTTCATTAGGGAAAAAAGTAAATCCAAAGCCATTGACAGCTAAAAATATAGCACTTATCATCATTAAAGATCTAGTGTTCATTTAGTATAAATTAATTTATATTAAGACCCTCAGAACTTAGTTTAGGGTAAAATGGTGATCGCGACAGGATTCGAACCTGTGACCGTCTGCTTAGAAGGCAGATGCTCTATCCAGCTGAGCTACGCGACCATAATACATGTCCTAGCAATCATCTTAAAAAATATTTGTCGGGGTGGCAGGATTCGAACCTGCGACCTCCGCGTCCCAAACGCGGCGCGATAACCGGGCTACGCTACACCCCGAAATGGCGGAGAGACAGGGATTCGAACCCTGGCGACGCTTACGCGTCGACAGATTAGCAATCTGCTCCATTACCACTCTGGCACCTCTCCTTAGTACATTTTAGATACTTCTAAGTTAAAAATGCGGTTGCAAATTTAAGTTTTCAGGATTAAGAACGCAAACTATTCCTTTTGTTTTTTAGCCTATATTTCAGGATACTCAACTCTGATATGATAAATATTTGCTAATTTCTTTTTAATTACATTCTTAATGGCTTTGATATCTTTAAATGTAATACTACAATTCTCAAATTGATTATTCTCAATTTGTTTATCAATTATAGTTTCAACAAATGAGTTTATTTTTTCAGAATCCGGATTTTCTAAACTCTTAGTAGCTGCTTCAACTGAATCGCACATCATTACTAATGCGGTTTCCTTGCTAAAAGGCTTAGGCCCACTATACTTATAGTCTTCAATATTGGGTTTTAAATTTAAATTAAGATCATTTTCATAGAAATAATGAATAACACTAGTTCCATGATGTGTTCTAATAAAATCAATTATTCTGTTAGGTAGGTTATTTTTCTTGGCCATTTCTACTCCTTTAGAAACATGGTCTAAAATAATATTCACACTTTCTAATGATGATAGTTTATCATGCGGATTAGTTCCTGTTACCTGATTTTCAGTAAAATATGAAGGATTATTCATTTTTCCTATATCATGATATAAAGCTCCAACCCTAGCAAGCATAGAATTACCTCCAATTTCATTTGCTGAGGATTCTGCTAAATTTGCAACATTCATTGAATGATGAAATGTGCCTGGAGCTTTATTTGAAAGCTCTTTCAGTAATGGCGAGTTGGTGTCTGACAGTTCAAGCAATGAAACATCAGAAACTAAATTAAACACCTTCTCATATATATATATTAAAGGATAAACAAATAGGGTAAGAAGTCCGCATAACATAAATAGGAGAAAATTAAAAATCTCTAGATTATCAATATTTCCTTCATGTATTACAAAAAAAGAAAAATATGATATCATATAAACTGCAGTGATTTGACCTACGGTTATAAATAAGTTTGCACGTTTGTAAAGATCATCAGAAGATATTATTGTAATTACACCTACAATTATATTTAAAAAAATAAATTCATAACTATTAGGTACAATAAAGCCTAATAACATTACCGTTACAGAGTGTACAAAGAAAGCAACCCTTGAATCAAAAAATGCCTTTAATAATAGGGGTAAAATACAGATGGGTATTACAAATACATAGCTAGATTCTATATTGACAACGAATGTTGTAATTAAAACAAGAAGTGTGACATTAAAGAAAACTAGGGAGAGTTGATTAAGATTTAAGTATATCTTTTTTCTAAATTTTCTTATAAATAATATAATCATAAGAAGAGTTAGAATAACAAGTAGTGAATACGAGGAAATTATTAAGTAATAGTTTGTTCTAGAGACACTACTTGTTTCATATTCATTTTTCAAAGATTCTAAAATCTTTAATTTATCTCCTTCAACTATCTCTCCTTTAGATATAATTAATGTTTCTTTCTCAATTATACCTCTATTTGGAGATACATTAGCTAATGCCTCTTCAATGGAGTTTTTAGTCAAGTTTTCATTTAAAGAAATATTAGATTCAACCAAATCAAAAAGTATAGATACTATCTGAGGTTTATATTCCTGTATATTTAAAGAAATAATTTCATTATTAATAAAAGTCAACAAATCTTCAGGTTTATGAATATCTGCAAAATATCCAGAATTCACTTGTTTGTTATTAATTAGTAATGAGACTATCTGATTAGACTTATAATCGTAATTCTGATCTAAAAGACCTCTTGAATATATTTTAGAAATTATAGCAATACCTGCGTTTTTTATCAGTTTAAGTTCTCTCTTGTTTAAAGTGTTAATTACACTGTCATTTAAAGGATTGTCTATTTTATTATATAGTAAATTGAGTGATTTATTTAAAACTAAAGAGTCTTTATTGAAAAACACTTTAGTAGCGAGTCTAATATTAGTTTTTTCTTCCTCTAATTCTTTGTTAGTTTTTTTTATTGCAAAATCAAATGGTGCATATAGATTATCTGATTGCCAAGGACGACTATTTTCAAAGCTATATTTGAATTTACCGCTTTTTGGAAAAAAATAAATTATTACAACACATGATAGAATAAAAAGCAATATCCTATAGATTCTTCCTAGATTTTTCTTTATACGATCAAACATATTTGCTATAATATGATTATATAACAATCAAAATTACTAAATATTACATATAGGATGTAATGATGACAAGTAATTATTAATTTGTTAACTTTAAAATCTATTAATTATTGAAATTTATTATGAATATAGATGTTGTAATTGTTAGTGCGGTTAGAACTCCTATTGGTAGTTTTCTTGGATCATTATCAAATGTATCTGCAGTTGATTTAGGAGCTATAGCTATATCAGGTTCATTAAACAAAATTAACGTATCACCTGAAGTTGTAGACGAAGTTCTATTTGGTAATGTTGTTCAAGCAGGATTAGGTCAAGCACCTGCTAGGCAAGCAGCAATAAAAGCTGGTATTCCAGATTCTGTCCCTTGTACTACAATAAACAAAGTATGTTCTTCTGGCATGAAATCTGTAATGCTAGCAGCACAATCAATATCATTAGGTGTTAATGATATAGTTGTTGCTGGAGGAATGGAGAATATGAGTCAAATACCTCATTATATAAACCTTAGAAAACCTCATAAATATGGGAATAAATCTATATTAGACGGTCTTCAACATGATGGACTTACTGATGTTTATTGTAATCAAGCTATGGGAGTTTTAGGAGATAAGTGTGCAAGTGAATATAAATTTAGTAGAGAAGATCAGGATAATTATGCTGTTCAGTCCTACAAACGATCATCTAATGCATGGAAAGAAAATAAATTTAAAGAAGAAGTAATACCTGTTGAAATTACACTTAGAAATGGAAAAAAAGTAATAATCGAAGAAGATGAAGAGTTTAAGAATATTGATTTCGATAAAGTTTCAAAGCTAAGACCAGCTTTTGCTAAAGATGGAACTGTAACAGCAGCTAATGCATCTACATTGAGCGATGGAGCTTCAGCAATAGTTCTTATGAGTAAAGAAAAATGCTCTGAATTAAACCTCACTCCTATTGCTACAATTAAATACTATTGTGATGCAGCACAAGACCCCGAATGGTTTACAACGGCTCCATCAATTGCTGTAAATAAAATTCTTTCAGAAACAGGGATGAATATAAAGGATATTGATTTTTTTGAATTCAATGAAGCTTTTTCTGTAGTTGCTTTAGCTAACATGAAAATTTTAGATATTAAAGATAATATAGTAAATATCCACGGCGGAGCTGTGTCATTAGGACACCCTTTAGGTTGTTCTGGCGCAAGGATATTAACTACATTATGTCATGTCTTAATGCAAAATAAAGCTAAAAGAGGAGTGGCAGCAATATGTAATGGCGGTGGCGGTGCTTCAGCAATGTTAATTGAACGTAATTAATAGTTTATGAAATACGGTATTTGCAATCTTAGCATTGTGCCTATTAGATCTGAGGCTAATGATAAAAGTGAACAAACCTCTCAATTACTATACGGTGAGACTTTTGTTATTGTAGAAGAAAGAACGAAATGGGCTAAAATTAAACTATGTTTTGATAATTATATCGGTTGGATTAACAATAAGCAGTTTGAGATAATTAATGAAGATAAGTTAAAATTAGTAAGTAAAGAGCCTGAGATATACTCATATGACTTAGTAGAGTTTATTGAGAACACTCATCAGGAATTAATAGCAATTCCTATAGGATCAAGTTTGAATGCACTTAATATTTTAAAACATAGCTATGATGGAAATAAAATATCTGGAATACAAGAGAAGTCAAAGATAATTACTACTGCACTAAGATTTCTAAATTCACCTTATTTGTGGGGAGGAAGAACCCCTTTTGGCATTGATTGTTCAGGTTTTACTCAAATGGTATATAAATTAAATGGCTACAAATTAGAAAGAGATTCTCATCTTCAAGCAAAACAGGGTTCTTCCTTAAGTTTTATTGAAGAAAGTGAGCCTGGAGATTTAGCATTCTTTGATAATAAAGAAGGAGAAATAGTTCATGTAGGAATCATAATGGATAATAATCATATAATTCATGCAAGTGGAAAAGTAAGAATAGATAGAATTGATCAAACAGGGATACATAATTCAGAAACAAAATCCCATACTCACAAGCTTAGAGTAATAAAAAAAATAGTTTAATCAATTTTACTTTCAAGATCTTCAGCAATAGCTTTAAATTTTTTATAATTATCCATGTCGTCAATTGCTGAATATATATTTCTTAATGTTCTAACTGCACTGAGATTTTTGTTATCAAGCTTATAAACAGATTCTAGATAAGGTATTGCTGATTTGTATAGGTCTTCTCTAGCTATTTTAAGCTCATCATATCTATTATAATCTGCATTAGAAGTGCCTAATGAATTCATTTCTTCAATAATTGATTGTTCTTTTTGCAAGACTAAGGCTGCAGCGTTTAAATGTGCTTTCGTGTAGGTAGAATCTATTTCAATAGCCTTGTTATAGTGATACATTGCTTTGTCAATATCTCCTTTATCAGAAGATATAACCCCTAAATTAAAGTGTAAATCAACATTGTCTGGCTCTATTTCTAGCGCTCTCGTTATTAGTTTTTCATAGGACTCTACATCTCCCATTTCCCATCTTATATTAGATTCTAACAATATAATATTGATGTCATTTTCGTCTATATTTTTACCTTTTTCAATATAGCTCAATGACTTTTCATATTCATTCTTATTTTTATAAATAGCCGCCATAGATCTAAATATATTCATCTCGACTGATTCTAATTCCACATCAGTAGGGTTTTCATGGGTGCCAGCTTTAATAAATAGCTCTCTTTGATCAGGGCCAGTAAATCCTTGATTTTCACCAGTTGATTTTTCAATCGCATAATAATTTGTGGTAATACCTGTAAATTCTATATCAATTAACTCATTGTAGAATGCTAAAGCTTGATCAAAGTCTTTATTTTCTGTTGCAATTAAGGCTGAATTATACAAATAAAGTGTGTCTCTTGGAGAAACTCTGTAAGACATCTCTAAATTTAAGTATGCATCCTTATAGTTCTCGTTTTCAAGGCTATTTTTTGAATCCTCAACAAATCTATTAAGCATTTCTATTCTCCATCCCTCTGCTTTGGAAGTATAAAGCTTAGTACTTGATTCAGATTCTAGATCAATAGATTTATTTAAACTCTTTAATGCAACGCTAGATTCTTCAATATTTGAATTTCCATTTGCATAATATGCTACGCCTTTTAAATAATGATATTTTACAATTGTTTTTGCATCCATTTGACTGATTAATTTTTCTGCCAACTGTATATTTTGTTTAGCAGTTGAGTAATCTTCAGATTTTATGTTTCTTTCAGCAAATTTTAATTCCTTTTTTTGAGCATATGTTACATTAATGAAAAGGAATGCAAGTGTTATTAATATATTTTTATTCATAATTTTAAAATTAAATTATTCTTCAGTATTTTCTTGTTCTTCATTTGTTATCTCAAGAGATATATCTTTGTTTGACTCTATAACATTCTCTACCTCACTTGATCCTGTGTCTTCAGTCTGCACAAGAGTTTCTTCTTGTTCATCTTGTTCTTCGTGCATAACCTTTGCAACAGCAGCTATAGAGTCTCCCTTTTTTATATTAATTAACTTAACTCCTTGAGTTGCCCTTCCCATTACCCTAAGATCTTTAACAGCCATTCTAATAGCAATACCAGATTTATTTATTATCATTAAGCCATTAGTGTCATTAACATTCTTTATTGAAACTAAACTTCCTGTTTTATCAGTAATAGAAATAGTTTTAACACCTTTGCCTCCTCTATTGGTTACTCTATAATCTTCTAGCTTTGATCTCTTACCATATCCATTAGATGAGACAACTAGTATATTGCTTTCCATATCATTAACAGATACCATACCTATAACTTCATCTTTATCATGTTGGAGTCTTATTCCCCTTACTCCGGAGGCGCTTCTTCCCATAGGTCTGGTTTTAACTTCTTCAAATCTAATAGCTTTACCCGATTTTAATGCCATCATAACTTGACTCTCTCCATTAGTTAGTTTTGCAACAAGTAATTCATCACCTTCTCTAATAGTTATTGCATTAATACCATTGATGCGTGGTCTTGAATACTTTTCTAGAGATGTTTTCTTTACTTGCCCTTTTTTGGTAGCCATTATTACATAATGTTGGTTTATATAATCTTCATCCTTTAAATCTTTTGTACATATAAAAGCTTTCACCTTGTCATCTTGTTCGATATTAATTAAATTTTGAATAGCTCTACCTTTTGATGTTCTACTTCCTTCAGGAATTTCATATACTCTCATCCAAAAACACTTTCCTTTTTGAGTAAAAAATAACATGTATTGGTGATTTGTTCCAATAAAAAGTTTCTCCAGAAAGTCTTCATTTCTAGTTGTAGAAGCTTTTTGACCAACCCCTCCTCTATTCTGTACTCTATATGCATCTAGTGGAGTTCTTTTTATATATCCAGCATGTGAAATAGTAATAACAACTTTTTCATCTGGGATCATATCTTCAATAGATAAATCTCCTCCAGAATATTCTATTCTAGATCTTCTTTCATCACCATATTTCTTTCTAACTTCAATTAATTCGTTAATAATAATTTCCATTCTTCTATCTTCTGTATCTAAGATGTTTTTAAGATCAGTGATTAGTTCTTTAATTTCATTATACTCGTTTCTTAGCTTATCTTGTTCTAATCCAGTAAGTTGTCTTAAACGCATTTCAACAATTGCCTTTGACTGAATTTCAGATAACTTATATTTACTTATTAGGCTCTCTCTAGCCTCATCAGCATTTTTGGACGCTCTAATTAACTTAATAACATCATCTATGTTATCTGATGCAATAATTAATCCTTCTAGAATATGACATCTTTCTTCGGCCTTCTTTAATTCATATTTGGTTCTTCTTACAACAACTTCATGTCTATGCTCAACAAAATACTTAATCATCTGTTTTAGATTAAGTATTCTAGGCCTACCTTTTACAAGACATACGTTGTTAACACTAAATGAAGATTGAAGTTGAGAGTATTTGTATAATTTATTTAAGACAATATTTGGTATTGCATCTCTTTTTAGCACAAATACAATTCTCATACCATTTCTATCAGATTCATCTCTTATTGTAGAAATTCCTTCAATTTTTTTGTCATTAACTAAGTTTGCAATCTTCTTTATAAGTTCAGATTTATTTACTTGATATGGGATTTCTGAAACTATTATACATTCTCTACCATTAACTTCTTCAATTTCAGCTTTAGCTCGAACAACAATTCTCCCTCTTCCGGTATGGAAAGCATCTTTAACTCCTTCATAACCATAAATTATACCACCTGTAGGAAAATCTGGGGCTTTCACAAATTTCATTAATTCATCAATTTCTATATCATTGTTATTGACATATTCAATTGTACCATCTATAACTTCAGTTAGGTTATGAGGTGCAATATTTGTTGCCATACCAACTGCTATACCAGAAGCTCCATTTATTAAAAGAGCAGGAATTTTTGTAGGCAGAACTGTTGGCTCTTTAAGACTATCATCAAAATTTAATTTATGATCTACAGTATCCTTTTCAATATCAGCAAGCATTTCTTCTGAAATTTTTTGCATTCTAGCTTCAGTATATCTCATTGCTGCTGGACTATCTCCGTCTATTGACCCAAAGTTCCCTTGACCATCAACCAATAAGTATCTAAGGCTCCATTCCTGTGCCATACGAACCATTGTGTCATAAACAGAAGAATCTCCATGTGGATGATACTTACCCATGACATCACCAACAATTCTAGCTGATTTTTTATATGCAGTAGTAGATTTAACACCCATATCGTGCATTCCGTAAAGAACTCTTCTGTGTACTGGCTTTAACCCATCTCTTACGTCAGGAAGTGCTCTAGAAACGATAACAGACATTGAATAGTCAATGTATGCTGATTTCATTTGATCTTCAATATTAATTGGTATTAATTTTTCACCGTCATTCATATATAATTATCTTTAATTTTTGCTTAAAAATCTCATACAACAAATATAATAAATTTAACCCATGAAATAAGGTTAAAATGACAGTAAAAAAGAGTTTTTTTATTAACAATTATTTGTGAAATAATTTATGTTAAAATTAGAATATAAAAATCTTATAAATATTATAATCACATATTGTTTAAGAATATAAGAATTCCTACATTTATTGAAAATTAATTTAATGGATGATAATTTTTCTCCTAGGGTAAAAGATGTAATTACTTACAGTAAGGAAGAAGCCTTAAGATTAGGTCATGATTTTATTGGTACAGAGCATCTTGTCTTAGGCTTGATTAGAAGTGGAGAAGGAAAGGCTATAGAAATTTTAAATTTCTTAGATGTAGATTTAAATGTTTTAAGAAAAAAAGTTGAATCTCTGAACCCTGTTGATTTTGATGACGCTAAAACTAGCTCAAAAAAGAATCTTCATTTAACGCGTCAAGCAGAGAGAGCTCTTAAAACAACTTTTCTAGAGGCTAAGCTATTTCAAAGTTCTATAATAAACACTGGTCATCTTTTATTATGTATTCTTAGAAATGAAAACGACCCAACTACCAAAATTTTAAATAAACTTGAGGTTAACTATAGCACAGTAAAAGAAGAATTTAAATCTCTGATAGGAGACGAAGAAACATCTTCTCCAGAATCCCAAAAAAGTAGCGATAAAACTGAACACTATGAAAATGAGCCTAGTATTAAACAAACTCTTAAAACAAAACAGAATAAAAAATCTACAACTCCTGTTCTAGATAATTTTGGCAAGGATCTCACATTTTCAGCTGAAAATAATGATTTAGATCCAATAATAGGAAGGGATTTAGAGATACAACGGGTTTCACAAATATTAAGTAGACGTAAAAAAAATAATCCATTACTGATAGGTGAGCCAGGTGTTGGTAAATCTGCTATAGCTGAAGGCTTAGCAATTAGAATAATAGAAAAAAAGGTTTCAAGGGTTCTCTATAATAAGAGAATAATTTCTTTAGATTTAGCAAGTCTCGTAGCAGGAACAAAATATAGAGGACAATTTGAAGAAAGGATGAAGGCTGTAATGAACGAGATAGAGAAAAATAAAAATGTTATTCTATTTATAGATGAGATCCACACAATAGTTGGTGCTGGAGGAGCTACGGGAAGTTTGGATGCATCAAACATGTTTAAACCAGCACTTGCAAGAGGGGAAGTTCAATGTATTGGAGCTACAACATTAGATGAATATAGAAACTCTATTGAAAAAGATGGAGCACTTGAAAGAAGATTTCAAAAAATAATAGTTCAACCTACAAGTGTTGATGAGACTATTGAAATCTTAAAGAACATTAAAGACAAGTATGAAGAACATCATAATGTAACCTATTCTGATGAAGCTGTTCTGGCATGTGTAAAATTAACTTCTAGATATATGACTGATAGATATTTGCCAGACAAGGCAATAGACGCTCTGGATGAAGCAGGATCAAGAGTTCATATTATTAATATTAATGTCCCAAAACATATAATTGATTTAGAATTAGATTTAGAAGGAATACAATCTGAAAAGAATTCAGCTGTTAAAAACCAGAAATACGAAGCTGCTGCTGAATTAAGAGATAAAGAAAAAATATTAGAATCAAAACTCTTAAAAGAACAGTCTCAATGGGAGAAAGAATGTAAGAAAAATAGGCAAATTGTTACTGAAGAAAACATTGCTGATGTAGTATCAATGATGACCGGAATACCATTAAATAGAGTTAAAGAAACGGAGTTGAATAAATTATCAATCTTGTCAAATCTTATCAAAGAGAAAGTTATTGGGCAAGATGATGCAGTTGATAATGTGGTCAAATCAATTCAACGTAATAGAGCAGGCTTGAAAGATCCAAAAAAACCTATAGGTTCTTTTATATTTCTTGGCCAAACTGGTGTAGGAAAAACTCAACTAGCCAAAATTCTTGCAAAAGAACTATTTGACAACGAAGAAGCATTAATTAGGGTAGATATGAGTGAATATATGGAAAAATTTGCCATATCTAGACTTGTTGGCGCACCCCCTGGATACGTAGGGTATGAAGAAGGCGGACAGTTAACTGAAAAGATTCGTAGAAAACCTTATTCAGTGTTATTGCTTGATGAGATAGAAAAAGCTCATCCAGATGTTTTTAACATGCTGTTACAGGTTTTTGATGACGGATACTTAACTGATAGTGTTGGTAGGAAAATTGACTTTACTAATACTATTATAATAATGACTTCTAATCTTGGGGCTAAAAAGATACAAGATTTTGGCATAGGCGTAGGCTTTGGAACATCTGCAAAAAAATCACAAGAATCTTCTTTAAATAAAAAAACCATAACTAATGCCTTAAAAAAGAAATTTGCTCCAGAATTCTTAAACAGAATTGATGAAGTAGTAATATTCAATAATTTATCTATCAATGAAATTCACAAGATAATTGAGATAGAATTAGAAAAGCTTTATGAAAGAATAGATGAATTAGGATATAAAATTAAACTTACAAAAAAAGCTAAAGACTTCTTAGCTAAAAAAGGGTTTGATAAAGATTATGGAGCTAGACCTCTTAAAAGAGCTATTCAAAAATATTTAGAAGACTTAATAGCAGAAGAAATCCTTAAATCAAAAATTAATGAAGGTGATATAATTCAGGTAGATTATAAAAAAGGTGGCGAAAAACTTGTGTTAAAAAGTTCGAAGCTTAAAGAATCTAAGGCCTCAGATAATTAATTTTTCGTTAATATTTAATTTTTCTATGAAATTTAATGATGAAATAATGTGATCATGCATTACTTCGTCTTTTTCAATAAATCTTACATTTTTTCTGTAATCACTAAGCAATTTTTCTATCGTTCTTGAAGATTTTAATGGTTTTCTAAACTCTAATGCCTGTGCTGCTGTAAATATTTCAATTCCTAGTATATATTTAACATTTTTTACTATTTCATTTAACTGTATAGCAGAATTGGCGCCCATACTAACGTGATCTTCTTGACCATTTGAAGATGTAATAGAGTCAATGCTGGCTGGAGTAGCAAATTGTTTGTTTATGCTAACAATACTAGCTGCTGTATACTGAGGTATCATAAATCCGGAATTTAATCCAGAATCTTGTATTAAGAATGCTGGCAAACCTCTTTTGCCAGATATTAAATTATATATTCTCCTTTCAGATATATTTCCTAGTTCAGCAATAGCAATCTTTAAAAAATCTAATACATATGCTAAGGGTTGTCCATGAAAATTTCCGCCAGAAACAATCTTGTCATCTTTTACTGAAATTATAGGATTATCTGTGACAGAGTTAATTTCATTAGTTATTACTTTTGATGCATAGATAATTGTATCAAGAGTTGCTCCATGAACTTGAGGTATACATCTAAAAGAATATGGGTCTTGAATATTAGCTTTCTTATTGTCTTTAATCTTGCTTCCTTTAGAAAAATCATTTATTCTTCTTGAAACAATAGATTGGCCATGATGATTTCTAATAGTATTAAATATTTTATCAAATGGCTCATATCTGCAGTCGAAAGCATCTAAAGATATAGCTGAAATCATATCTGCTAAATATGATATTTTGTATGATTCAAACAATAAAGATGTAGCATATGCACACATAAATTGCGTTCCATTTAAAAGAGCTAGCCCTTCTTTAGATAATAGTTTTACGGGTTTAAGATTGAATTTTTTTAATATTGTTGAGCTGTTAAAAACTTTCCCCTTATGTTCAACTTTTCCTTTACCTATAAGAGGTAGTGAAAAATGTGCTAATGGAGCTAAATCTCCTGATGCTCCTAATGAGCCATAACTATAAATAATAGGAAAAATATCTTCGTTATAGAAAAAAATTAACCTATTAATTGTATTTAGATGAACACCGCTATATCCTTTAGAAAGCGATATAATTTTAAGGAGCAACATTATTTTAACAACCTTGTTTGAGATTACCTCTCCTACTCCACAAGCATGAGATATTATAAGGTTCTCTTGCAGCTTATTTAGTTGCTTTGAATCTATTTTTATGTTGTGTAGTGAGCCAAATCCAGTGTTAACACCGTATATGGGTTCATTACTGGAATTGATTTTCTTTTCTAAGAAGCCCCTTGATCCATTAACTATCTTAGCCTGACTTTTTGAAAGCTCTATCTTTTGATTACTATCTAAGATCTTTTTAATCAGTATTAAATCTATATTCTCTGAACCAATTTTATATATATTCACTGTATACTTTTTTATAAAAATAACAATGTATTTTTATTTAATTAAATTTGCAGGACATTAAAAATATAATAAAGATGAATAATAAACTTCTTATCCCTATAATCACCGCTCTTATTGTATGTGTTTTTTCATGTAATAATAACTCTGATGTTATAATTTCTGGAACTATTAGTAATCAAGTAAATGATTCAATAGTTATTTCTGGCCCTAATGTCAAAAAAACTATAAGACTTAATGAAAATGGCAAGTTCTTAGACACAATAAATATTTCTACAAACATCTACACGTTAATTCATGGAAGAGAGAGAACTAGCATGTTCTTAAAACCAGGATATTCATTGTCCATTTCAATAGATAATAAAGAATTTGATGAATCCTTAACATATTCTGGAGAAGGTTCCTCTAATAATAACTATTTAGCCGCAAAAACACTTAATTCATCTCTTAACCCTACAGATTATAAAACAATGTATTCAATGGATGAAGATAATTTTATTAAGCATATTAATGAAACTAAAACTAGTGAGCTAGCTTTTTTAAATTCTTTTGAAAATAATAATACAACTCTTGATAATGAATTAAAATCTATTGAACTAAAAGAGATAGATTACAAATACTTAGTATCAATACAACGATATCCTGTTTATTATAAATTTTATGGAAAAAAGGATCCTAAGACTAGTGATAACTTTATGAAGCCTTTGGAAGATCTAAACTTTATAAATAATAATGATTACCAAGTGTCTCAATCGTATAAATCTCTTGTTCTCTCACATTTTTTAAATCAGGAAAGCATAGATAATAATACTAACGATCACTTTAAAGAATTAATTGAAAGCAATGCAACTGACATAAAGAAAGATGTTGTTTTTCAAGGAAAATATAGCTTAAGAGCCTCATCTGACAATAATGAAGTGCTTTATAATGCTTTAACTGCTCTATCTAACGATTCTACACAAATATCAGAGTTGACAGATTTATACAACAAACTTTCTATCATAAAGGAAGGAATGAAATCTCCTGAGTTTTTTGATTATGAAAACTATAAAGGTGGAACTACTTCCTTATCTGATTTAAGAGGTAAATATCTATATATTGATGTATGGGCTACCTGGTGTGGACCATGTATTGCAGAAATTCCTGCTTCAAAAAAAATGGAGAAACTTTATCGTGACAAAAACATAGAATTTGTATACATCTCTATTGATGTTAGGGATCGACCTGTTTATAATTATGATAAATGGAGACAGATGATAGAAGAAAAATCTTTAGGAGGTGTTCAATTATTTGCTGACAATGCTTGGGATTCAAAATTTACTAAAGCATTTGTTATAAATTCAATTCCAAGATACCTATTAATAGGACCTGATGGTAATATTGTCTCTGGTGATGCACCTAGACCTTCTGATCAAAAACTAGTTGAGCTTTTTGATTCCCTAGATATATAGCATATTAATGAAAAAAACAACCTTATTTGATTCTCATGTTAGTCTTGGCGCAAAAATGGTTGATTTTGCAGGATACTTAATGCCTGTTCAATATGAAGGTGTTAGAGCTGAACACTTATCAGTTAAACATAACGTTGGTATATTTGATGTGTCACATATGGGTGAATTCATCATTTATGGTGATGGCTCACTTGAACTACTACAATTCTGTCTTAGTAATGATGTTTCAATACTAAACAATGGTGAAGCCCAATATAATTGTCTTTTAAATGATAATGGAGGAATCGTAGATGATTTAATCTTATATAAGCTTTCTAACGAAAAATATATGCTTGTAGTTAATGCAAGTAACATAAAAAAGGATTGGGACTATTTGTTATCAAAAAATACATATGGAGCTAATATGGAAAATGTCTCTGATCAATACTCATTATTATCTATTCAAGGACCTAAAACATTACAATCAATTCAAAAATTAACCCCGCATGATCTGTCAACTATATCATATTATAATTTTGTAGTTACAGAATTTGCTGGATTTAATGATATTATTATTTCTAATACTGGATATACTGGCTGTGGAGGATTTGAAATATATTGTAAAAACAGTCAGTTAAAAGAGATTTGGAACAATATTATGTTGGCTGGCAGTAGATATAGTATAAAACCTATAGGATTAGCTGCCAGGGACACTTTAAGGCTAGAAATGGGCTTTTGTTTATATGGAAATGAATTGTCAGACGATATTACCCCTATTGAAGCAGGCTTAGGATGGATAACAAAATTTTCAAAGAAATTTAATGGCTGTAAAATTTTAAAAGAACAAAAGGAAAAGGGAGTTAAGAAAAAACTCATTGGATTTGAGTTAATTGATAAAGGTATTCCTAGAAAGGACTACGAAATATTTAATAATGATAATATAATCATTGGAAGTGTCACTTCTGGAACAATGTCTCCAAGTCTTGGAAAAGCTATTGGATTAGGCTATGTAAATAGTGCTTCTGCAAAAATCAACACAACTATTTATATAAAAATTAGAAATAATTTAATTAAAGCAATGATAATAAAACCTCCTTTTAAATAATATGGGAAGAGCATTTGAATTTAGAAAAGCTAGAAAACTTAAGAGATGGTCAGCAGTGAGTAAAACATTTACTAGACTTGGCAAGGATATTGTAATGGCTGTAAAAGAAAATGGCTCTGATCCCTCTATAAATTCAAAATTAAGAGCAGTAATACAAAATGCAAAAACTGCTAATATGCCTAAAGAAAATATTGAAAGGGCAATTAAACGAGCTAGTGAAAAAAATCAAGAAAACTATAAAGAAATTTTATTTGAAGGATATGCTCCAAATGGGGTTGCTGTTTTAGTTGAAACAGCTACTGATAATAACACTAGAACTGTAGCCAATATAAGAAGCTATTTTAATAAACACGATGGTAGTCTGGGAACTTCTGGATCAGTTAATTTTATGTTTGATCATACATGTAGCTTTAGAATTAATAAGAAGGGAATTGATCCAAATGAAATAGAATTAGATTTTATAGATTTTGGTGCTGAAGAAGTATTTATTGATGAAAATACGATTTTAATCTATGCTCCTTTTGAATTTTTTGGTGAAATCCAATTTGAACTTGAAAAAAGAAATATTGAGATAATTTCTTCCGGATTTGATAGAATACCAAATACATTTAAAGAAGTTACTGAAGAACAAAAGATAGAAATTGAAAAATTATTAGAAAAAATTGAAGAGGATGATGATGTTCAAAACGTTTATCATTCAATGAAAGAGTAATATGATAAAAAATAACTTTTATTACAAAAGATAATTAGATCTTATAAAAGCTCAACTCTTTTACCTTTCCTTCTACTCCATCAAAAAAACTTTCTATAAAATTAAAATCAGCTTTCATATCATTAGTTGTATAGAATGGGTTAGAAATTAGTATTTCTTTTGATTTAAAATTTAGTGTAAACATAATTATAGGAACATTTGCTTTTTTAGCTATATAATAAAACCCTGTTTTAAATTTTTCAACTCTTTGTCTTGTTCCCTCTGGTG
>Ga0206679_10001691_pt1 | contig 18146 bp, 16 predicted proteins | sample M110012015metaG_FD_155464 | JGI IMG/M metagenome (GOLD analysis project Ga0206679, IMG submission 155464) | Ammonia-oxidizing marine archaeal communities from Monterey Bay, California, United States - M1 100m 12015 | ecosystem: Environmental > Aquatic > Marine > Intertidal zone | place: USA... | reverse complement strand
GACTCCCTGGGATTCAGCCAAATTCAAAAGATTTTGCATATAGGAATGACTATCGATAATTCCAGTCGAGGGAGAGAGCAGTGCGGCACGACCCCTAACGTCTGGCTCCAATTTGCGAAGCTGGTGGGCGTCTATCCAACACAAATCGGTAACACCGTTTTCGTGCGCTTTTTCCTTTACAGCTAACAGAGCCTCTTCTTCGTTTTTTTGCGCGACAATTAGTTTTCCTAATTTTCTATGTGGAAGTTCAAAGTTTTGCAAATGATCATAAAGTAATTTTTTTCCGGCTACACAAAGATTTGCTTTCAAGCTATCAGTTGCGTAGTAGATCCCAGCATGAATTACTTCGCTATTCCTACTACTTGTTATTTGACCAAAGCTAGGCTCTCTTTCTAACAATACAATTGACGCATTAGCATATCTGGCAGACTTGCTCAGCTGGTAGGCAATGGCCAAACCAACAACGCCGGCTCCAGCAATACATACATCAAACTTATCCATGAAGTTTAAACCAATGATAATTATTTCTAAAAATAGAATTCATTAAGAGTTTGCCAATATTCAAAAGCAGCATCTTAGTTTTTTACTCGATTAGTAAATGCGACGAAAGGTTAAATTTATTCTAGGTTTTTCCAATCCTGAAACTTTAGGTAATCGATGAAGCCAGTTATTTTGCAATGTATCACCCATCAATAAAAAGCTTCCATTACGCAGCTCTATGTTAAATTTTTGGACACCATTGGTAAACTTAGCGCGAAATTGAAATTTTCTAACTGCGCCAAATGATATCGATGCAATAATTGGCTTGCCACCTAATTCCTTTTCATCATCAGCATGCCAGGAGACACTGTCTTGACCATTTCGATAATAGTTAAGTAATACCGAATTAAATTTATGGTCGGCAAGGGATTCAATACGAGTCTTAATATTTAAAACATCTTCAGACCATGGCTTTGGCTGCAAACGGATACCTGAATAACTGTAGTCAGAACCTTGATCGCCCATCCAACACTGCAATCGTGGTATCAGAACTTCTTTACCACCAACCCGCAGACTATCTTGCTGCCAGGGAACCTTGTCAATTAAGCTTGTGAGATATCTATTAGATTCTCGCTCATTAAATGCGAAAGGAAATTCTTGGATAGTTGCATTGCCTAATTCATGAGTCACGTGAGCTGAAGGGTTTCTCTGATCTAAGAACAATTCGTTTTGTTCTTCCAAGTGATTAAATCCCGTAGTTGAAGCGTCGCGGCTAGTGCATAATGCCTGCTTTTCTGCTATCGGCTGATTTTAAGGATACAGTAAATTGCCTAATTTTGATTATGACCTATTTGTCATTGGCGCTGGCTCTGGTGGAGTTCGCGCTTGTCGAATAGCCGCAGGTCTTGGCGCAAACGTAGCAGTAGCAGAAGAGCGTTATTTTGGAGGCACCTGCGTTAACGTGGGCTGTGTGCCGAAAAAGCTTTTTAGCTATGCCGCACACTATCGTGACGACATGATAGATAGTCGAGGATTTGGATGGGATATCCCAGAAAGTTCTTTTAATTGGGGCACCTTATTAACTAATAAAAATAAAGAAATCAATCGATTAAATAGAATATATAAATCAATACTTGAAGATAATGAAGTTGAAGTGTTCGAAGCTCATGCTCACATTGTGAATTCCCACACTGTAGAGGTTGCTGGCCAGCATATTTCTGCGAAATACATCCTTATCGCAACGGGCGGATGGCCTTGGGTACCGGACTATCAAGGCTCTGAGCATGTTCTAACTTCAAACGATGTATTCCATATGGAAACATTACCCCCAAGATTGCTTGTTGTTGGGGGTGGTTATATTGCAGTAGAGTTTGCCAGTATATTTACCCGTCTAGGCAGTGAAACCACATTAAGTTATCGGGGAGACCAATTATTGAGGGGCTTCGATGGGGATATTCGCCAATTTATCACGAAACAAATAGGTCGCGACGTAAACCTTAACCTAGGAACAGAAATAGTTGAAATTAGTAAACATAACAATAGGTTACGTGTTTATTTTGATTCTGGAAATGAGCTAGAGGTTGATGCTGTTTTATCGGCAACAGGTCGAACACCTCTAACAGCTGGTTTGGGGCTAGAAAATGTCAATGTGGAGCTCTCCGCTAATGGCGGTGTGGTAGTGAATAATCGATTCCAAACCACAGAGCCGAACATATTTGCCGTTGGTGATGTCATCAACAGGATTGCTTTGACTCCCGTAGCACTTGCAGAAGGCCAAATTGTCGCGAGAGCACTATTTTCAAATTCGTTTGATGTATTGAATTACAAATGCATTCCTACTGCCGTGTTTTGCCATCCAAATCTCGCTACTTGTGGTCTGACTGAAGAAGAAGCATTAGATCAGCGTATTGCGGTTGATGTTTATACTGCCACCGTAAAACCTCTTAAAAATACCCTAAGCGGAAGTGCAGAGATGGCTATGATTAAGCTTTTAGTCGATCAATCGTCAGATCGAGTTATTGGATTACATATGGTGGGGCCTGATGCAGGTGAACTGGTTCAAGGTTTTGCTGTAGCTATGAATGCTGGTGCGACTAAACAGCAGTTTGACGCAACAATTGGAATCCATCCAACGTTTGCTGAAGAATTCGTTACTATGCGAGCTAAGCGAAAAGATAAAGATTAATGATTGGCGTAAAGCTACGTTCAGGGAGGCCATTTCCCTGCAATAACTTAATACTCATTATTTCCGGTAATAAAGATTACCGGAAATAATGAAAGACTATCTAAGCCTCTGTCTCCCCTTTGGGTACACAGACAATTAGAATCAAAGACACCAAATTATTATTAAATTTAACTGAGGAAAGAATAATGGCTTTAGAAAATCTAATTAAATTAGAAGATGAACTCTTATCTGCGGAAGGAAGCATCTCTTCGGTAATACTCGGGGACTCGGGCGGCACAATTACAGGGAAAATCAAAGTCTCAATATATGGCTCGGTCTATGTGAACTATGAACTTAGCATGAATCCTAAGACTCCAGGACAAGGTTCAATGGTGGGAAATGCTAGTGCAATTGATGACGAAGGCGTGAGTAATACAGCTGCGCTTCAAGGCGTATGGAAGCGAACGGGGCACGTAATGAAGATATATTGTGTCGACGACATTTCAGATGGAATGATTCACTTAGCAGTCGTAAGTATTGATTTTAGGGACGATAGTATTAGAGTAGATTTTTCGCGAATAGCCAGCTAAAACTATAGATCCAAGAGGAGGTCCCCCCTCCTCTTAGGACCACTTTGACCCTGCCAATTAGGCAAAACAACGGTAGCGAATCCCATACGACGACTTTCCTTCAAAATTGGTATTGGCACAGATCACTCTGCCCAGGTTGAAGAAGCGCCTCTCGCGGCACTTCAATCAAATAATTCAGATATCCCCATGCCTAGTGAGAATTTTTTAAACCCTTTCCTCTGTTCAATACTTAACTGATGGAACTCGTCTCTTAACGCCTGTAGGCATTTAAATTGATACGGAAACGGTTTTTGTATCCACTCCAGACCATCAATTTCTGTTTTAAGTAAATCCTTATTAGTTTTGATCGCATGTTCATTTGACAGAAGATAAGGCGTATATGTTTTTCCAATCTCTACAAGGATGTCTGAAAGAGAATTAGGTAATTCTAATTCCTCTGCAGGCTCTGACTCGGAGAACCAGTCGCCAGCAAGAATCTCAAACCCTGATAGGTCCTCCATAACTTCTGCCCACGCATATATCCGAGGTGCGTATTTTAAAATTATCGATTGAGGCGTTGGATCAAACAACGCCAAACAAGTTAATTGTCCATACACTGCGAAATCACAACTTGCTGGCCTCATCCCTAGCAGAAAGGTATTAGTGGTTAAATGTGCATCTAGCAATTTTATGAATCTCAGAAAGCTAGACTCAATTGTTTTTTTGGTTATTTCGTTAGAGCCTACATAGCGCAATCTGGAGATTTGAAGCTCCGAAATCTGCCTCCCCCGCTCTCTCATAGTAGCTTCAGGTAAATTAATATTGGCCCACCTAGGTAACATCTGTCCCGCTTTTTTAATGTCAGGAGGATAAGTCCATCGATAATGAAACATGGCCTTTGTTAACCATTCATCAGCGTAATCCTCAATTACTGAGTTAATTAGGGCTAGTAGAGGGTTTCCGGGAATAACCGCGCGTGTCGGGTATTCGATATCCAATTCCCGTATTAGCGGGGTCGAATCACAAATTGCAATTTCATTTCCAGCTTCATCGGCAACATAGAATGTAGGTAATAGAGAGACTTTGGGTTGTGGTCTTTCTTTATATCGATCTGGCTCAGGTCGGAGCTGTCCTCTTAGGCCTGGGAGCAATTTGTATTGAATTCTCCGGTAGCGAAGCAGTGCAAGCATCTTTCGAGTATATGGCGACCCTGGCACGCCCATAAGTTCTAGAGGTTCTTTATATTGCATCTGAGATAATTGCAGTAATTATTTGTATTTAAATGATAATTTTTAAATTCAAACAAGCCCAAAAACGTGACACTAACCCATTAACAAAGGGTTACTGTTCTGTGGCTTCATTTTGACGCTCAAGTTCACGGGCACCTGCGAGAATTCCAGACAAAGCATAGTTCCCTTCATGGCAAGCGTATTCGTAGATGGATTCTTGGCTGGGCCTTGCATTGAATACTAATTCCCCAGTGAAGGGCTGACTAAATACGCTTGAGTCCTCAACTGTGAAGTTATATAAGATTTCACTCTCAGAAATGCGACTAAATCTTTCAATTACTGACAGATTTTGCGATGCGCCTCGAAAGTTTTGCTGAGGGTTAAAGCCTTTGGTTTCAACAATTAGAGTATCCCCTTCCCAACGGCCCACAGAATCGCCCATCCATTTGTTCATCGCTAACTTATGCCCGCTATCATTAAGGCGAATAATTCTAGCATCGTGAGCCATTTCCGCTAGGATCACTACGTAATCAGCTGTCTGCACAAACTGGTAGTTATTGTTATACATCACAGGCAGCATAGGCGGCCCCGAATGGGAGCCGAAGGACAGCAGGCAGCGCTCTGCGAGCGGCCTGGCTTCTGGGCCATCATAAAGACCAGGCCCATTAGGATCGCGACGAAAGCGCGCTCGAGGATCACCGGCATAGGGAATTTGTCCATCGGAAGGATCAACTATTATTGAAGAACGGTATTCTCCATTAATCATTTGGATACGAGTACCAAGATCCTTCCAAAATTCGTTATAACCATCTTCTGTATTACCATCATCTCCAGCTTGAGCACCAAAACCTGCTCCCCGGCTTGGGTCGCTGTCCGCAAATTCAGCATCAAGATAATTCTGATGACCATCTTCCAACCGGGCTGTTTGTTCCTGCGTGAGTGCTTGCTGTTCTCCGAGCTCTCTATTTCGTGTAAGCGGTGTAAGTGTTTTATTTGTCCACACACCCTGTAAATCCGGTCTGCCTACTGCCGTTCTTGGAATCTCCCAGTCTTGAGCTGAAGCATTGAGTCCAATAGAGAAAATACCAGCTACTAAATTGAGTAACACGGCTTTACGCATCTTCTTACTCCTAATTAATTGTCTTCAGAGATGATCTAAACTAACGTCCCGGAGTTCTGTCACCCTAGCTTGTACAATCACACAACTTATCCAATCACTACCAATTTAGAAAGAGGAATTATCAGATTATTAACTAGATAGGTAGTTTACCGCCCATTGTGATTGCCCCCCTTCCCATTTTTAGCACTTATCGTTATGTCTTTTCTTATTTTTCCCTACACGACTGAATTCCCGGCTTTCAGAGAACCTCCCCTATCCTTAATCGGTAAAGTTAAAGCAGTAAACACCGACAATTCTAACTAGCGTTCGCGATTCGACAGTTCTACCATTGTTTTGGTTGGCTACTAAAAGTAGTAATTTGCATAATATACAGATATATATAGAATACACTTAATGCATTACAATAAATCTCCTGCCGCATTCTTTGATACTCTAGAGGAAATGCCGAATCCATTTAAGAATCAGGTCGCGACCCTCCCCCACTTAATCGAAGACGCGCCAGCTGATGCGCTGCAAGATTATCAATATGCCAGTGAATTTATTTATAGCTATCGAGGTAGCCCAGACACCTTTAGTACCTACCGCAGAGAAATAGAGCATTTTCTTCACTGGTGCTGGATAGTTACTGGAAAGTCTGTGAACCAAATCTTGCGAGAAGACATTGAAAATTACGTTGAGTTTGCGAAACATCCCCCTGCCACCTGGATTGGTAAGAAAAATGTTCCGCGCTTCCTATGTAAATCTGGCGATCGCTTGCCTAATAAGAATTGGCGCCCCTATGTTTCTAAGGGTGGTGAATACGCGCTTTCTCAAGCGGCGACCCAATCCTTGTTTAGCGTATTAAGCAGCTACTTTAACTTTCTCATTCAGGAGAGTTATATCGCAGCAAACCCTATATCCCAACTACGCCAAAAAAGTAAATTCCTACGCAAACATCAATCACAAGGAAAAATTCGTCGTCTCTCGCCGCTCCAGTGGGATTATGTTGCAGAGACTGCTGAGTTCCTGGCAAACCAAGACCCAATTAGACATGAGCGTACGCTGTTTATCATGAATGCACTCTACGCTATGTATTTACGAATTTCTGAACTTGTGGAAACATCGAGGTGGCTGCCACAAATGGGCCATTTCCAGCCAGATCAAGAAGGAAATTGGTGGTTTGTTACGGTCGGAAAAGGTAACAAAGAGAGGGAAATATCAGTCTCTGATGCCATGTTAGAAGCCTTGAAACGCTACCGCAGATCCCGAGGCCTCCCCCCTCTTCCGAGCCCTGGCGAATCTAACCCGCTGATTCACAAAACTAGGGGGAGAGGAGGAATTACGAGTACCCGGCAGATTCGGGGGATAGTACAGACCTGCTTCGATTTAGCCGCTGCAAGAATGCGTAAAGAAGGGTTTGTTGAGGACTCGGAAAGGCTCGCTGCTGCTACGGTTCACTGGCTCCGGCATACTGGTATTTCAGACGATGTTAAACATCGACCACGGGAACATGTCAGAGATGACGCAGGCCACGGTTCTAGCGCTATTACCGATCGCTATATTGACGTAGAAAGAACTGAACGACACGCTTCGGCGCGCAGCAAACTTATCAAATAAATCCTCATACAATGCCTGACCAGTCTATTCTTAAAATTACAGAAAAGTACTTCTATCCCTAAAGGAATTAGCATAATCTTCCTACTTGCCGGCTTGGCTGAATTGTATTAACGCTTTTGTTTGCCACTTGAGTGTTAGCAAGAAATTTGTGAGGAATCATGCAGACTAACAGATCCCCCTTGGCCAGAATTTTTATTCTTGCTCCACTCTACCTTCTCGGAGTTTTTACTACCCCAATATTTGCTCAAAATGACTTAGACCAGCTCAATCTAGTTTTAGACATTGAAGAGCTTTATGAGCCAGTCGCCAGTCAGGAAATCCATGGCGAAACGGCTGTTAATTTACTTGAAGAATTACAAACCAAGCATTATTCCGAAATTAACATTGACGACAACTTCTCATCAGCAGCGTTTGACAGTTACTTAGATACTTTGGATGGCTCCCATCTTTATTTTTTAAAATCAGATGTAGATGAATTAAGCGTTTATCGTTACACCTTGGATGACAGTCTCAAAGCAGGTAGCGTTGAACCAGGGTTTGAAATTTATAATCGCTACTACAAGCGTGTCTTGGAACGTCTCATCTATGCAATAAATCGTATAGAAACTAATATTCCAGAAATGGATTTCACTTTAGATGAATCTATCGGTATCGACCGGGAAGATGCACCCTATGCAAATACTGTGGCGGAGCTCGACGAGATTTGGAGATTGAGACTAAAGAATAGTGTTCTCAGCTTGCGCCTAACTGACGACACTAATGAAGAAATCGAAGAGAAACTTTCAAAACGATACCGAAATCAGCTAAGCCAAATTCTTAAAACCAATGAGCGAGATATTTTTCAGACCTACCTTTCTACAGTTGCAAAAGCAGTCGACCCACACACTGCCTATTTTTCTCCACGAGACTCTGAAAATTTCAATATGGGTTTATCGTTATCGCTGCAGGGAATTGGCGCACAACTCACTAGCGAAGATGAATACACTAAAGTAGTTGAGTTGATCAAAGGTGGTCCAGCAGAGCGCGGTGCAGAACTGAAAGCAGGCGATCGGATAATTGCAATTGGACAAGGCGTAGAGGGAGATCTTCAGGATGTGGTCGGCATGAGACTCGACGACGTTGTATCACAAATACGTGGGGAAAAAGGTACAGTAGTAAGACTAAATGTTATCCCTGCCGACGCAGTAACCGAATCCAGTGCTACGGAAGTTAGTATTACTCGCGACACCGTAAAGCTCGAAGATCAATCAGCAAAAAAAGAAGTGATTGAGTTGAGCTATAGTGGTCAGGATTACAAGATTGGCGTTATCGATTTACCCACATTTTACTTCGATTTTGAAGCTGCTAGTCGCGGCGAAGAAGACTTCAAAAGTTCCACTCGCGATGTGCGTAACTTATTGGAAGAATTAAAAGAAGAGGAAGTAGACGCTGTAGTCGTCGACCTTCGTAACAATGGAGGTGGCAGCCTAAGCGAAGCTAATCAATTAGTCGGGCTATTTATTGAAACTGGCGCCACGGTCCAAATTCGATACTCAGGCATCCGCAACGGATTCACTCGACCGTTTGGTGATAACGACCCTGAAGTCGCTTATGACGGGCCATTAGCAGTTCTAGTTAATCGTACTAGTGCCTCTGCCTCTGAGATATTTGCTGGTGCAATTCAAGACTATCAACGTGGTGTTGTACTTGGTGGGCAGACCTTTGGCAAGGGTACTGTCCAAGAAATTATTCCGATGGATTACGGTCAGGTCAAACTAACACGTTCAAAATTTTATCGAATCTCTGGCGCCAGCACACAACACCGAGGAGTAATACCAGATATAACATTTCCCGATTTTTATGACGCCTATGAAGATATTGGCGAGAGTAGCCTTGATGGTGCGCTCCCTTGGGACACAGTAAGACCCGTTGAATATCGAACCTATCATTCAATTCAGACTATATTGCCAGAGTTACAAAATTTACACGATGAACGAGCAAAAACTTCGCCGGACTTCATTTATTTACTTGGCCAGATAGAGCGTACTCGGACCTTGAGAGAAAAAGAAACGCTTTCCCTTAATGAGCTTGTTGTTAAACAAGAGCGCGAAGATAGTCGCCGAGAAGAGTTTGACGCAGAAAATATGCGCCGAGCTCTAAAAGGTCTTCCACTTGAAGAGTGGAAAGAAGATGAAATTGCAGAAGAAGATTCCACAGAACTTGTTGACGAAGAAAGTATTCTTGCAGGTAACGAAGAAGAAGAAGAAGAAGAAGAAGAAGAAGAAGGTGATCCTCTTATTTTGGAAAGTGGTCGTATACTTGCAGATTTTATTTCTCTGTCTTAACACAGCATTGGCTCAGTAGACGACACCCTCAATCCTCACTGACTGCAAAACCTCAAATGTAGTTTGCAAAAAAAAGGCCCTTAAAAAGGGCCTTCAAGCGGGGTTGAGCTTAAGGAGGGTTCAATCAATTTGAAGTTGATTGAGACTCTATTAAATCACGCAAACCTAGCTAAGCAATGTCTTAATAAGGCCGATCTAATGATTGATTATGACTGGAATGTGTCACAAGTTTTTGACAACTAGCGGTCTGAAGAATGTCTTTAGCCTCTTGCTGCAATTTTTAATCGGAAACTACATTTGGCCGACGTCAACTAAAAAGAATGTAACCTTTGTTTGTAACCCAATACCTGCGGGGCGATCGATAATCAAATCGACCTCCCCCACAATCTCAAACCTTGAAATAATACTAAGCCGCCTATAGCGGAATGAAAGCCATTGCGTAATGCGGATTCATAGGAATTACGAGTTGATTTTGTCTAGAGTCATAGCACATTGAAGCCGCACTTGGGATTCCTCGAGCTATCAACTGAGCATTACCGCTAGAATCAATTCTAGATACGCTGCCAAAACGCACACTGCTTACGTATTTTGTTCCATTTTCCAGAACGACTACTCCGTCATTACCACCTTCTACTGCACTTTCTTCCTTCACAACCTCGCCACCTGGATCATACGTGATGACTGCAGCATCGCCTATATTCACGACTACAATATTGCCATCATTATCCATCGCAACACCATTAGGGCTGTTCAATGGAGCACCTTGTGTAAAGACTGAAACATCTCCATCGGCAGAAATCTCATAGATTATTCCTCCAGGAGTATCTGATAGATAAGCTGTTCCTGCAGCAGTAGCTGCTACGCCGTTAATAAACCCTGATCCCGGAATAGAAATCGAACTCATTGGCTCACCCGTTTCTAGATCGAAAGATCTAAGATGCCTAGAACCATTATCTGCGGTATATAAAATACCATTTGAAATAGCACTTCCTATTGGATCCCGCAATTCAAGACCGTCCCGAGTTGCACCGATCCATTTCGAAGTATGTACACTTCCATCAGGATTAATTAATGATACATAACCATCATCCGAACCGGCATCATTACCTCTGTTCATAGAGAGAATTAAGTTCCTTTTTGGGTCAAACGTACAACTCTCTGTAAAGTGAAAGCTTCCATAAACTTTGACGTTATCACTCATAGGTACAAAACTTCCGGCTTGATTAGTAGCGCCAAGAGGCCCTCCCGCAGCAAAGTCTTGTGCAAAAAGTAATGAAGCATGCCCAACCACACAAAAGAAGCTGGCCAAACTTAATAGCATTTTTTTCATACCAATTTACCTCGTTTGTAGAAAATTATTTTCAAAATAAAATAGTAGTCACTTGAAACAACATAGCTCAAGAGATCTTAAATAAGGATTCAGAATGGATTTATAAGTATTCACATGCAGCCGCTCTTTTCATCCATGTTGGGCTATTACGCAATCCGTTTATGCGAGCCATCACTATACACCAGAGCGATAAGCGCCTATATAGCTAACTTAATGCTCATTATTTCCAGTATCGTTAACTTATTCTTTACCCTAGGGTTTAATAAATCGCAGCACGAAGCGATCGGTGTTTCTCTCAAGGCTTGGATCGAACGGTCCTAGAGTATGATCATCAGAAGGATTTTCTAGCAAGTCACTTACTCCCGTAAGTGCGAAGCCCATCGATGTAATTGATTTAACGGCATCATCGAACGCAATACGATGCAGAGTCGCATTATCTGCTCCAGAAGTGCCCTCATGATCTATTACGCCGAATATACCTCCTGGTTTTAAGACATTAAAAACCTCAGTGAAGCGCTCATGTGCCTCATCACTGCTGCGGTTATAGACATCATGAAAGTTAAGCGCCGTTAATGCGAAATCAACAGAGTTGTTCGTTAGCTCAGATACTGATCCAATATGATGTGCAATATTGGAGCGTCTATCTAACCGATCGGTAATTAATTCGATATTGTTGTCGATCCCGCGACCCGGATTATTTTGCATGATTACTTCGCCAGAGGTGCCGACAGCATACGAAAGTACTTCCGTATACCAGCCACCAATTGCAATTAAATCTAAAGCTGTCATGCCTTCCTCCAGCCCAAGAAATGCTAGCACCTCTGGCGCATTTCGGTTCTGATCCCGCTCTAGATCGGCCGCCGGGCGGCTATTGTTTTGCATTGCCCGGGCTAATTGAGCAGTATCAAGCTGGGCATTAACCTCGCCAAGAAAGCAAAGGGCCGCAATAGTCATTAAAAATCGATTCATTTCGGTTTTCCTTTATTTTGATCAGCCATAAAAATACCTGAATTTCTTGTGAATTGATAACCTGTGTAAATGGAGAAACTTCCCGGAACGTTTCTTGTTAGTTTCCCTGATAACTAATGTATATAGTATCTTCTGTTAATGAATATAAAAACGGTCAGCCTAGATGTTTGGGTCCAGCTAATTGGTATGATGGGATTGCTGGGTGGACTAGTCTTTGTGGGTATGGAGATGCAACAGTCTCAAAGGATAGCCCTTGCGGGTCAACAACAGGAGAGGGCGGCTGACGAAAGACAAAATTATCGATCATTTTTGGAAGCTGGTTATGATTTGGACTATATAGCTAGGGCAGAAAGAGATGCTCTTGAAGACATGAGCCAAGAAGACTTAATTGCGAGGCGAGCATTTAATCAAATCTATTGGTATACGGCTGAAAATGACTTTATCCAATATCAAAACGACTTGATGTCAGACGAAATGTTTGAAGCAAAGAAACGGAATTTGGAATACCTTTTGAGTCAATGTGATTTAAGAGACATTTTTGAGTTTAGACGTACATTTTTCTCAGAAGAATTTCTAGAATTAGTATCAACTATTGAAGACCCGTGTATTTAATGCACGTCTAGCCCCAATAACCCTACTCCGCTTTTACTAATACGGGTACTAATAGAGCCGAAATAATAGGAGGAATGAAATGACTGCTAAGTCCGGAACAACCCGGCGGACATTTTTAACTTGGAGTGCCGCTTTAGCAACCGGGGCCATCTCTTGTGCAACAGAAGAAGACATTTCTGGCCAAGCAAATACGACATCTCTCATAGATTTAACGGCGAGTGAAGCTGTTTCGGCAATGCTGCGAGGCGATATTAGTGCTGAAGCATATGCCGAAGCCCTAGTGAGACGCTGCGAATCTGGCAAACATTTAAACGCGTTTATAAACTTCGACGCAGCGCGAGTACTTGAAGCAGCAAGAAAAGCCGACACCAGTCGTTCAATGGGAGCTGAACTCCCACCCCTGCATGGCTTGCCAATTCCCATTAAAGATAGTATTAACGCTGCAGGATATGCGACTACAGGCGGCACTAGAGCACTTAGAAATTTTTATCCGGCCGAGGATTCACCCCTCGTGCAGAAATTGAAAGAAGCTGGTGCAATCGTTTTAGGCAAAACTAATGTCCATGAACTGTCGTTTGGCTGGACCAGCAACAATCAGGAATTTGGGGCAGTGCGCAATCCCTATGATATCGACCGCATTCCCGGAGGTAGCAGTGGAGGCACAGCGGCGGCCATAGCCGCCAGAATGGCCCCGATCGGTATTGCTGAAGATACACAAGGCTCCATCAGGGTCCCCGCAGCCATGTGCGGGCTAGCCGGCTTCCGGCCGACTCTCCATCGCTACCCAAATCAAGGCGTAATACCAATCACGCCACTATTCGATCAAGTTGGCCCGCTAGCTCGTAATGTAGGTGATCTCGCGTTGTTCGATCATGTCATGACTGGCGCGCCACTGACGAATAATTCGACTTCAATTAAGGGGTTACGAATCGGTGTGCCGCGCGAATATTTCTACAACGTGCTAGACGAGGAAGTTGAACGAATCTGCGAAGAGGCGCTGCTTCGGCTATCTGAAGCCGGGGCTATTTTAGTCGAAGCCGAGATAACCGATCTAAAGCGATTGATCGACCTGACTACCGCCAGAGTGCAGCTCTATCATGTCTTGCCAATGCTGACTCAATTTTTGACAGATTTTGATACAGGCGTGACATTCGACGAGCTGATGGCCCAAGTGAGCTCGGACATACTAGCTGTTTTCTCGCAATTAGTATTACCCGGAAGCGAACTCTCACCAACCATCGAAGACTTTACCGCTGCGCGAGATCAGCATTTACCAGCGCTGAGAAAAACTCTTGCGAGTTATTACCATGATAACAACCTGGCAGCGATGGTTTTCCCTGTGGCGCAAATTACTGCACCCCTAATTGGGCAGAACCCAAATATGACCGTCAATGGCCAAAGTGTCTCATTTGAGAATCTAATAAGCCGCAATATTTCGCCTGGCAGCACTGGGAGCCTGCCAGGCATTGTCGTGCCAGCGGGCCTCAATCGCGACGGGCTGCCGGTCTGTCTTGAATTGGACGGTCCAACCGGCAGCGACCAGTCACTGCTGGGAATTGGCGTTGCGATTGAGTCAATACTGGGCCAATTACCGCCACCGAGACTTTGAATGGCTTAATCTTAATAGAACGCCATTCTGTGACGCAGGTACGCTCATTTCCGATCAAGACTGTCGAAACAGCTTTGCCATGTCTAGATTGTTCGCACATATATCCGTCCATTCTTATGATAACCAACCCATGCACCAAAAGGTTCTAGATATTAAATCTGCTTATGTTGGAGCCAATGCTTGGCAGATCGCATGGTGCCTGCCCTGCCCCATGAAAACTTTATAACTTGAAACCAACTAAGTAGAGAATATTATTGCAGTAATAGTTAATAAGTTATCTCATTCTAAGTAGGGATCCAGACGGAGGATTTGTCTGGGCGGCGGAAATCCCATTAAAAACCTTGCTGAAAACGGCAAAGGAAATCCAGCAGCCACCAGTTCAAACTCCTCTCCTTCCACTGACACCGCAATGTAATCTTCAACATTTCCCTGAATTTCTCCGCGTACATTAGTGTTCTTAAGGGCTGCTTTGTACCAACCTCTAGTCCAGTGGTGAGCCGAGACATATAGTTTTCCTTCGGTAATAAAGCGTGCAACCATTGTGTTATTAGATCCCCCTTTATCATCCGTCGTAGTAATCACAATCATCGGTATACCGCAATCACTCCTTAGTGGGTTTTGTCCATCTGCATTTGAACACCCTTCTGGATCCTCAAAAGACGGTTGATACATGCCTAGAAATACGGATTCGAATAGGAGAACAAAAACAACATAAACTACAGCGACTATTCCTAGCCATTTAAATACTTTCAATTGTTTCCTACCTTTTTAATTCATTGTTAGAGTGCTAGTCAGACACATTCATCGCTCATAGTATTTCTCTGCACTTCCATCGACTTTATATGGTTGTATTGAATAATAGAATAGCTCACCTCTTTTTAATTACAATGTCGGTTTCATAGGTATTCATTATTTTGGAGATAGGTCATGAAAATAGATAAAAAATTATTCAGAGAAGGCCCTTATTCAGATTTCTTTTCGCAGGGAGTACAAGTAGGAAATATTTTAACTCTCGCCGGTCAGGTTGGAGATGGAAAAGAAGGAGAGATTCCTGAAAGCATTAAAGAGCAAATGGAAAATTGCTACGCGAATATCCAAAAAGTTCTCAAAGAATTTGATGCTTCCCTTGACAATGTGATTGATGAAACCTGGTTCGTTACTGATGTTAGTGAGTGCATGAATAATGTTGATGAAATCTTCCAAGCAAGGGAGCTAATCTATGGCTGTAAGCCAGAAGTGTCTCAGACATTAATAGGAACTACGGCACTAGTATCCCCAGACTATAAAATTGAAATTAAATGTATCGCCTCTATATAATCATTCGTGTACGTTTATATAGATCAAAAACTAGTAAAATTTATAACAAACGAGGATTTAAAATGAATAGACTACTTTCTACAATAACTCTTCTCTGTTTTGCCGTCGCTGTTCCGTGGATGTCTTATGGGTTTGAGGTGACGGGAGAAAGAGTAAATCTTTCAGGCACAATAAACTCTGTGGTATTGACCGACGAGGGCGGAGTCATCAATGTCGTTTCTGACAATGAAATATATGGAAAGACTTGGTTAACTTATAATATAAATTTGGATAATCCCAATTCGGTGGATCAAGGTTCTTTTCAAGGAAGGGCCACCGCTATTAACAATGACGGATCAAGAGTAAGCTCGTCCCGTCAAGGTGTTTGGAGTAGAGATGGTTATATCTATTCTTTTTACTCTTTAGATGATGTTAGTGATGGCAATCAGTACATATGCATAACAACGATGAATTTAAAAGATGATTCCGTTGAGATGCGGTTTTATCCTAAGTAAACAATCATTTACTGTCATTAATCAGGACTTGACGCAATTATGTTTAAATCACAACTTAAAACACTTTCCGTAATCGTCTTTTCTTCGCCAATTATCAGTCAAAGTTATTCGGCTGACGACAACAAGAAAGTCGATATCTCAGAATCCACCTTTAAATGTTTAAGCGCTTTAGCGGCGAGCGGAAGGTTTTTTGTTGATAATATTTTGGGGAACTTGGATGCAACCCTGTCGGTTGCCAATTCCAGTAGCGGTGGCAATTACCCACCTGGATCTTTGCTGACTCTAGTTCCTGACGAAGCGATGGATCCCCGGTGCACTAACGAAAACTAAGGCTTAACAATATAATAAGAAGTTTTTAGCCTCTGTAAAAAAGGCCAATTAAGATAAAAACATTTCTCAAGTGGCACATAAAAGAATGCATCAGATTTTATAATTGGGGTTACCCCGTAACCAAGGTTGTTAGATGGCGAGTTAGTTTACCTATCAGGGTGCATAATAAACTTTATTTTGAAGAAGAACCTATACCCTTAATTAAATAGCAGAAAAGATAAAACATCACGCTGCGTAAAATCTAATCATGAACAAACTACTAACAACAATAACCCTACTCTTCGGAGTAGGCAAAATTGACATAAATACTGTGAGGGACTAGGAATGATTTCTTTTTTAAGAGTGTTTGCTTACATTTGTATTTGGACAACTCCTTTCCAGGCGGCATTCATATTGTGGGGTATCGGCATTGTAGCCGTTACCGATTATAGTATTTTGTCACTATCAAATATCGAATTTTTTAGGAACTACCTTGGCTTTTTACTTCCTATTATTGAGTGGTTATACACATGGTTCTGGAATGCTCTCTTAGACTGGGTGTTTTCTTTACCGATGATTTTACACACGACACTTAAGGCAATATTCTCCACGTGGCTAGGCTTTTGGATACTTAAAAATGTGAACAGATGGCAATTTTAAGGATATGTATGTCTTTTGGGTTCAAGAATTGCTTTAATTTGACAAATTAATCATGTCGTATCATACAGCCTCTTTCCGAAACTTTCGGATAAAGCTTTCGAATGTAGGGTCATAAAATCTATCTCATTCAGGCAGGCGGTAGGCGATTATATATCCGCCTTCTGGATCTTCTTGATCAGCGGGAAGCGTCCTAAACCCAGAGCCTGTTGTTGAATTCCAAACAGGTATTGTTACGACAACAGTCTGATGTCCCTCAGGGGATAAGTAACTAATGGGTGTGGCAGTAGCCTGATATGGAATTGGACTACTCCAAAGTTCTTTACCATTTAGAATATCAGAGGCACGCATCGTATTATCAAAAGTACCGGCTTGAAATATTAAGCCTCCCGCAGTTGTAACTGTACCGGCAGACTGCGGAGTACCGATGGTAAGAGGTAACCTTGTTTTTATACCTAAGGGGCCGCTGTCCTTCGCCAAGCCTATGGGGCGCTCCCACAACAACTGTCTTGTTTCTAGATCAATTGCCGCAAGCATGCCAAAAGGAGGCTGATTACAAGGGACTTCTAACGGAGACAGAAAACGAATCGTCGTATGAGAATAAGGTGTACCCAATTGGTTTCCCTGTACTCCTTCCGGAAGCTCATCGCGGGGAATCAGAGTAAGCTGGTTGCCGACTAGCATCGGATTCACTACCATGATGTTATTCGCTTGATCAACGCTTACCGAGCCCCAATTATGCCCACCAGCATTACCTGGAAACTGAAAAATCGTGTCAGTACCGGGTACAGTGAAGTGCCCATCATAACGCATTTTTTTAAATTCAATTCTGCATAACATCTGATCTATCGGCGTGATACCCCACATCATCGCTTCTGTTATGTCGGGGCGAAAATTCGGCATGTCGACTGTGAAAGGTTGTGTTGCCGCAGCAAAATCCTCTGGCACGCCCCCACTAGTGGGTACTGACCTTTCTTCGATTTCGAAGAAAGGCTCACCAGTCACTCGGTTTAGCGCAAAAACTTCTGCTCGTTTGGTCGGAACTAACACAACGGGGACTTTCTCACCATCGTCTCCAGGCAAATCAATTAGTACAGGCTGTGACGGCACATCCCAATCCCAAAGATCATGATGTACTGTCTGGAATGACCAACGTACAGCCCCAGTTTCACCATCAATGGCAACTACTGAACTGGCGTATTGCTCGCTAGATTCTAAACGCTGACCGCCAAAATAATCTGGGGTTTCATTGCCGGTTGGGGCATAGATAAGGCCGAGTTCTTCATCTACGCTGAACAGACTCCAAACATTCGGTGTCCCTCTGGTGTAAACCTCTCCACGTAATGGTTCTGTGTTAATACCAGGGC
>Ga0206679_10001690_pt1 | contig 18151 bp, 12 predicted proteins | sample M110012015metaG_FD_155464 | JGI IMG/M metagenome (GOLD analysis project Ga0206679, IMG submission 155464) | Ammonia-oxidizing marine archaeal communities from Monterey Bay, California, United States - M1 100m 12015 | ecosystem: Environmental > Aquatic > Marine > Intertidal zone | place: USA... | reverse complement strand
AGACAAAAAAGTCAATCGCATCGCTCATCATATTTATGAGAACCACTACAAGCAAAAAGAGATCACCATCATTGGAATTGTAGATCGTGGTCATGAATTGGCAAAGCGAATTTCGAATGTTCTCGCTGAAATTAGTCCACTTGAAATCAAACTCCACAGCATTACTATAGACAAAGACAAGCCATTATCGGACGTCAAATTTTCAGGAGATTTCACCCAGCTTAAGGGCAAAGTGGTTGTGCTTGTGGATGATGTATTGAACTCAGGCCGAACGTTGATTCACGCAACACGAATCATTTTGGAGCACGATCCAAAAATCTTGGCGACCGCAACGTTGGTAGATAGAATCCACAGAAAATTTCCAATACGTGCCGACTATGTTGGTCTGACGTTAAGTACAAATCTTAAAGAACACATCTCCGTAGAATTGGGCGGTAAAAAAGAAGCGGCCTACCTCGAGTAATTGACGATCGAACCGATAAGGTTCTGAAGCTTTTTATCTCCAAAAGCCAACCCTGAAATCGTCAGCTTCGCTTCTTCGTAGAAGTGTTTTCGTTCTTCAAGGTGAACCCGAGCAAATTCTTCGAGCTCCTCTCCCATCATATTTGCCAAAAGCGGCCTTTCGCTCTTGCTATGCTCTAATCGATACGATAGGCTTTTTACGTCCATCTGAAGGTAAATCGTTAGCCCGTCGGCATTCATTACAGACATGTTATCGTAAAAACAAGGCGTTCCACCTCCAGTGGCGACCACAACTTTATCTTCGTAATTGACAATCTCGTTTAGGCATCTTCTTTCGATCCCGCGGTAACCAGCCTCGCCTTCATCAGAAAAAATCTGAGGGATAGAACGGCCTTCGGCCTCGACAATAAAATCATCGAGGTCGATAAATTCCAAGCCCAGAGCAGCACTCAAGCGCTCGCCCATTGTGGTTTTACCACATCCCATATATCCAACAAGAAAAATCTTCATATCAATCGAGATTTTATCCTTAGATCCGTCTTGTTCTGATTTTGAACTCACGAAGCGAATCTAGCTATTCAACATTGTATTAAACGAGAATGACTCATTTGCGTTGCGCGAAATGATTCCAATTTAGAATCAGTGAAATCCGACAAACTCTGCAGCGGAAAAACGCCAATAATTCACCAAAAACGCTCGATTTCGGACAAAAATGGCAGTATTTCATCAATTATCTGCCAAAAAGCGCTCAAAAACCATTTTGGCCCCAAGCTTGACAAATGCTCTATAACAACTGAAAAATCATGGATTTAGGAAAATTCACACTCAAGTCTCAAGAAGCCATACAAAGCGCACAACAAATCGCCGTAGGTCATGGTCAACAGGCTGTAGATAAAGGTCATCTTCTTCAAGGCATCTTGGAAGTTGACGAAAACGTGGCTCCATTCCTTCTCAAGAAACTTGGGGTCAATATGGGCATCTTCAAAAAGGCCCTAAACAGCATTACCAAAGGATACCCGAAGGTGAGCGGTGGAGATATTCATCTGAGTCGTTCGGCGAACACGTCTATCCAAAAGGCTCTCTCTCTTTCGACAAAAATGAAAGACGACTTTGCCTCGGTTGAGCACTTAATGCTGGGTCTAGTCGAAGGAAATGACGATGTCTCGAATTTGATGAAGGATAACGGCATTACGTCTAAAAATTTAGGGGCAGCCATTGAAGAGCTTAGAAACGGTGAACGTGTAACCTCAGCTGGACAGGAGGACAACTACAATTCTCTAGAAAAATACGCACGAAACCTCAATGTTCAAGCCACCGATGGCAAGCTCGACCCTGTAATAGGTAGAGATGAAGAAATCAGACGGGTGATGCACATCTTGAGTCGTCGAACGAAAAACAACCCGATCATAATTGGTGAACCAGGCGTTGGTAAAACCGCGATAGCAGAGGGAATTGCGCACCGAATCATCAGCGGCGACGTTCCAGACAATCTCAAAAGCAAGACACTCTACTCACTCGACATGGGTTCACTCATAGCTGGCGCTAAGTACAAAGGCGAGTTTGAGGAAAGACTCAAAAGTGTGGTCAAGGAGATTCAAAGTGCGGACGGAGAGATCATTCTCTTTATCGATGAAATTCACACACTTGTAGGAGCAGGAGGAGGAGAAGGCGCGATGGACGCGGCCAATATTCTTAAGCCTGCACTTGCTCGAGGTGAACTGAGAGCTATTGGCGCAACAACCCTCAACGAGTACCAAAAATACTTTGAGAAGGACAAGGCATTAGAGCGTCGTTTCCAGAAAGTGATGATCAACGAGCCGGATACGGAAGACGCGATATCAATACTCCGTGGACTAAAAGAACGCTACGAGAATCACCACAAAGTGCAGATCCGAGATGAGGCGATCATCAACGCCGTGGAGCTAAGTCAGCGCTATATAACTGATCGTTTTTTACCAGATAAGGCTATCGACCTTATTGATGAAGCCGCGGCTAAATTGAGGTTGGAGATCAACAGTAAACCTGAGGAATTAGACGAAATCGAGCGCAAAATCATGCAGCTTGAAATTGAGCGTGAGGCGATTAAACGAGAAAAAGACGAGAAGAAAATTTCTGCTTTAGGAGAAGAAATCGCCAATCTTAAAGAGGCACGAGATGGGCTAGCTGCAAAGTGGCAATCAGAAAAAGACGTTATCGACGCCATTCAAATGGCGAAGCGCGCGATCGAAGATTTGAAGCTCGAAGCCGAGACTGCAGAACGTAATGGAGACTTTGGCCTCGTGGCCGAAATCCGCTACGGACGTATTAAGGAACAGGAGGAGATTATGGAGTCGAGCCGGGCCAAATTGATTGAGCTACAGGCTAAGACCAAGATGATCAAAGAGGAAGTTGATGCTGAAGAAATAGCCTCCGTAGTCAGCAATTGGACTGGGATTCCGGTTAATCGAATGATCGAGAGTGAGCGTGAGAAATTACTTCGCCTTGAAGACGAGCTCGGAAAACGAGTAGTAGGTCAATCCGAAGCAATCATCGCTGTAAGTGACGCGGTCAGGCGCAGTCGATCGGGGCTTTCTGATGAGAAGAAACCGATAGGTTCTTTCATATTCTTGGGTACGACAGGGGTTGGAAAAACTGAGCTAGCCAAGGCGCTGAGCGAGTTTCTCTTCAACGATGAAAACAGCATGACGCGTATCGACATGAGCGAGTATCAAGAGCGCCATGCGGTGAGCCGATTAATAGGAGCGCCTCCAGGTTATGTCGGTTATGACGAAGGTGGTCAACTTACCGAAGCTGTGAGAAGAAAACCTTATTCAGTGGTACTTCTAGACGAGATTGAAAAAGCCCATCCGGATGTATTCAATATTCTCTTACAAGTGCTTGACGATGGACACTTGACTGACAACAAAGGCCGAGTGGTGAACTTTAAAAACACAATCATTATCATGACTTCCAATACTGGAAGTGATATCATTCAGGAGAGCTTTGAGCGAGAGGACGTGAATCCAGAAGCCGTTAAGGCCGAAGTTTTTGACACCTTAAGAAGAACTCTTCGCCCCGAGTTTTTGAATCGAATCGACGAGACGATAATGTTTACGCCTCTCAACAGACATCAGATCAAAGAGATTGTGATCATGCAACTCGCTCGATTGAAAGATCGGTTGGTAGCAGCAGACATCAACATGGCGTTTACGCCTGACAGCATCAGCTACCTATCCGAAATAGGCTATGATCCGCAGTTTGGAGCCAGACCGGTTAAGCGTGTGATTCAGAAAGAAGTGCTCAACGAATTGGGCCGCTGGATACTCTCTGGTAAGGTAGACAAGAGCGAAAAGGTCGTCCTCGACGTGATCGACGGACAGATTCTTTTTAGGAAAGAAATAGAGCAGGATCAGCTTGTGGAAGCTTAGTTAGACCCTAACAGAAATTTTCGCGCTGTGAGAAGATTGTCGCACAAGGACACTTCTTACAGCGCTTTCCTTTTCTAAACTTCTTACAACACTTTGACTTAAGCTCGAGCGCATTGTCAGCGGCATCAGTAGGCTGATCGAGAATCGCTATCGGAAGTTGATTGAGCTCCTTCATTGGAAGGGGCGAAAATGCCAAAGAAGGATGGTGCGAACAATACCACAAATGTGGTAATCTGAAAGTTTGTTCATATACAACCCCATAGCTCCAGAAACGCTAATCAAACTCCTGCATCTCAACCAGCTTTTTGTACAAGCCGCCTTCTTGCATGAGCTCGCTATGCGAACCGCTTTCCGCGATTTCCCCACCATCTATGACGATGATGCGATCCGCATTCTGAATAGTACTCAAGCGATGAGCGATCACTAACGAAGTTCTACCCTTCATTAGCTTGCTGATAGCCTCCTGAACGAGCTTTTCGCTTTGAGTGTCAAGCGCTGATGTCGCCTCATCAAGAATGAGGATTGGAGGATTCTTAAAAATAGCTCGAGCTATACTCAAACGTTGTTTTTGACCACCGCTAAGTTTCGTGCCTCCGTCTCCGACAGCAAAGTCAAATCCACCCTCTAACTTGTCTACAAACTCGGTCGCATTGGCTACCGAAGCCGCAGTTCTAACTTCATCCAAATTGTAGTCATCAACACCAAGTGCTATATTTTTGGCAACGGTATCGTTGAACAAAATCGACTCCTGTGTCACCACGCCCATCATACCTCGTAATGACTTGATATCGACGTCTTTGAAGTCCTTTCCGTCGATCTTGATGCTTCCACTATTTGGATCGTAATAGCGAACCGCAAGGTTGGCCAAAGTCGACTTTCCGCCGCCAGACGGACCCACCAGAGCAATAGTCTCCCCCTTCTTGATCTCAAAAGAAATTCCTTTTATCACCTGTTGGTTTTCATAGCCGAAAGCCACATTCTCAAAAGACACAGAGCTTTCAAAAGAATTGATTTCAAGGGCGTTTGAAGCATTCTCAATGTCTATTGGGGCGTCAGTGATTTCGTTAATCCTATCAATCGAAGCAGCTCCTTTGCTCAAGCGAAAAATGGCGTCTGAAAGAGCCTTGACAGGAGGTATGATTTGAGAGAATATTATGATGTAAACCACAAACAACCCACCATCCATAAAGGTGCCGTCAGCCCCAGGGACAAGAATGAGTCTACCACCAAAATACAGTAAAATGGCGATTACGATGATCGAGATAAACTCGCTCATTGGTGATGAGAGGTATTGCCGCTTATACACCTTCTGCATCAAACGGAAGTAGTTGTCGTTTTCCTTGTGAAATCGCTCGTTCATTGAATCCTCGGCGCTAAACGCCTTGATAATTCTAACTCCGCTAAGCGTTTCTTCTATGACTGTCATTACTACACCTAAGGCATCTTTACTGTGTCGAGCGACACTCTTAAGCGACTTGGCAATTCGACTGATCAGCCATCCACTCAGCGGAAGGAAAACCAACGCAAATAGCGTGAGCCTCCAATCGATCATGAATAAGAAAATCAACGAGGCGATGATCATGATAGGAGACTTCACCAAAGACTCCACAGCACCTACAACACTAATCTCTATCTCAAGAAGATCATTGGTCATTCGTGACATGATATCGCCCTTTCGTTCGTTTGTGAAATACCCAAGCGAAAGCTTGACCAAGTGTCTATAAACACGGGCTCTTAAGTCTCGAATTACACCCGTTCGAATTGTTGCTATATGCCTAAGCCCTAAATAGTTAACGAAATTTTTAACGAAGGCCAGAACGACCGTTGCGACACAAATCCATATCAGAGCAGTGATGGCGTTCCCATCTCGGACGTAAACGTCGACTTGATAGCTCATCAACTCGTACCAATAGTTAAACGAGATACTATCAGACTTCACCGGAGGCACTGGGTTTTCGACCTTAACCTGAAATATTATTTTTAATATCGGCGCTAAAGCAGCAAAAGTGAATAGCGACAACACAGCATTGAGAACGTTGTAGATAAAAGCAAGAACCAACTGAATCTTGTAGCCCTTTACTAACTCAAATATTTGTCCGAATTTTTTCATTAAAAAGGAAGAACGCCAGTGTAGTTGTGTGGTGTGATGGCGTTCAGCTCAGTCTTCAGGTCATCACCAACGTCAAGAGAGTCAATAAATTGTTTGATCAACTCTTCTGTCATTACTCCGTTGGTTCTGGTGAAATCACGCAGCGCTTCGTAAGGAGAAGGGTAGTTTTCTCTTCTTAAAATAGTTTGAATAGCCTCAGCAGCTACAGCCCAATTATCCTCGAGATCACCTTGGATCTTAGCTTCATTGAGAAGCAATTTATCCAAACCTCGTAAAAGTGATTTTAAACCGATGAGCGTGTGTCCTAAAGGAACTCCTACGTTTCTCAAAACAGTAGAATCAGTCAAATCGCGTTGCAATCTCGAAATCGGAAGCTTTCCGCTTAGGTGTTCAAAAATGGCGTTGGCTATTCCGAAGTTTCCTTCAGAATTCTCAAAATCTATTGGGTTCACTTTGTGCGGCATGGCCGAACTTCCCACTTCACCCGCTTTGATCTTTTGTTTGAAGTAATCCATGGAGATGTATGTCCATGCATCCCGATCGAGATCGATCAGGATAGTGTTGATTCTTCTCATACAATCAAACAACGCTGCCATATTATCGTAGTGCTCGATCTGAGTCGTGGTTTGCAGGCGCTCTAAGCCAAGCTTCTCACTCACAAAGTTGTTAGCGAATGAGATCCAATCCACATCAGGATAAGCCACAACGTGAGCGTTGAAGTTTCCAGTAGCACCTCCGAACTTGGCAGAAAATGGGATATTCTTCATCAACTCAAGTTGATTCTGAATTCGCTCGGCAAATACCATCAACTCTTTACCAAGCGACGTTGGACTTGCTGGTTGACCATGTGTTCTGGCCAACATTGGAATTTCTTTCCATTCTTCACCTAGCATGATAATCCTCTCAACAACTTGCTCAAGGACAGGGAAATACGCCGCCTCCAAAGACTCCATGATTGAGAGCGGAACAGCAGTATTGTTTATGTCCTGAGAAGTCAAACCGAAGTGAACAAACTCAATCGCTTCGGTTAATCCCAACTTCGTGAGGTGATCTTTCACCAAATACTCAATTGCTTTGACGTCGTGATTCGTTGTGGCCTCAAAAGCCTTTACTTGATTCGCTGCTTCGTCAGAAAACTCACGATACGCTGCCCGAAGTGCATCCTTTTGATCGGCTTCTAAAGCTGACACTTGCGGCAGATCCAATTCACTTAGCGCAATGAAATACTCGATCTCAACTCGCACGCGATACTTCATCAAAGCGGCTTCTGAGAAAAACGGTCGCAAATCTGAAGTGTGGCGTTGGTAACGTCCGTCAAGAGGTGATAAGGAAAGGAGGGCAGAATTATCCATATCTCTGGATTTAAATGAATCGGCAAAAGTACGAATACTCCGGAGTTTAAAGTCAACCGAAGGAGGACCAAAGAACGGAGGCAATTCAAAGAAAAGAACGGTTATTCCAAGTGGCTAATTCTCGCATCTTTGCCTCCCAATTCGATTTCATGAATCTATACCCTGTCAACAACGGAAATTTCAAGCTTGATGGTGGCGCCATGTTTGGTGTTGTTCCCAAGAGCCTTTGGTCTCGGACAAATCCGGCTGATTCAAACAACATGTGTTCGTGGTCAATGCGCTCCCTTCTCATTGAAGACGGAGATCGACTTATGCTTATCGACTGCGGAATGGGCGACAAGCAAAGCGAAAAATTCTTCAGTTACTATTACATGCATGGTGATGATTCGCTGGACAAATCGCTTTCTGCACTTGGCTTTAACCGCGAAGACATCACCGATGTTTTCCTCACGCATTTGCACTTTGATCACTGCGGAGGTGCGATAAAGAGAGAAGGCGAAATGTATGTTCCGGCATTTAAGAATGCTCGATTCTGGAGCAACGACCGACATTGGGATTGGGCGACAAATCCAAACCCAAGAGAAAAGGCGTCTTTCCTTCCAGAGAACATCAATCCTCTGGTGGATAGTGGGCAACTAAGCATGATCTCAAGAACTGGAGATTTTACAGAGAATGTGTTTCCTCACTTCTCGGTTTTCTTTGCGGATGGACATACCGATAGCCAGATGATTCCGCACATTTCTTACAAAGGAAAGACTCTGGTTTTCATGGCAGATTTGCTGCCATCAGTTGGACATATTCCTCTCCCATACGTGATGGGATACGACACTCGACCATTACTCACACTAGATGAAAAAGGGAAGTTTTTGAAACGGGCTGCCGACGAGGAGTTTGTACTTTTCCTTGAGCACGATTCTCAAAACGAGTGCTGCACATTGCAGAACACCGAAAAGGGAGTGCGATTGAAAGACACATTTAAGCTAAGCGAACTTTAATGCTCGATTCTCGAATTGGTTCTATGAAATCATTGATCACTCTGCTCATCAGCATATTCTTAGGCTCAACATTATGCGGACAAAAGCCGCATTGGCCAAAAACTGAGCTTCAGCAAATTGTGGATTTAGAGCATAGTATCGTGCTCATCCCACTTCTCGATGAGCCAGAAACTTCGTCGATTTCGATGGGCCGTAATCCCGAACTGATGCGTGTCAGAGAAGTCAACACTGCTATTATCGCGGGTGCACACAAACGGTTCGACGTCGCGAAAACACTTTTCTTCAGCACATCCGATAGTTCCGCTGTTTATTCCGGTCAATTTCAAAATCGCTTGTCCAACGCGACTGGTGAACGGGTTGGAATCAATAAATCTATTTCTGAACTATTCGTTGCTGAGTTTTTGGAGCCAAACTACATGGCCAAACTCGAGGTGATTGTCTACAACAAAAGACGAATCAAGAGACAGGAACGAAAAAGTCGAAAGCATCAAGACATAATCAATGAGCTTGAACAGCAAATATTATTGGAATCCGATTCCGTACGAATTGCCAAGAAAACTGAGAAAACTGCTTGGCATCAGGCCAAGATTACAGACATCATGGAGCCGAAATATGCATCTCCAGAGCATGATCAGGTCAAAAGTTACTGGGCCGAAAAAGAATACTTCCATGCTGAAAGTACTGACCACCGTCGTCTAATAATCAGAAGAATGGAGGGAAAAGAAATTGTCGCTTCTAAGACAGTGACATATAAAGTCAACTGGAATTTTGTTGCTCGACTACACACTTCTGTAGACGAAAACACGAAATACTTTGAGGCATTTGGGTTTCTAAACAAGAAATTGATTGACAGGAAAGCCGAGCTTACAAAAGACCTCGGAATTGAGGCGAACTAGAGCTTTTTCAAAATACTCTTCACCAGCCCTGGGCCCTCATAAACAAAGCCAGTGTACACCTGAATCAACGAAGCTCCAGCATCCAATTTTTCCTGAGCATCTTTCGCTGAATGAATCCCTCCCACTCCAATCACGACTAACCTTCCTCCAGATTTCTCTTTGAGGTAGCGAATCACTTCAGTCGAACGATTGGCAACAGGCTTTCCGCTTAATCCGCCAGCCCCTATGGCATCTACCACATCTGAAGCAACTGTTAAATTAGAACGATCAATCGTGGTATTCGTAGCGATAACCCCTTCGATCTGCGTGTCATCAGCGATCTCGACGATATCGTCTAACTGATCGTTAGTAAGGTCTGGAGCTATTTTGAGAAGTATCGGCTTTGGGTTCTCCTTCTGAAAATTCAGTTTTTTCAATTCTGAAAGAATCTCAGTCAACGGTTCTTTGTCCTGAAGTGCGCGCAAATTTGGCGTATTGGGGCTGCTGACATTCACCACGAAATAATGAACGTGCGGATGAAGTGCCTCGAAACACTTGACGTAATCATCCAGTGCATTCTCGTTAGGCGTCACTTTGTTCTTTCCGATATTACCTCCTACGATAATGTCCTTTGGAACTCGTTTCAACCGCTCTACAGCCTCTTCGACCCCACCATTGTTAAAGCCCATTCGGTTGATCAAGGCCTCATCTTTTGGCAGACGAAAAAGTCGCGGCATTGGATTTCCGGGTTGACCAACAGGCGTTAGAGTACCTATTTCTATGAAGCCAAACCCCAAAGCTGAAAGGTCTCTTATGTGTGCCGCGTCCTTATCAAACCCGGCTGCTAGACCTACTGGATTCGGAAATTTGATACCAAACAACTGCCGTTCTAGGCGGTCATTTTTCACCTTGTAAAATGAACGAACAACAGCTCTAACGCCTGGTATAGCGAATAATACGCTCATTGTGCGAGTCACTAACGTGTGTGCCCGTTCGGCAGAAAGAAGGAAAAGAAGAGGCTTGAATATCGATTTGTACACCAGCGGAGATCTTGTCGGTAAAAGTAGCTAAGCTTCAACATTAACTGTGCATGATCAAATCGTTTTTCTAGTGGAAAACTTTGTTGATAGTCGAATATCTACCTATGACGGAAGATGGATACCTCCCGATAATTTTGATTACCAACAACTTTAGCTGTCTCGCAAGTATGCTAGCAATTTTTGGGAAAAAGAAACTTACAGAGGATCAGATCGCGAATATCTTCGTCAACACTACACTTGAAGCGGTAGAAAGTGGCTGGCCTTATATTCGAGATTTTGTCTTAGATAGCCCTGAGTTTGTAAAGACTCCTGACATTGATGAGTCCGATTTTGGTAAGTTTCTAATGATCGTCGTTTCCGCCAACTTCAGCTACATTCCACAGTATTTTGACAGCGGACCTGACCGAGCAATCATCAGACGGTCGGTAGAGAAGTTTGCTACGATTTTTGACGTCAGTCCTGAGCATTTCGCTAAAAAGTTAAAGGAATACAAGACATTTTTAGGTCGGGTAAACATGCCTTCGAAGAATATCAAATACGCCATTTCTAAGGCCATTTTCTTCAAGTACGAACTCAACCAGTGTCAGGAAGACTACTTCCGAAGCTTGAATACCCCAAATCCAATTTTCCTAAAGAACCTTGACGAATTGATGCGCCACTACATCTGGGACTGGCAGTCATTTCAGGATAAATTCAAGGTGAAGGAAATGGCATCCAGTTAAGCGACACCTCCACTTTCACTCTTTCTCAACTTATACAAAAGAATACTGCCAGCTCGAGGCTGGCAGTATTACTTATATGATGTGTTCTTCCGTCAATCGACGAAAGAATCCTCAAGGGCGAGATCAAATATGCCGGTATAGACCCGCACCATCCCGCCGAGATCTTAGAGTTTCACAATTCTCGTTTGGAACCAAGTGCTTCCATCAAAAAGCTGAACGTGATATACGCCCTGTGCAAGGCTTAAACAATCAATCGAGTTGCTGATCATTTCGAGGCCACGCACCAACGCTCCTTGATTGTCGATGATCACGAAATCCTCAAAGTCATTTTCCGATCGAAACACAACCACGTCCAACACAGGATTTGGGTGCCCCAACACTTCCAGTACTTGAATTTCATCAATCCCAATGGATGTATCTACGAACAGATTCTCAGATGAGCTACAACCGTTTTCATCGGTCACGGTGATCTCATAATTACCATAACAAAGGTCGGATAGAGATAAACCAGTTTCCGCAGCGAGATCAGTCCATACCACATTGTAATCAACGGTTTCTACCTCAACAGATAAATCGATAGAGCCATCACAAGCGTCACCCGCTGTCATCGTGATGTTATCTGTGGTTATAATCGGATCAACCCAAACGACGACGTCAATTGTATCAGAAAATGCCGAACAACCCTCAAGCGATGTTGCCTGATAGGAATAGGTTCCCGAATTGGATACCGTGATAGAGCTATCATTCACATTATTACTCCAAATGATGTTGTCATAGATGTCGTTAGCTCCTAAGCCTACAGTTTCACCATCAGACGCGCACCACGTCAACGGCCCGTCCGCCATAATGAAAGGTGTAGGCACTGCGAGGGTGTCTAACCACAAGGTATCTGAGTAACCAATACAACCGAGATTCGAAGTGGCAATTACATAATACGGCCCTGGCATCGAAGTTTCGAACGACTGAGCATCCTGTCCGAAAGTCCATTCGTACTCATTAAATTCTTGTGTGGACAAGGTCACTATCGCATCAGCACAAAATGGATTCTCACCATCTAGTTCAACTGTCGGAGTTGGGTAATCTCCAACAAACACCTCTGTTGTTTCCGACGTAGCCTGACAACCATTCTCTCCTGTTACCGTGACATAATACTCTCCAGCTATACCGATGGTAACAGTTTGCTGAATACTCGCCGAGCTCCACTGGTAAAAATCATATTCTTCTAGCGTGAAAAGTTGGATCGTTTCGCCAACACATAAGGCAACTGAATCCGTCTCATTTAAAATCGGTGTTGGGCTGATAAGCGATGTAATACTCACTACATCACTCCCTTGACAATAATTCACATCAAGCGCATCTAATTGAACTTCGAAAAATCCCCAATCATTAACCTCTATCGCCAGCGTATCAGCAGTCTCTACTTCCATTCCATCAAAAGACCAACTGTATTCAGTCAAGTTCTCGGCAGATGTAGAAAATTCAAAAACGGAACCCGAACATTGAGTGGGTGCAGGAGATAATATCTGAATTTCCAGATCACAATACTCTCCTCCACAATTGACTGTAAGATCTGATGAAAAACTATTGAAAGAAGGGACTGACTCAATTTCAGGGGTCATCGTTATGCTATTTGCCAGAGTAATAACGTCCAAAGGAGATAATGGAGAATCGTCAACCGTCAATATTGCCTGGCCTAGCGAGCAACCTGGAAGAGGCTCCAAAAGGAATATTTTATACAAACCCATGCTATTTCCTTCCCGCGCACCAACCAACATCGATCCATCGATCATCCCATCAATTCCAATAGTTAATCGGTTATCTTCGGAACCATCTGACAAATCATACGAAACATCAAATTCCGACATGTTTGTCATCGAGATAGCCAAAGGCTGAATAAAATTAACGCCGCCTGTTGTCGACTCATGTACCTTCTCGACAGCTAAAAGAAATTTTCCAGTCACAGTAGGAGCAAGCTCAATTGCAAAAAGTGGATCCTCTGAACTTATGACAGAATTCTCCTCGATCGCACCATCTACATCAATTTCTAGCATCACAAGGTCATTGTCTATGGTCCCCGCAATGGCAAATCCATCTCCAAATGGTGCAATTGCAATGGCACTTCCCTCAATCCCTAGCACTCTCTTCCACCAGGTTGTTTGGAGGTCAGCGCCAAAGCCGAAATAGCTATACTCACCAGAACTTAAGTCGCTCGCCTGAGATTGACCTAAACAGCCTACACCAATTCCACCACCTTCGACCAAACATTCAATGTCTTGAATCGCCATAGCCTCCTCGATGAAAACACTTGAGATCAAATCACCTTGGTGATTCATCCTAGTAAGCATACCCTGGAGATTGGCCGTCCCAGGAGCATCATCAGCTATGTACCCTCCAATGAGTAGGGTAGAATCAGATTCGACCGCTACGCATAGGCCTGAGATATACTTATCTAAGATTGAATATCCCGAGCTCCACAACTCTTCACCATCAGGCGACATGGCGTAAACCAGCAGAGCATTGACATTACCATTGTCTCCATCTACACCAGCATAACCAGTCAAAACAATGGTTCCGTCTTCTAGTTGAAGGCCATCGTAAATGCGTCCCAATCCGGCGATTTTCTTTTGCCAAACCCAATCTCCATTAATGTCAACTTTCCCTATGTTTCCGCCCGTCACCAAAAAAGATTCTGCACCATCGAGGGCTATAACCGTTGACCGAATATCATCGCTTGATTGCATCGAGTCGTACGTGTTGTACCATCTCGGCTGAGCAAAACAGGCAAGTGCAACAATTAAAAATGTGAAGGTGAGTATTACTGATTTCATGCGCCTAAAATTTCGGGACGTGTTAAATATAACTTTAAACTCAGGATTTATGCGAAAGTTTTGGCAACTGTAAGGTCTCGCGGACCCTTGCTCCAGTCGTAAAATCCAACTCCAGATTTTGCGCCTAAGTTGTTGGCCATAACCATATTGACTAGTAGCGGACAAGGAGCATACTTCGGCTGCCCAAATCCATCATGTAGGACTCGAAGGATCGACAGACAAACATCCAAACCAATGAAATCAGCCAGAGCCAATGGGCCCATCGGATGCGCCATACCTAGCTTCATTACCGTGTCAATCTCCTCTACGCCAGCGACGCCTTCATGCAGCGAACAAATAGCTTCATTTATCATAGGAAGAAGAATGCGGTTGGCCACAAATCCTGGGTAGTCGTTTACCTCAACAGGAGTTTTCCCAAGAGCCTTACTCATGGCCATCACCTGCTCACAAACGGTATCGCTCGTGGCATATCCCCGAATGATTTCTACCAATTTCATCACTGGAACGGGATTCATGAAATGCATGCCAATTACACTCTCCGGCCGCTTGGTAACCGCTGCCACTTCGGTAATCGAGATAGAAGATGTATTGGTTGCTAGGATACAATCAGGCTTGCATAATTCGTCTAATTGCGCAAATATCTTCAGCTTCAAATCAAGATTTTCGGTTGCCGCCTCAACAATAATATCTGCGTTAGAAACACCCTCTCCCATAGCGGTTTGAGTCATGATCCGACCCAAAGTAGCGACCTTATCGTCTTCGCTGATACGTTCTTTTTTAACCTGTCGATCAAGGTTCTTTCCAATTGTAGCTAGTGCCTTTTCCAATTGATCTTGGTTGATATCGATAAGGACAACATCATGGCCTGCTTGAGCAAATACGTGCGCGATTCCATTTCCCATCGTGCCTGCTCCAATCACTGATACATTTTTCATTTAAGTGTCTTTGGTGGGGCGCAAAAGTAAAAAATGGTAGTCTCCATGAATAAAAACTCTTGTAAAGTCGTTTTCATCAAGTAAAATAGCCATGCAAGTCTTTTCACATCAAACTGAGAATAAATGAAATGATCCGCTCAAATACCCACGTTCATTCTCTACAACTTTACCCAATGCACATGGACCAAAATCAGAAACATCACACTCCTAACAACTGGAGAAGACTATTACACGAGGTAGTTTTTGAGGCTGACACCAAAAGGGGGCGACGTTTTGATGTGATCCTTTTATGGGCGATTATCCTAAGTGTCATTGCCGTGATGCTGGAAAGTGTCCCCCAAATCGCGGAGGATTACGGGCTTATCCTCATCATCTTCGAATGGGGATTCACAACACTATTCACTATAGAATACATTGCTCGAATTCTTGCAGTCAAGCGACCACTGAAATACATGATCAGCTTTTTCGGCATAGTTGACCTCCTTTCGATTCTTCCTGCATATCTAGGGCTCTTTATAACTGGAACTAGTTCATTGACAGTGATTCGAATCCTAAGGTTCTTGAGAATATTCAGGGTATTGAAACTGATGACTTTCATGAGAGAAGCCATAATTTTAAGACAAGCTATCAAGGCGAGTCGTAAAAAAATGACCGTTTTTCTCGTTGGAATTGCAATTTTAGTGGTACTCCTAGGCACCATTATGTACATCATTGAAGACCCTGAGGCTGGCTTCACTTCTATTCCCAGAAGTATCTACTGGGCGATCGTGACGATAACTACTGTAGGATACGGAGATATCTATCCGCAAACCGCTCTTGGTCAATCTTTGGCCTCAATTGTAATGATCATTGGTTATGCCATTATCGCCGTTCCTACAGGCATCGTTGGAGCTGAAATAGCGATGAGCAAACAGCCGAGCATAAATACACAGTCGTGTCCTTCATGCAGTAAGGAAAGCCACGACGATGACGCTGAGTTCTGCAAACACTGCGGACACGGTTTGTAAAGTACGTTTCTGACGATTGTTACTCTTTTTCAGGACTTAAACTGATTATATTCGCCATAATCAAGCTTTGCACATGACAGAACCAACACGTCTTTTCGATTTCATCTATTTTCAACAAGAAAACTGCCCCCTCGATGTCGCTATGACATCTAAAGTCGCTGGGGAGTGGAAGTCATACAGCACTTCTGAGGTAATCGAAGCAGTAAACTTGGCCAGTAAAGGGCTGCTAAAACTAGGAGTTCAACCCGGGGACAAAATCGCCTTGATTTCTCACAACAATCGTTGCGAATGGAACATCATGGATATGGCTATTCTTCAGATTGGAGCGATCGATGTCCCGATCTACCCCACCATGAGTGAGAATGATTACGAATACATATTGAATCACTCTGAATCAAAATTCTGTTTCCTAAGCAACGACGAACTTTACAAGAAAGTAAAGAACGTTAAGGATAACGTGCCGACTCTTCAAGATATATACACCTTTGAAAAAATCAGCGGAGCAAAAAATTGGAGCGAGATTCTTCAATCGGGAAAAGATGGCGATCAAGGCAAGGTGGATGAATTAAAATCAAGCGTAAAAGAAAATGATCTAGCAACACTCATTTATACATCAGGAACGACAGGATTGCCAAAAGGTGTAATGCTTACCCACAGCAATATAGCGTCTAATGTAAGAGCTTCTCAAGAGCGCCTTCCGGAATTTATCGAAGGCGAAACTCGCTGTTTAAGTTTCCTTCCAGTATCTCACATTTTTGAACGAATGATGCATTACCTGTACATGTACGGTAGCATTAAAATCTATTTCGCCGAAAGCATTGACACCATAAAAGAGGACCTCAACCTAGCTAAGCCACATGCATTTTCTGCAGTACCTAGACTTCTCGAAAAATTCTACGACGGCATCGTAGCCAAGGGTGCGGCAGCTGGAGGAATCAAATCAAAACTCTTCGCTTGGGCTGTTAAAACAGCTTTGGAATGGGAGCCAAATGGCGCCAACGGTGGATTCTACGAATGGAAGTTAGGAATCGCTCGCAAGCTTGTCTTCAGCAAAGTAAAAACGGCGCTGGGTCTTACCGAAATTGGAGCAGTAGCCTGCGGAAGCGCTGCACTGCAACCTCGTTTGGCGCGATTCTTCAATGGTGCTGGAATTCCAGTCTTCGAGGGCTATGGTTTAACCGAAACATCACCAGTGATTAGCGTAAACACGTTTAGTTTTCCAGACATGATGAAGGTCGGAACTGTAGGTGTCGCCATCCAAGATGTCGATGTGAAAATCGCAGAAGACGGTGAGATTATTTGTCGTGGCCCGAATGTAATGATGGGCTATTATAAGGATGCTGAACAAACAGCCGAAGTTCTCAAAGACGGCTGGTTTCACACCGGAGATATCGGTGTTATAGAAGGCCGATTCATTCGCATCACAGATCGAAAAAAAGCAATGTTCAAGACTTCGGGAGGAAAATACGTAGCTCCCCAAGTGATTGAAAACTCACTCAAGGAATCAACTTTCATTGATCAAGTCATGGTCGTTGGCGAGAATAGAAAGTTTCCAGCCGCACTGATTGTTCCTGATTTTGCTATCGTCAAAGGATGGTTTGAAAAACAAGGCAAGGAGTATCCTGGCGACGACGCCCTTCCGGGAAATAACGATCTGCGCGAAGCTATTCTTGCAGATATCAATAAGAACAATGTCAAGTTTGGTGCTTGGGAACAAATCAAGCAATTCCGCATTTTGGGTGAAGCCTTTACGATCGACGGAGGAGAGTTAACTCCAACGATGAAGATCAAAAGGAAGCCAATCATGGAGAAATACAATTCGGTGATAGATAGTATTTGGGGTTAGAAGACCATATCGATGAGGTGAGAGAAAAAATCCTCAATCAACATCCCTATTGGATTACAATGACTGGCGAACGTTTGGTGAACATGATTTACGAATTTCGCCGACCGTGAGATCACTTCTATTCTTTATCCTAATCTCTGTTTTATTCAGCTGCAGTCAAGTCGACTACGGTAGTGAAGAGATCCTTCGTCTCGAAATCCCTGAGGAAAGCAGCAAACAGCTTCAAATCTGGGCATCTCAGGCCTTGAAACAAGGAGTTATAACGAACGACTTGAAGAAGTATGTGCCCGCTAAAATTCGAATCGATAGCGCAACTTTTGATGCTAAGATTCGCCTCAAAGGAGATTGGACAGATCACTTAAAAGGGGGTCAATGGTCATTGCGGATCAAGCTACTGCATGGCACACAGTACCGGGGGTATAGCACATTTTCCATTATGGAGCCCTCTACTCGCAATTTCATGGATGAATGGTTTCTGCACAAAGTGATGGAAGATCAAAACGTCCTAACTACACGATTTGACTACACTCCTGTCGAAATTAATGGAGAAGATATGGGTGTTTACGCCATAG
>Ga0206679_10001687_pt1 | contig 18169 bp, 16 predicted proteins | sample M110012015metaG_FD_155464 | JGI IMG/M metagenome (GOLD analysis project Ga0206679, IMG submission 155464) | Ammonia-oxidizing marine archaeal communities from Monterey Bay, California, United States - M1 100m 12015 | ecosystem: Environmental > Aquatic > Marine > Intertidal zone | place: USA... | reverse complement strand
ATTATAATTGTTTATTTTATTTTTTAGCCGCAGGTTTTTTAGCCGCAGGTTTTTTAGCCGCAGGTTTTTTAGCCGCAGGTTTTTTAGCCGCAGGTTTTTTAGCCGCAGGCTTCTTAACTGCAGGCTTCTTAACTGCAGGCTTCTTAACTGCAGGCTTCTTAACTGCAGGCTTCTTAACTGCAGAATTTGAAACTAATTTTTCAACCTTTTTTGAAGATAAAGAAATTGAAGCTTTTTTTAATTCTTTTAATCTTTCTTTATTTCGTCTATGCTTTTTATTTACTAATTTTTGTTTCTTATTCATTATCTTTCCTCTAATTGTTTAAATTTTGCGGGAACGCTTGGGAATCGAACCCAACTCCTACCTTATCAGTAAGACAACGATGTTGAAGACCGCGAGGGGCACCAGCCTCCTAATCATTCCCATATTATTATAAAACTACTTATTTAGGATTGTTTAACACCCGGAAATCTAATCCAAATTTCTTTTTTAAGCTCTTCCCTATTTTTTCTGCATCTTTTTTTGATGCATATCTAACAATTCTTACTGCATGCAGTCGTTTACCATTAGAATTAACGGCATGTACTTCTGCTCCATATCCATTACTTTGAATTTGTTTTTTTAACCGATTAGCATTTTCATATTTTCCAAATGCACCAACTTGAATAACCCAGGGTTTAAATAAATCTTTAGGTAAAGGTTTACGTTTACTATTTTTTCTTGATTTAATTTTTTTACTTATTTCTTTCGAATCTAGACGGACAAGTCTTGCCTCTCTACTAACTTTATCTAACCCATCAATTCCATATTTATCAAATTCTAAACTAGGATAAAGTTGTTTAATCATTTTTAATGCTACTCTCACTGAATCTTCTTCACCTGTAGCTAAAAATGAATTAACCATAAGATCAAGTGCTCTTTGATGATCTTTAAAATCTATATATTTATAAATTATTTTTTTGAACTGACTACTGGCTTGTGAATAAAGACCTCTTGCAAAAAAATATTCTCCCAATTTCATTTCAGATTTTGCTGCATATTGAGAATTTGGGAAATTTTTAGTTATTGTTTGGAATTGATTTATTGATGATTCACCATCTTCATTAACTAGAGCTTGAATGTAATAAACACCAGCATCATCTGGATATCTATCTAATAATTCTGGAAGATTATCTTTCACTTCTTGAATACTGCCTTTCTCGAGTAGTGTAAGATATAAATTAATATTTTGAGGATAAATTGAAATGAAACCAAAAAGAAAAACTAAATTAGAATAACCGCGAATCATTTTTCATTATTAGAAGTTAATAGTTGAATTATTTTATCAATATGGTTGGACAGTTCATTTGGCTTAGACACTTGAACAGATAATTTTAATTTCATTAAATGAGCGTGGATAGAAGTTTGATTTTTAGATAGCGCATCCTCAACTAATGATAAAGCACTGTTGTGCTCACCTTTTTCTTCTAATACATTAGCAAGTTTTGTTAGGGCACTTAAGTTTGAAGGGTCTTTATCTACAATTCGTTCATAAAACTTTTCAACTTCACTAAATCTACCTAAATCAAAAAGAGCCGCTTCAATTTTAGAGTAAATCATTTTTCCATTTTCAGGATTAAGCAAAGCATATTTTTCCCAATTATCTATAGCTTTTACCAAATCTCTTTTTACCAAATAAATATCTCCTAAACATAAATATGTTTTTTCATAATTTGGATCTGTTTTGGCTGCAATATCAAAAGTTTTTATAGCTTCATCTACTTTTCCTTTTTCATGTTTATCCATCCCTTTAAGAACAAGAAAACGTGCAATTTGAGTAGGGTCTTGAAGTTGTTTAACTTTTTGAATAATTTTAGATATTTGAGTAGCTTTATCCCAATCTTGCTGTTTTTCAAATAAAGCCAGGAGAAATTCATTAGCCCAGAGGTTTTTTTTATCCAATTTCAAAAGCAATTCAACTTCACGTCGTGCTTTAGCTAATTGTGAAATCTGGTTATAATCTAGAGCTAAAGATCTATGAATATGTATTTTTACATCGTTCTTAAGATTTGGTCTAACCGTTAGAGACTGGTGAATCTTAATAGCAGCTAACGCATTTCCTTCCTCACGAAGAATATCTCCCATTTGTAAATATGCATCTACATGATTAGTATCTTGTTTAACTACGTCTCTAAGGTGTTTTAACGCAGTTCTTTTATCACCTCGTACCATCGCATTTAAAGCATCAGTATAAATAGATTCAGTTTTTGCTTGCTGTTTTGGTTGAATATAAAAAAAAGTTAATCCACCTATTATTACTAAAATTAAAATTATTATTAAAGGCCAAGTCAAAATTATAGTTCTCCATCATCCTCGTCATTAATACTTTCATCAATAGCAACATTACGAAGATCATTTAATTCATCAGATAGTGTTTTATTTTTAGTCTTTAATCCTCTTAGAGCAGCTTTACTAGATAAAATGTTAGTAACTGCTACTGCATAACCAATAATCATTCCAACGGATATAGCTCCAAGCATTACAACTGCAACCTGAATATCTGGATATACTTTAAAAACTAAATCTACAGTTACAAGGTCAGTATTACGCATTAAAAAGAAAAGAACTAAAAGGACTAAAACCAACCCTCCAAAAATTTTTATAAGTTTCATCAAGCTGCCTCCATTTTTTTTGTATTAATATTTTCTCCATGTAAAGTGATACCCTTAGCATTAGTAATTTTTACAGAAACTAGGTCTCCTATTTGAGAATTGTTTTTTTCAAAAATAACCCATCTATTTGAGTCTGTCCGACCAGCCCAATGATTTGTTGACCTTTTACTTTCTTTTTCAACAAGAATCATTTCTATAGAGCCTACTCTTTTTTTATTTTGACTAAGCGTATGTTTTTTTTGCATCTCAATTACCATTTCAAGACGACTTTGTTTCTCATCTTCAGCAACCAGGTCTTCAAATTCTGATGCTTTTGTACCAGGCCTTGAAGAATATTTAAATGTATAAGCTGAATCAAAGTGAACTTTTTCCATAACATCTAATGTATCATTAAATTCAATTTTACTTTCGCCAGGGAAACCAACGATTATATCAGTTGATAAACCTACATTTGGCAATGTTTCTCTAATTTGTTTTACTAAAGAAATGAATTCTAACTTTTTATATGTTCTATTCATACGTTTTAAAATACGATCATTTCCAGCTTGTAATGGTAAATGAACATAATTACATATTTTTTGGTGTTTTCTCATTACATTTAGTACTTCTTGAGTCATGTCTTGTGGATGTGGTGAAGTATATCTAATACGTTTAAGCCCATTAATTTGAGCAACTTCATCTAATAATTCATGGAATTTTTGCCCTTGATGATTATATGAGTTAACATTTTGACCAAGTAGAGTTATTTCATAAAACCCATCTGATACTGCTTGAACAGCCTCTGAAACTATGCTATCAATACTTCTTGATCTTTCACGGCCTCGAGTAAATGGAACAATGCAAAAAGTACAAAATTTATCGCAACCACGCATTATAGATATCCAAGCATTTATTCCTTCATTTCGACTAGGAAATAGATTATCATAAACTTCATATCTTGATAATTTGGTATCAACAATATGGTCTATTTTATTAGAACGATTATTAATCATCTCGGGTAACTTACGGTACGAATCGGGTCCAAGAATTATATCAACAAAAGGTTTAGATTCAAGGATGTCCTCTTTTAAATTTTGTGCCATGCAGCCTAATATACCTATTATAGTTTCAGGTTTTTTTTGTTTTAATTGATTATAAAAACCTAGTCGAGAATGCACTTTGTCTTCTGCATGTTCACGAATTGCGCAAGTATTAACAAAAATAATGTCTGCAGCATGGATATCACTTGTTTTATTGTAACCTTCAGAAGAAAGTAAGCCAGAAATCAATTCTGAGTCAGCAACATTCATTTGACAACCATATGTTTCGATGAAGTAAGATTTATTCATTAGCTTAATATATGAATTACTAATAGAGTTGCAGAAGAAAAAAAGATTACTTTAAGTAGCCAGAAAAAAAGTAATCTAGAGGGTTATGAGGAGCTCCATATTGATGAACTTCATAGTGGAGATGAGGACCTGCAGACCTTCCTGAATTTCCAGAAAGAGCAATTAAATCACCTCTTTTAACTGAAGATCCGTGCTTAACTTTAATTTTTGATAAATGTGCATAAATAGTTCTAAAACCATTTCCATGATCAATTTTAACAACTTTACCATAACCTCCTTGATTACTGGCATATTTTACTTTTCCATCAGCTGGAGAATAAACTTTAGTACCAGTATTAACCGCAAAGTCTTGGCCATAGTGGAAACGAACTTTATCCGTGAAAGGATCATCTCTGTAACCATATCCTGAGCCTAAATAACCTTCTTTAACAGGTCGAATAGAAGGAATAATTTTTAAATTTTCACTATACTTGACTACTTTATCTGCTAGTGTGTTATAACTACTTAATTCTAGTTTCACTTTACGACTAAGAGCATCAATGTTTAATTCAATATCAGATATCTTAGTAGTTAAGTCATTTGATATTTCATTAAAACTTATTTTATTTAATTCTGTACCTCCTATACCTAACTCTCTTATCTCATTGTCAATTTGAGGTAAACCTGTATAAGTACGAATAGCATTATCTTTTTTTTCAATAACTGCTACCTCAGAAGAAACATCTTCTAATTGTGTTTGCAAATCAACTAATGTATCAGTTAAGTACTCATAATTTGACTTAAGTTCATTAATTTTAGATTTATATAAAATACCAGTAATTATTTCAGCGGAAAAAAATAATGTCACAGAAATTATTAAAATTGCTAATCCTGAAAAAATAAGAAGTTTTTGTTGAGAAAAATGAAAGTGACTAGCACCAGAATCTTTCTCTGAAACAATAATATAATTATGATATTTATTTTTATTACTATGACCAAACATATTAAAACCTAATTATTCTGATTCTTCCTTAATATTTTTTTCATCGTTCTCAACAACATCTTCTATTTCAGTTATGCTATCTTCAGGTATATTATATTTATCTTTAATATTATCAATTTCAATTAATTTTATCTTAATAGATTCTCCAATATGGTCAATTTTTTGAATATGAGCAAAAAAATCATTATTACCTGTGAAATTTGCCATATTATCATCTTTAGCTTGGTTATAGACTAATTTTCCTAAAGCTTCTTTTTCATGGCGTAAATCACGTTGTAATTGATGAACTTCTATTTTGATTTTACTGACCTTTGTTAGTTCTTCTGTTTTTGCAACAGCCACTTTACTTACTTCTTCAGCTTTTTCAATGGCAGCATTGCTCCAATCTTTCATATTGTGTTTTAGATCATCCCATAGTTTTGTCATCATTCCCTCTTATTATTCAATTTCTATATTTAATCAATGCTAGAATTTGAGTGATTAATTCTTTTTCAACAACATATTTGCAATATAAAAAATTCCAGACCCTATTATCAAAGCATTGAGCTCAAGCATGACGTTATTATCTCGAATACCCCAAATAAGGCCAGAGATTAAAATGACCATTGACACAATTTGAATGCTTCTAAGTAGGACGTATTTCATAATTTTTATTAATTTTTTTCCAACGCACTAAATTTTTAATATCCCATTTATATGCACTACTTAATACTGAAAGAGGATTATCAACATTTGCAATTTTATTAGCAAAAGATGCTAATTGGTAATTATTTAACCTTTCATAAAATAAACGATTAATAAAAGATACTCTTCTTTTTTTGTTTACATCACTTAATAAAGCTAAGGCTTCTTTCTTTTTGCTGGCTATCGAAAGTGCCGCAGCTAAGCCTGAAATCATTGACATACGCATTCCAAAGCCAAATAAATAATCTTGATAACCTCCCGACTCCCCAATTAAATATGGTAATTTAAAGTTTCCAAATGGTAGAGAAAAGCTTCCCCGACTCCCAAATTCTTTACCATCGACTATATCTATCCCAATAGATTGAAAATATTTTAAACAATTTTGAATATTATCTATATTTTTTCTTTTATTTTTTTTAAAAGCTGAAGCTAATGTCGCATGACCATTTATAATAATTAGATATGCATACCCTTTTAGAGCAAATTGATGTCCTAAAAGAAGATGGACTTGATCATTTAAACTACTTTTAAAATTAATACCACGAATGTACGCAGCAGCTTTTTTAGTACCTGTAGCAATAATTGAAGAATCTTTGGGTGCCTTTGTACCTAATTCAAATTGAATGTTCATATCTTTGCATTGATCAAATAATTGATTATCAAAATCTTGATTGTTTCTTCCTCTTTTTACCATATAAAAGAAAGGTTTTTTAGAAGAAATATTTAGAGGAGAAAAAGTTTTAGTATGAACAGTAAATTTTGAAATTGGAAAAGTGGTAATCTTATTAAAATCAAATCCAACTTGATTAAAAAATGAATTCATTGAGGTTGAAAAGATCCAATTTTCTAACCCTTCATAATCACCATGACGATTTTCTCCTATAGCAGAACACTTTTCAAAAACAATAGGATTATAACCTAATTTCTTTAAACTAATTGCAGCACTAAGTCCAGCAACACCACCACCTGCAATTTTAATTGATTTGGAATTATGCAGGTAATTCATTGATTAACAGTGAAGTTGTTGAACAGAAATAATTTGAGGAAGATTCTTTAGCTCATTTAAAACTTCATCTGAGATAGCATTATCTAAACGAAGCACTGAAAAAGCTTCCCCTTTTTTTAATTCACGGCTTAGAAAGTAAGCTCCAATATTTATTTTAGCTTTTCCTAATGCACAACCTACGCTTCCAATAACTCCTGGGACATCATTATTCTTCATAAATAACATTGTACCAAAGGGGTTAACTTCCATTTCATAACCAAGTATATTAACTAATCTAATCCGATTTCCATCAAAGACACTTCCACCAATTCTAGTTATGCTTGATTCTCCAGATACTCTAGAACGAATCAAATTAGTGTAAGATCCACTATCATTAGTAAAACTATGTTCGATGCTAATTCCTAATTCTATTGCTAAAGACTCTGCATTAATATAATTGACTCTGTCTGGTATCCGGTTTTTTAATAAACCTTTAAGAAATGCCAATGCTGCAGGTTTTGCTTCATCCATTGTTCCAGAACATTCTACCTGAACACGTTTTATAGATCCTTGATTAAGTTGGCCTTGAATGACTCCCATCAGTTCAGAAAGTTCAAGATTATATTTTATCTCTTTAAGCTTTGCCATATTAGATATTGGCATATTAATTGCATTCTTTAATTTATCATCAGTTATATAATCTCTAACTTGTTCACAAATTGCTATGCTTACACCTTCTTTAGCTTCTTCAGTTGAAGCTCCTAGATGTGGTGTAAGTAAAATATTATGAGCTTTTAATAATGGATTATTATTATCAAGTGGTTCAGAAGTAAAAACGTCAATGGCTGCTCCTGCGATTTTACCTTCATTTAATACTTTAGCTAAATCAAATTCATTTATTATGCCACCTCGTGCAACATTTACGATTCTAGCCTTTGACTTCATTTTTATTAATTGCTTATAATTAAATAAATCTCGTGTGGAATCATTAAGTGGAACATGAACGGTAATATAATCAGCATTTATTGTCAAATTATCTAAATCAACTATTTTAATCTCTTCTGGATTAAATTTATCTTTACTCATATATGGATCATAACCTAAAACATTCATACCAAAAGCTCTACAGCGCGTTAAAACTTCTTGTCCTATCTTACCTAACCCAACAATACCTAATGTCTTATTTCGGAGCTCTGACCCAACTAATGCATGACGGTTCCACTCACCTTTCTTTAAGCTCGAATTTCCTTCAGCAATATTTCGAGACAAACTCAAAATAATTGCTACCGTATGTTCAGCTGCTGATATTGTATTAACATCCGGTGTATTCATAACAACGACTCCATATTTCGTTGCAGCTTCTATGTCAATATTATCAACACCAACTCCAGCACGTCCAATAACTATTAGATCTTTGGCGCTTTCAATCATTTTAGCAGTTACTTTAGTACCACTTCTAATAATCCAACCACTAATATTTGTGCAGGCATCAGATTTCTCTTTATTTGATGCATTAGGTAATTCAATTAAATCAAATTTAGCATCTCTTAAAATAGCCAAACCCTTATTCGTAATTGGATCTGAAATAAGAATTTTCATAAAATAATTAAGTTTGTTGAAGTCTGATAAGGTTTAAAGCAGATCCAGCTCTAAACCAATCAATTTGTGTTTTATTGTAAGTGTGATTACATATAATTTGATGAGAAGAGCCATCTTTGTGATTTACAAGCATGGTTAACGGTTTTGATGGTGAAAAGTTTTCAAGATCAATAAAATCAAAAGTGTCATCTTCTAATATTAAATCATAGTCTTCTTTTTCTTTAAATGTTAAAGCTAACATACCCTGTTTCTTTAAGTTAGTCTCATGTATTCGTGCAAAAGACTTAACTAAAACTGCGCAAACTCCAAGGAAACGAGGCTCCATTGCTGCATGTTCTCTGGATGAGCCTTCTCCATAATTTTCATCTCCAACTACTAAACTTAGAAACTGATTAAATTTATAGTCTCTTTGCACCTCTGGAACAGGTCCATAATTACCTGATAATTGATTTTTTACTGAATTTGTTTCATCATTAAAATAATTGACTGCTCCTGTTAACATATTATTAGAAATATTATCAAGATGTCCTCTCAATCTAAGCCATGGTCCAGCCATTGAAATATGATCTGTAGTGCATTTACCTTTAGCTTTAATTAGCAATTGTAATCCTAAAATATTTCTTCCATTCCATTTTTTAAAAGGCTTAAGAAATTGCAATCTTTCAGAATTAGGATTAATAACAACCTCTACGCTCTTGCCATTAATTGCTGGGGCCTGATATCCTTTATCTTTAACATCAAAACCTTTATCTGGTAATTCTAAACCAATAGGCTCTTGAAACTTCACTAATTCGCCATTATTATTTAAGAGTGTATCTTTAGCTGGATTAAAAGTTAAATCTCCTGCAATTGCAATAGCAGTAACAAGTTCTGGAGAACCAACAAAAGCATGAGTATTTGGGTTCCCATCTGCTCTTTTAGCAAAGTTTCTATTGAAAGAGTGAACAATTGTATTTTCCTCTTCTTTTTCTGCACCCTCCCTAGACCATTGACCAATACAAGGACCACAAGCATTAGCAAAGACACTACCACCTAATTTATTAAATGTATCAATGAAGCCATCTCTTTTAATAGTATAACGAACCTGCTCAGAACCAGGTGTAATTGTAAATTTAGCTTTTGTTGTTAAACCGTTATCTATAGCTTGTTGTGCAATTGATGCTGATCTAGAGATATCTTCATAAGATGAATTTGTACATGATCCAATTAAACCTACTTTAACCTCCGTTGGCCAATTATTTTCCTCTGCTATTTTAGCCATCTGAGATATAGGTGTAGCACGATCAGGCGTAAATGGACCATTCAAATGAGGTTCTAATGTTGATAAATTAATTTCAATAACCTGATCAAAATATTTGTCTGGATTAATATAAATCTCAGAATCTCCTTTTAAACTTTCTTTATGATTCTCAGCTAACAATGCTAGTTCTTCACGTCCAGTTGAACGTAAATAGTCTCCCATTTTTGTATCAAAAGAAAAAATAGATGTTGTTGCACCAATTTCTGCACCCATATTGCAAATTGTACCTTTACCAGTACATGATATTTTGCCAGCACCCTCACCAAAATATTCTACAATTGCGCCAGTACCGCCCTTAACAGTAAGAATACCAGCTAATTTTAAAATAACGTCTTTAGCAGAAGTCCATCCATTCATTTCTCCAGTAAGTTTTACACCTATTAATTTTGGAAATCTTAATTCCCATGGCATACCAGCCATTACATCTACCGCGTCAGCTCCACCTACACCAATAGCAACCATACCTAAACCACCAGCGTTAACAGTATGACTATCAGTTCCTATCATCATACCACCAGGAAAAGCATAGTTTTCTAGAACAACTTGATGAATAATACCTGCACCCGGTTTCCAAAACCCAACTCCATACTTATTTGATACTGATTCTAAAAAATCATAAACTTCTGTATTTACATCTTTAGCTATTTCTAAATCTGTCTTGGCACCCAATTTAGCTTGGATTAAATGATCACAATGAGTTGTTGTTGGAACTGCCACTTTATCTTTACCTGCCATCATAAATTGAAGTAAGGCCATTTGAGCAGTCGCATCTTGCATTGCAACTCTATCAGGGTAAAAAGAGACATATGATTCACCTCTATTATAATCAATCGTCGCATCACCTTCAGAAAGATGACTATACAATATTTTTTCTGTTAATGTAAGTGGGCGTTGTAGAATCTTTTTAGCCACAGAAATCCTATTGGGCATTCGTTCATAAAAAGCCTTAATCATATCTAAGTCAAACACAGGGGTCCTTTCGAGTTGGAAAAACAATTAACATATTTAAGTTAAATCGTTATAAAATGAGTTTGAAATTACATATTTTTAACTTCTATTTCAATTTCAATACTCTTAAAAAATCTAGATTATTTAAAAAAATAAAAAAGTGATTCAAATTCCATTAAAAATAGATACTAAATTTTGCACTAATGAGAAGCCTTAGAATATTACTACTGATTGGATTTATATCTCTCCAATATATTTTTAGTCAAAAAAGAATAGAAACTATTTCCTCTAACTATAAACAATTAATTCTCAAGGTAAATACTACATTAGTTTCAGATGAAGATTTAAAGCCAGTTGATATTTTAGTTGGATTGCCAAGCAAAACACTACCAAAAATTCAATTAGAATCATTAGAAGAATCTCAAGTTGAACAAATAAGAATAAAAGATCTTATCAAAACAGAATGGATAAATAGTCAAATAGTAAATGGCCTTAATACTGGTACGCTTAGAATATCACCATTGTTTACAAAAAGTTCATACTTTAAATCGATGATTATTAAAATCTCATTTGATAGCAAAATAAAAAACTTTGCTATTGCCTCAAATTTGCAAAAAACTCTTTTAGCTCCAAAAATACTAAATTGGAATGTTGCTAAAAATTGGATTTTACCAATTACAAGCTCACCAAAAAAAATACCGCAATTACCAAACGGAGAATGGATTCAATTTAGTATTTCTAAAGATGGTTTATATAAAATAACTGGAAGTCAGTTATTAGATTTAATTAAGCTAAATAATAATTTAGACCCAAGGAGCATTATGCTTTTTACTAGTTCATCTCTTGGTAGAGATCGCACATATCTTTTAAGTCAAAAAATATCAAAAGATTTTTCTATTCCAGATAACTTAGTTGAACTTTCGATTAATATTGATGGTGAGTCAGATGGAAACCTTGAGAATGATGATGCTATATATTTTTATGGCCAAGGTCCAAGCGGGTTTAATTTTATTAATAATAATATTTCATGGCACCAAAATTTATACTTTACAGAATCCAATTATTGGTTACTAATCCCTTCAGATAATACCTTGCGAGGGAAACGTATTCAAACAGCAAATAAAGTTGAAGAAGGTGATAAAGTTTTTGATTATGGACTTAGCTATGTTCACTTGGAGGATGATCAAGAAAACCCTCAAAATTCAGGTTTAGGTTGGGGTAATGCTAGAATTCAACAATCGGGCTCGTTTTTACAGAAAGTAAATTTTGTCAAGCCTATATCATCTAAAAATGCAAATGGGTCTTTTGGAATGATTGGCAATGAGAAAGTACAAACTAAATATAAAAATACTGAGCATAGAGTTAGTCTCTCATTAAACGGAAAAGAATTAAGTAGTTTAACATGGACAAATATCGGTCTTAAATCAGCAAATTTTATAATTAACTCAAATACACTTATTGATGGTGATCAATCGTTTGAAATAACCAATAATATTGAAAATCCAAACTCACTACCTCTTTTTGATTTTCTTACACTTTCTTACTTTAGAGAGCTTGAGTACAGACAGCCTTTTGATTTCATTTCACCTATTCATTCTACTAATGCTACTTTTAGAATAAAAGGTACTGACTTAAAAGTTTGGAATATTACAAATATTATTAATCCAAAGAACCTACCACTAGATATTAATGAAGATATCATAGCAACTCATGTAACTCTCCCTATTGAAAAATCACAAAGGTTCTATACATTTAAAACTACGGATATACTATCACCATCATCATTAGTATATAAAGGGGGAAAAGAATGGACTACTTTAAGAGATACGTCTAAAAAGGCAAATCATATTATTATTGGACCACAAACTTTTTTTTCAGCTGCTGTTCCACTAATTAATCATCGAGAAAAAACTTTATATGCTTCATTAGATAAAATTTATGAAGAATTTTCAGCTGGCAATAAAGATCCAATTGGGATTCGACATTTTTTACAGTGGACTCAAGAAAATTGGGAACAAAAACCAATGACAGTTTTCCTTCTTGGTGATGCTGATTTTGATTATCGTAATATTACAGGTAAATCAAAAATTGTAGTTCCAACAATTGAAGTTGGTACAAACTATACATATGCAACAGATGATCGCTTATCTGCTTTCAATGGAATAATTCCTGAAATGGCAACTGGACGCTTTCCAGCAAGAACTGAACAAGAAGTCTCAGACTTCATTGAAAAACTCATATCATTTGAGACAAATATGCCAACTGGCATTTGGAAACAAAGAGTAACACTAGTTGCTGATGACCCAGCAAGACCTGAAAGAGAGCCATATGAGTTATTTATTGGAAGAAGTCATACTAAAAACTCTGAAAGACTCGCAATGTCTATTCCAGATTATATGGATATAGAAAAATTATATTTGGTTGATTTTCCTGAAAAAAAAGATGCTTCTACATTTGGAGTAACTAAACCTGAAGCAACACAGGCTTTATTCAATCAATTATCTCAAGGTACAGCATTTATTAATTATATTGGCCATGGAAACCCAATCCAATGGGCACAAGAAAAACTCCTTATAATTAGTGACGAAAGAAATGATTTATCTTTAATCAAAACTAATATGAAATTACCTATTTGGATAGCTGGAACATGTAATTGGGGGCAATTTGATAATATTGATAGAGAATCGTTTGCAGAAAAATTAATTAGAACTCCAATGGACGGAGCATCCGCAATTATTACCACCAACAGAGGAATTACAGTATCAAGCAACATTCAATTTTTAGAAAAGATTTTCAATGAGATATTTAGAGGTGATTCTATAACGACAAAGAATTTGGGAACTGTTATACAATCAATAAAAACTGGTGGATCAGATGGAGAGATATTTCACCTTTTTGGTGATCCTGCTATGAGATTACCAATCCCAAAAAGTTTAATTAGCGATGGAAAGGTTTCGCCAGATACATTAGAGACTTTAGAAGTTGGGACTCTTATTGCCAAAAGCCCAATAGAGTCAGGTAGTGGTATTATAGTCTTTGAAGATGGACCTAGTGAAGTTACAAGGTCATTTAACTATGCTTCAAAGGAAGAAAAAATAACTTATTTGCAAAAAGGTCCTACATTATTTAATGGTTCCTTTACTTTTACGAACTCAACTTTTTCTCCTCAGTTTAGAGTTCCTAAAGATATTACCTACTCAAAAAATCCAGCTAAAGTGCGATTCACCATAAATGATGGTCTAAATGATGAAGCAATTGGATCAGTCTCTGAAATTTATCTTTCATTAGGTTCACCAAGCAATGATGTAGAAGGACCAATTATTACATTTGAATCTGAATCAGGGCTTTTACTAAAAGATGGAGATATCCTGCCTACAAATCAAAACCTTATAATCAGAGTTTCTGATCCAATGGGTATTAATCTTACTGGCGAAAAAGGCCATGAATTATTTATTAATAATTCTCTTACAGGAGAAACAATAAATGCAATTGATCAATTTGTATATGATGATAATAGTATCAATACTGGTACTATTATTTTCAATGTATCTTCTGATTTAGATAATTTATCATTAATTATTAGTGCTTGGGATAATGCGAACAATCCAACTGAGGCTGAAATCCAGTTAGTTTTATTGAAATCAAATAAATTAGATATGCTACGTATTTTAAATTTCCCAAATCCATTTTCCGACGAAACTCAATTCACTTTCGAACTAACTAAAGATGCTAAAATTTCAATTAATATCTACACAATTTCAGGAAGAAAAGTAAAATCTATCATTGAGCGTAATCAGAAACTAGGATTTAACAGAATATCATGGAATGGGCGTGATGAATATGGTAATTTATTAGCCAATGGGGTCTATTTGTACAAAATTAAAGCTGAAATTAATAATCAAAAAATTAATCATATCGGAAGGTTGGCAATCTATAGATGAATAAAATAATTGACTCTCCATTAATTCTTGCATCTAAATCGCCAAGAAGAAAAAAGCTACTTAAGCAAATTGACCTGACTTTCAAAGTTATACCAAGTGATGTAGATGAAAATTTAGACATAAAGTTATTTCCTCCAGATTTTGTATCCCACTATGCAAAAATGAAAGCAGAGAGTGTATCAAAAACTAATAAAGGTTGTTATGTAATTGGTGCTGATACAATTGTAGTTAACAATGAGAAAATTTTAGGTAAACCAAAAAATAAAGATGAGAGTTATCAAATGCTTTCATCACTTTCTGGAAAAACTCATAAAGTCTATACAGGGGTATCAATTCAGCATTATGATTATAAGATAGATAAAACATTTCATGAGGTCACAGATGTATCATTTAATACATTAAGTGATTTAGATATTTATTATTATATTGATAGATATAAGCCTTTCGATAAAGCAGGTAGCTACGGAATACAGGATTGGTTTTCTGCTCATGTCAATAAAATTAATGGCTGTTATTATAATGTCATGGGACTGCCATTAGCTTCTTTTTACCGTCATTTCTTTGCTTTAATGAAATAATTTTAATAAAAGAGTTTTTCAGTATCAAAACATGCACGTAAATTTTTTTTAGTATGTCTAACTATTTTAAAGAATTAAAAGAACTTCGCAAAGAAGCTGGTATTGATCTTGAAGAAATTCACAATCGAACAAAAATTAGCCTTCAAGCTTTAAGGTCAATTGAAAGTGGCGAACTCGGCCAACTTCCTCATACATATGTTCGTTTATTTGTTAGAGCTTATGCAAATGAAATAGGTGCAAATGAGAATGAAGCTCTTAATGCGTTAGATAAATTAATAGATAATCCATTAGTTATTAATAAAGAAGAAAAAAAACAACCTATTGACACAATAGAAATAAATCAAAACGCAAACAACAACTCTTCAGATCAAATTAAACAACCTTCAGTATTTGCAAAAAATATTAGAGTTGATATGCTTAAAGGGATTGCGCTTGTATGTACGCTCATATTCTCTATTTATATTATTAGACAAATCAATAAAGAAGAAGCTGCAAAATATCCAATATCTTACCCTAGTGAATTTGAAGAAGAAGGGCCAATAACTGATCAAATACTTCAAAATGATTTTGATTTATTTACAGAATCTGTTCAAATTATGGAAGAGGATTCTCCATTCACTTTAAAAATGGCTACGGTTGAAAGGGTTTGGTATAAAACTAAAATTGATAGCTTAAATTTTGTTGAAGATATATTGCCTTCTGGTGATAATCGACTTTATGAATTCTCTGACTCACTAAAAGTACTATTTAAATATTCAAAAGGATTAAACCTTTACTTGAATGGTTCTTCAATAAAATCTTTTAAATCTTCTTCTAATCCACTTCAGATAATCTTCTCTACAGTTAATAAAACTGTTACTACGCAGCAGTTCATTCCTAAGAACTAGCTCAATTCTTTAAAGTTTTTCTTTAGTTAAACTCTTCAAATCCATTATCAAGTGAGTATTTTTTTTATAATACTTATTGACATAGGTGGGGGATAATAGATACATTATGGGTAGTTGTGGGTAATTATACCTAAGAGTTTGGGCATGACAATAAATAAAAATACATTTACAGGCGAATATTCGTATTCAATAGATACTAAAGGTCGTATTAATATACCTGCCAAGTTTAGAAATGACCTTGCTAATGATAACGAAAAATCTTTTGTGATTACAAAAGGTATGGATTCTTGCGTTTATGCCTACCCTGCTATTGTTTGGCAAAGCATTGAAAATGAATTAAAAAAACTTTCATCTCTATCAAATGTAAATCGTTCATTTGTTAGGAATACTGTACGTTATGCTTCAATGGTTAAGTATGATAAGCAAGGCAGAATAGCCATTACTCCAAATTTAATAAATTACGCAAATTTAAATAAAGAAGCCTTAATCATAGGCATGGTAAATAAAATAGAGATTTGGAATCCTGATTTATTGGAAAAAGTTGACAATCTTTCTCAAAAAATTGACTCATCCCAAATTGATGAGCTTGCAAATAAAATTATCCTCTGATGATAGAATCAACATTACAGGAAAAGCATGTCAATCATATTCCTGTAATGTTGTCAGAAGTCCTTGAATATTTAAATCTTCAAAAACATGGCGTATATATAGATGGCACTATTGGTGCTGGAGGGCATGCCAAAAATATTCTTGGCTCTCCTTCCTTTTCAAGGAAAGTTATAGGACTTGATCGTGATGCGAAGGCACTAGAAATTTGCAAAAATCAATTTGGTGCTTCCGCACATCTTCTTACTACACATAGAACTTCATACCATAAATTTCCTGAAATCATGCATGAGCTTGGTATAAGCCTTGTTAATGGAATATTGCTAGATCTCGGACTTTCTTCTATGCAGCTTAATTCTAATAGTCGTGGTTTTGCTTTTGAGTCTAACGGTATTCTCGATATGCGCTTCAATAAAAGTTCTGGCCAAACTGCTTCTGATTTAATCAGAGAATCTACTGAGGAAGAGTTAGCAAACATTATATATAATTTTGGTGAAGAAAGACGTTCGAGAAAAATTGCTTATAATATTAAGACTATGAAAAAAATGACTGCAGTGGCTGATCTTAAAGAGGCTATTAGGCGGTCTACCCCTCCACATAAACGTAAAAAGTCTCTGGCGCGTGTATTCCAAGCCTTACGCATTGCTGTTAATAGTGAATTAGATAAACTGGAATTATTCCTTAATTCCTTTATTGATTACTTAACAATTAATGGTCGTGTTGTAATTATCTCATACCATTCAATCGAAGATAGAATGGTCAAACATGCTTTTCGTACTTTGAAAAATGACCAGAGACTTAATCAATTAACTAAGAAGCCTCTAATTCCATCAAAAAAAGAGCAAGAGATAAACTCTCGTTCTAGAAGTGCTAAGCTTAGAGCTGCTGAGAGGATTATTTAATAATAATGATAAAAAGAAGACGAAGGTCAAAAAAAAATACTGAATTTTTACAGACCCTACTGTTTTTTTTCACAACACTGTTATCTATTTCAGGACTAATAATCTATCTTTGGGTCTATACGGAAATTGATGAAACAATGTTGGCAATTGAAGTTCAAAATCAAGTTACAAAAGAACTAGATAATTCTTTAAAAGAACTAAAAATGGAAGTCACTACTTTATCTCGCAGCGATAGAATATCTAGCGTTGCACGTAAAGAATTAAATATGGTCCCAGCTGAACCTGAGACGCTAATGATATTTATTAATGAAAACCAATTGCATACAACAAATTGACAAAAACATATTTAAAATTTCGATCTCGGGTTACTGTTTTATCTTGCTTATTGATTTTTGCTTGGACTGGGTTAACTGCAAGACTTTTTCAGATAATGATTATTGATAGTGATGAATATCGCAAGAAAGGGTTTAGTCAGAGTCAAAAAAATGAAAAGCTAATGGCTATTCGTGGCAATATTTATGATCGACATAACAAACTTCTCACTAATAATATCATTCACTATTCAATTGGTGCTCATCCTTCAAAAGTGAAGGATAAAATTAAGTTTGCACAAACAATTGCAAACGCTACACAAAGAGATCCTGGTTATTACATTGATAAACTAAATAATAAATCTGATTTTGTTTATCTTGATAGAAATTTGAGACTTTCTAAAGTAGAAAATATTTTAAATAAAAAAATACCTGGCTTAGTTATCGAAAGAAAGTCAAGAAGGTC
>Ga0206679_10001683_pt1 | contig 18181 bp, 13 predicted proteins | sample M110012015metaG_FD_155464 | JGI IMG/M metagenome (GOLD analysis project Ga0206679, IMG submission 155464) | Ammonia-oxidizing marine archaeal communities from Monterey Bay, California, United States - M1 100m 12015 | ecosystem: Environmental > Aquatic > Marine > Intertidal zone | place: USA... | reverse complement strand
AAACAAGAAATTTGGCATTTAATCATATTGTCAATCAAAATCAGGAAAGGGCCTATTGGCACATCCGGAAAATTGTCCTCTCTCATGAAGATGCAAATGATGTAACTCAAAATACTTTTATTAAAGTATGGAAAAACTTAGATAGGTTTAAAGGAGAATCTAAAATTTTTACTTGGATTTATACCATTGCTACCAATGAGGCTTTGTCCTTTCTGAAAAAGAAAAAAAGAACTTATTTCGAATCTTTAGACGTAGTATCCTATCGTTTATCGGACAACTTATCTGCAGATAATTATTTTGATGGAGATGAAATAGAATTAAAATTGCAGAAAGCCATTCTTACTCTCCCTACCCAACAAAGAATTACATTTAATATGAAATATTTTGATAAAATGAAGTATGATGAAATTTCAGAAGTTTTAGGAACTTCTGTTGGGGCACTTAAGGCAAATTATCATCACGCTAAAAAGAAAATAGAACAATATTTATCTGAAAATTAAACCATTTAGGATAAACAGTATCATAACAATGATGAACAAAAAAATAGACATAGAAAAATTTGAGAAAAGGACTCCTTTTTCTGTGCCTGAAAATTACTTCTCAGAATTAAAATCTGAAATTCAAGATAGTTGTAAAACTGAAAACAAATCATATCTTTCTATCTTTCAATATGCTATTCCATTTTTAGGAATTTCTCTTATAATGTTCTATTTCTTTACAAACACTGGATCAACTTTTACATCAGTTTCTGAAATTGAACTTTCACAAACAGATTTAATTGCCTATTTAGAAGAAGATATTTCTGATGACTTATTATATGAATATATATATATTGAATATGAAGAAATAGATGAATTATCAGAAGAGATTGACTATTTATTAGATTACAATATGGATTACAACCTTATTATTAACCAACTATAAACTTATAATTATGAAAAAATTAAAAACACTATTTATCATTATGCTTTGTCCACTATTTATATTTTCACAAAACATATCGGAGGAAAAAAGAAAGAAAATTGAATCACAGAAAATTGCTTTCATCACCAAAGCACTTGACTTAAGTTCAGAGGAAGCTCAAGTATTTTGGCCTGTATATAATGATTTTTCAGATGAAATGAAAACAATTAGGAAAAAGAGAAAAGAAGTGTATTCCAAAGCTAGGAAAAATAGATCCTCATTAACTGAAAAAGAAATAGGAATTATTATTGATGAAAGATTAAAAATGGAACAAGAAACTTTGGATTTAAAAGTAAAATACAATAAAGAATTACAGGAGGTAATTTCAAACAAACAAATATCAGCTTTATATCATGCAGAAGAAGAATTTAAAAAAGAACTTCTGCATAGATTAAAAAAGGAAAAGATAAAGATCAAAAAAGAAAAAGGTAAGAACTGGAAGTGCATAACATTTTAAATTATTTACTTTTGTAAAATGAATACTGCAAGAGATATCTTTAAAAAACACCAAGCGCAAACCTTTCCTTTTCCTTCTTGTTTGGAAATAGAATCTGCAAGTGGAAGCTATATTTATGATGTAAATGGTAAAGCATATTTGGATTTTGTTGCAGGAGTTTCAGCTAATACTTTAGGACACTCCAACCCTATTATTACTAATGCAGTAAAGGAACAATTGGATAAATACACACATGTAATGGTGTATGGTGAGTATGTTCAATCTCCACAATATAAATTAGCCCAACTACTTGCTGATAATCTACCCGAAAAATTAAGTACTACTTATTTTGTAAATTCTGGTGCAGAAGCAATTGAAGGTGCAATGAAACTAGCCAAAAGAGCAACTGGTAGAGCAGAGATTATCTCTTGTAAAGATTCTTACCATGGATCTACACAAGGAGCTTTAAGTATAATGGGAAATGAGGAACATAAAGCAAAATACCGACCACTATTACCCAATTGTAATCAAATTACTTACAATGACGAAAGCTCCCTAAAAAACATCACAAAACAAACTGCAGCTGTTGTAATTGAAATAGTACAAGGTGGTACAGGATTTGTAACTCCTACAAATAATTTCTTACAAAAGGTAAGAGAAAAATGTAACGAAACCCAAACACTCCTCATTTTTGATGAAATACAAACTTGTTACGGAAGATTAGGAACACTTTTCGGATTTGAAAAATATAATGTAATACCTGATATTTTGTGTACTGCAAAAGGAATGGGAGCAGGAATGCCAATTGGAGCTTTTATTTCCTCTTGGGAACTGATGAACTTATTTACCTTTGAACCAAAACTAGGACACATTACTACCTTTGGTGGTCACCCCATAAATTGTGCAGCTAGCTTAGCTTGCTTACAACATTTACTTACTTCTGATATTATGAAAGAAGTAGAAGAAAAAGAACAACTTTTCCGAACGCATTTAAAGCACCCTAAAATAAAAGAAATTAGAGGAGAAGGATTAATATTATCAGTTGAATTAGAAATTGAAGAACTAACACAAAAAGTAGTAGAACAATCTTTAGAAAATGGTCTTATCTTATTTTACTTTTTGTTTACCAAAACAGCTTTCAGGATAACTCCTCCCCTTACCATTTCTAAGGAAGAAATCATTGAGGGTTGTAAAATTATAAAAGAGATTTTAGATTAGTTACTTTCCTAACCTTATACTAATTCCAATATTCAATTTAAATCGTGTAGATTCAGATTTTGGGAAATCATAGTTTGATGTTTCCGTAACTACACCATCAGTAGTTGTTGCAGTCACTATACTTTCCACTTCTCCAGTCTGGTTGATAACAGATACTGAAGGTTCAAAAAATATTTTGTCATTATAAGACAAAACATATCCTACAGAAATTTCAGAACTAACATTCTGATTTGTATAATTATATTCGTTTATATCTAATCCATCTACATAATACATTCCAATAGTATCCGTAATCCAAACAGGGTTATGATACACATTATAATTAGAGGTTTCATTCAATGAGAATCGAGCAGAAACAAACATAGAATTAAAATAATATTTTACATACGGACTTAAAGACTTATACTTATCATCCGAACTATTTATATACATATGATTCTCTCCTATTCCAGAAGGGTTGTAAGATATAGATTGTGTTTCTCTATAGTGCTCTCCTGATTTATATCCCAATCCTATTTCAATATTATCTGATATAAAATAACCTACTTTAGGTTGAAAATTATAAGTAGACCCATAATAACCATAAGGATACATAATATCATATCCATAGTAATAATCATAATTATTCTGACTGTAATCTACTCCAAGAGTAAAATCACCTTTCTGTGAAAATGAAGTTGTAATAAATAGAATACTAAATAGAATGGTTCCGATTAACTTTTTCATAGTTTGATTTTAAAATGTAAAACTATGAAAAATATTCTAGTTTTTATTATTTAACATGGGAACAAACGAAAACTCCCCGTGAGTTGTTATTTTAGTTTCAGTTTCCGATAGTTTTTCAATTAAGTGCATAACCTGAACATCTCCACTACCTATCGGAGCTACCATTCTACCACCAACCTTAAGTTGTTTTATTAAACCTTCAGGTATTTGCGGTGCACCGCAAGTTACTATTATCTTATCGAAAGGAGCAAACTTATCTAGTCCTTTGTATCCATCTCCATAATAGAAATTACAATTATATCCCAATTTAGGTAAAAAATCTTTAGTTTTTTTAAAGAGTTCTTTTTGCCTCTCAATAGTATAAACTTCAGCATCCAAACCACAAAGTACAGCCGCCTGATAACCAGATCCTGTTCCTACTTCCAATACTTTGTCATACGAATTTAATTGTAAAAGTTCCGTCTGAAATGCTACTGTATAAGGTTGAGAAATAGTTTGTCCACTTCCAATAGGAAATGCTTTATCCTGATAAGCAAACTGAACAAAAGCATTATCCAGAAATTGATGTCTTGGTATTTCATTTATCATATCCAAAACAGATTCATCTGATATACCCTTCCCTCTTAACTCATCTACTAATATTTTCCTCAATCCCTTGTGTCTAAAAGTATCTTTCATTTTATAGTTTAACAGATAATAATTTCTATTTTTGTATCGTTTTATTACAAAACAAATAAAGAATAAAAATTAAGAAATCTTGCAAAAAATTAAACTTAAAAATACACACTCCTTTGTTAATATAAAATTCTTCTTTTATACAGTTGTAATAAGTTGCTTATTACTTGTTTCTTGCGACAAAAACGAAAATATACAAGAAATTCCTGCCTATATTAACATTTCAGAGGTAGAGCTGACAACAACAAATAATCAGGGAGTAAATACACATAACATTACAGATGTTTGGGTTTATGTAAACGATCAATTCAGAGGCACTTACGAACTTCCTGCAACAGTTCCTATTCTGGAAAAAGACAGTACTAATATAAAGGTTTTTGCAGGAATTAAAGATAATGGAATTTCATCTACCAGAGTACGATATCATTTCTATAAATCGTATGAAGAAGATGTTTTTCTTATTGAAGATAGTACCCTAAATATTCTCCCTTCTTTTAGGTACACTGAAAGTAGCACTATTGAATCAGAAAATTTTGAGGGAGTTGGAACTAATATTGATACTACCCTAAAATCTGAAATTGATTTTATAGTAAAAACAGAAAACGGAAATAAATTTGCCTACGCTATTTTATCTGACAGCTTCCTTACTTTTGAAGCTGCTACAGATATTTTTGAAGGATTACCTCAAGTAGGATCTCCTGTATATTTAGAAATGGATTACCAATCGAACCACACAGCACTTGTTGGTGCCTATGTAAATTATGATTTTACTGTTGTAAATAAAGAACTTTTATGGGTAAGCCCAAAAGAAGAACAATGGAATAAAATTTATATAAACATGACAAAAACTGTAAGTGAAGCAATTGACAATAACTCCATAAAGTTTTATGTAAATGTTTTCAGAACAGACACAACTAAAGATGCTTGGATAAAATTTGACAACCTTAAAATTATATATTAAAACAATTTAAAAAAGATGATAAAAAATATTACTGTAATTGGTGCTGGTACAATGGGAAATGGAATTGCACATTCCTTTGCACAAAGTAACTTTTCTGTTAACTTAGTAGATATTTCTGCAGATGCATTAGAAAGAGCAATAGCAACCATAACAAAAAACCTAGACAGACAACTTTCTAAAGAAAGGATATCGGAAGAAGATAAAGTAGCAACACTAGCAAACATAAACACTAATATCGATTTAACTTCCTCAGTAAAAGGAGCTGATTTAGTGATTGAAGCAGCTACTGAAAATGTAGATATAAAACTGAAAATATTTAAACAGCTAGATGAAATATGTGATGAAAATACAATTCTTGGAACTAATACTTCTTCAATTTCTATTACGCAAATTGGTGCAGTAACAAACAGAGCCGACAAAGTAATCGGAATGCATTTTATGAATCCAGTTCCTATTATGAAATTAGTAGAAGTTATTAGAGGTTACGCTACTTCTGATGAGGTTACAAATACCATTATGGAAATGAGTAGAAACCTTGGAAAGTCTCCTGTTGAAGTAAACGATTATCCTGGTTTTGTAGCAAACAGAATATTAATGCCAATGATTAACGAATCCATAGAAACTCTTTTTCAGGGAGTAGCGGGTGTAAAAGAAATTGATACGGTTATGATGTTAGGAATGGCACATCCTATGGGACCATTACATCTAGCGGATTTTATCGGATTAGATGTTTGCTTGTCTATTTTAGAGGTAATGCATAAAGGATTCGGAAATCCTAAATATGCACCTAATCCATTATTAGTAAATATGGTTACTGCCGGTAAATTAGGGATTAAATCAGGAGAAGGTTTTTACGATTATTCTGATGGGCCAAGAAACAAGAAAGTTTCTGCACAATTCAAAAAATAAACCATACTTAAATAGAGAATAAGGAAACGGGCTTTTGCCCGTTTTTTTGTAATATTGTTTTATGAATAAAAACAATACAAATCCAAAGTCATTAGCTCCTTTTAGTTGCAACTACACTCCTCAAATCCCTCAACTTCTACAACAACTCAATTGTAGTATTGCAATTTCTACTTACCAAGCCGGTAAAGTAGTATTTATCTCTGCAAAAGATGAAGACTCTTTAATACAATTACCCAGAAATTTTGAAAAAGCAATGGGAATTGCAGAAGACACTACAACAGATAAAATTGCAATTGCTTGTAAGGATGAAGTTATCGTTTTCCGAAATTCTAAAGATTTAGCACAATTCTATCCAAAATCACCTAACAAATATGATGCTCTTTATTTGCCCCGCAATACTTTCCATACAGGAGCTATCGATATTCATGATTTAAACTTTGGAAATAAAGGAGATTTATATGCTGTAAACACTCTCTTTTCCACCATTGTAAAAATTGATAATAATTACAATTTCACTCCTTATTGGACTCCCCCATTTATAGATAAAATTGCTTCTGAAGATAGATGTCACCTTAATGGAATGGCAATGGAAAATGGAAAGCCAAAATATGCTACTGCTTTCAACAAGGGAAACATCCCGCAAAGTTGGAGAGAGAATGTAACCCAAAGTGGTATTGTAATAGATATAGAGAACAATAAAATAATTGCAGAGGGACTAGCTATGCCGCACACTCCACGAATTTTTAATGGAGAGTTATATGTGTTACTTTCTGCAACAGGTGAGTTGGTAAAAATAAATAAAGAAACCGGAAATTATGAAGTAATCGTAAAAATAGAGGGTTTTGTAAGAGGAATGAGTTTACACAAAGATTACCTATTTATAGGATTGTCAAAACTCCGAAAAGGATCTTCTACCTTTGGGAAACTACCCTTTGCAGAAAAAGCAAATGAAGCAGGAATTGTTGTGGTTCACTTACCCACAAAAAGTATTATTGGAAAAATAACATACCTCACTTCTTTGGACGAAATTTACGACATACATATACTAGCCAACAAAACAAGGCCTAATATTTTGAATACATTAACGGACGATCATAAAAATGGGCTTATGATACCGACTTCCACTTTTTGGAGGAAAGAAAATAAGGATGAAAAACAATAAACATACCTAGTAACTATAACTTACTATGCTTAGCATAGTATTTTATTTATTAATATATATCTTTGAAACATCTAAAAAAAATCATTATCTTATGAAAAAAACACATTTTTCTAGAAAGCAACGACAATTAAAATATTTAGTTAAAAAACTAAATGTTTTACTGCAAAACAGGGAGGAATTTTTAAAAAATGAAATCAGTAAACTAACTGCTAAAATTAAATTTTTGGTAAGTAAGCTAAACGGAATTGTATCTGTAAACAAAATGAAAAGACTATTAGGTAGCCTTGCTCTTTTTATTGGAGTATCCTTTGCAAATACCGCTTCTGCTCAGTATTTTCAACCTCCAGTTACTAATCCTTTCGGAATAGCACCTTCTGCAAATGTTTCTGTAAGCATACCAGCTGTTGGAGATTTGGATGGAGATGGAGATTTAGACCTTCTTACACAGGAATATAATGACAATTCCTATACTATGGATTTTCAATATTCTGAAAATATTGGAAATGCAAATGCTCCTCAATTTAGCAATTCCACAACAAATCCTTATAATTTAGTTGGAGATACTGTTCCAAGATTTCATAATTTAGTAGATTTGGATGGAGATGGAGATTTAGATATACTATCCTTAGATGCTGAAGAAGTAAACGACACCATAAATTACAACTATGGTAGTGTATCCCATTTTAGGTATTATGAAAACATAGGAACTCCAACCAACCCAATTTTTGATACAGTAGTAACAAATCCATTCGGACTTATATCTGATTCTTCTTGGGCTATTACTGATTTAGCAGACATTGATAATGATGGAGATTTAGACATATTAATGGCGAGTAACTCTTGGGACTACTACAGTTATACTTATTATGGGTACACATATACCTTTGGTACCCCTCCAAAGTTTAAATTTATTGAAAACATTGGAGATGCAAACAACCCTAGTTTTGCTAGCCCTATTGATAATCTTTACGGATTAGTTGTTCCAGGTATGATATCTTCACCTTCTTTTTCTGATTATGACAATGATGGGGATTTAGATTTATTTGTTGGAGCTATAGACACATCTAATTATTACAACTCTGTTATTCATTATTTTGAAAATACAGGAACAAATACTCAAGCTCAGTTTTCTGCTCCACTACCTAATCCATTTGGTCTAACCTCCATCATGCAATTTGCTATGTTAGAAATAGCTGATTTAGATGGAGATGGAGATGATGATATTTTAGCAGGAGAGTATTATGGTAATTTAATGTATTTTGAAAACGACACTACTGCACCCCCTCCTGTTACAAGTTGGGACTGTTTCGTAAACGTAGGATGTATTGACCCAGGTAATGGTAGCGGAGCATACGCTTCACTTTCTGACTGTCAAACAGCATGTGTTACTCCAGTAAGCTGGAATTGTGACGCCACACTAGGATGTGTAGACCCTGCAGATGGAACAGGAACCTATACTGACCTATCAGATTGCCAAACAGCATGCAACAATGTTTCTGTAGATGATAATAATTTAATTAATTTTAATATTTACCCTAACCCAATTAAAGATGTATTAAACATTAAATCAGATAAAGAAATTATTAAAATTGAAATTAGTGATGTATTAGGGAAAATAATTCTTTCTGAAATTAATCCTACAAACAGGATAAATGTAGAAAGATTAAAAAGTGGAATTTACTCCATAAAAACAATTTTTAAGGATGAAAGTTCTATAATACAGAAAATTGTTAAATAATAAAAAAGGGAATCTTTCGATTCCCTTTTTTTTGTTTCTATTCTAAAACTATCTTTTTCGTTTCTATTAATTTATCAGTATAGAATTCCAAATAATATATCCCACTTTTCTGATTACTTAAATCAATTTTACTTTTTCCTGAAGCTAAATCCTTTACTTCAATAAGGTCTCCTAAAACATTAAATATCTTTACGTTATAGTTTTCCTTGGATTCAACAAATACAATTCCCTTAGTAGGATTTGGAAATACCTCTATTTGAATATTCGAAATATTATGTACTGAAGAAACTGTAGTCTCCTCAAACAAATAAACATCATCTACAGCTGCCTCAATTAAGGATCCCCCATCTAAATTAAGACCCAACCTAATACTATCGGAAGCTATAAATCGAATACTAAAATTATCTGTTACAGAAACATAATCCTTTACTCTAAAAGAGAATTTTCTCCATCTATTATCAGAAGTCATATTATTTTCCACATATACCCAATTAGATCCATCATCAGAAACTAACACTTGCCACCAGTCTGCTGCAGGATTCGCTCCTGTAGGAGGAGAATTAGTATACCATCTGTAATATGAAAAAGTTGGATTATCATAAGAACTTAAATCGTAAACTGGAGAGGTTAATGTAGTATGTCCTCCATCTACATCATTAGATCCAATACTACCTCCTGTAAGGTCATTACCTGTAAAAGCACAATAAGCACCCTGAGGAGTATGTTGATTAGGAGTTTGAACAGGAATAGTATTATCATAAAAAGTTCCCTCCGGAACACCTATCTCCCACAAACCAGTTGTAGCATTATCTGAAGGATGAGAAACATCCCAGAATCCTATATTAAAATCAAAATCTTGTTCTTCTTGCAAGTCGTACCCTACCAGGATAAAATAAGGTAAATTTGCATGTTTATTTAAATGAGCAGAAAAAGGAGTAATTGCAGCTTTTTTACCATAGGTGTCTGTTAATGACAAATAATAAGATATTATAGTTCCTCTAGGTTGAGAAGGTAATTGAGCAGAATAATCTGACCCTGAAACTAAATTTAAAGGGATACTATCCCAAACAGAGATACTGTTTAATTTATAATAACAATATGCATTTTGCAATGCCCATGGATAAGACATGCTAATGTTCGCATCTATATCAATAGATGTCTGATGGCTAGCATCATCTATTTCTGTATGAGTTAACACTGCATTAGACAATAATGTGATTCCATGTTTTGCAAAAGCATCTACAATAGCAATATCGTTTGGTGTACCATTAAAAATATTACCATCATTATCATCCGAATATAAAAATTCTAATAAGATATCCGTATAAATTATCCCTTCTGTACCACCTGGCCCATCAGGTCCACCATCATATAAATCCGTAAACAAATTTAAGGCTTGTTGCATATTTCCTAGATTTAAATAAGTATCCCAAAAAGCTCCACAAATAATTTCCCCATCTGCGTGCACTTCTCCTGTTAAATCCTGAGGGTAAACTTTTGGCAAAGTATCATAAGTTCTTACATTCGAAAGAGGATCATTTAATAACCATCCCTCTCCTAAAACTGGGTATTGGGTTAAAGATAATGCCCAAATATCGGCAAAACCTTCACCACACGCACCATTCCAAAGACCTCCACCACTATTATACCTAAAATCATTAATAGCATGTCCATATTCATGATAGGCTACATCTGGAATGTTAGCTGTTGCCTGACACCCTCCATCTTCTTCTAAAAAATTAATAGTACCACCACCATAAAAAGCATTACAACCACCCTGTAAGCCTATATCTACATTGGTTTCCATAGGAAAATCTAATCCTACAAAAGTAGGAAATTGATTTTTGAAATGAGTGTGTATTTTATTTACAGCAAAAAATGCTGTTCTTTCCTGAATAGTAGAATTTGAATTATCGAAAACAATATTGTTAGTAGCACCAATAGTTGTACTAATAACCGGAGTTATGGAGTTAGTCATTACCTTTGAAAATCTCCCCTCTAAACTTACATACATAGAGTTACCACTAGATGAAGGTAGAGTAACATTTCCGTTTCCATCAGTATAAAAATCAGAAGAAGCAGCTACATCATACACCTTTAAGTCTATCATATTCTCTACTGAAGAAGCGTTAAATGGATTGGTAGTATAAACCTCTCCTTCTACATGAATAGAGGCTTGCATCGCTTCAAATTTTATTTCATTTCGTCTCATTAAAAGTTCACCTGAATTTGCATCTACAAAACATAAATACTCAGCAGGACCAATATAATTTTTAGTACTTAAATTTACTACATAAACTAAATGATATTCATACGTTCCGTTTTTTGGAATCGGTAAAACCTTAAAATCATCTTCCACCTCTGAACTTGTGATTTTGAAAGGTAAGTTATCAGAAGCACTTAAAATTGACTCTAAAGAAGATATCGTAGGGTCTATAGATATATTAATGTCCGAAAACACATCTAAACCAAAAACCACTACTTCACTCTGGTGATTCATTTTAAGATATAGTCTGCTATCTAAAACTTCTAATCCATTATAAAACTGAGTAAAAGAATACGATTTATATTTTTTATTTTCAGAAGAAGAGGTAAGTAAAACATCTGTAATAGGCACATTAAAAACACTTAGTTCATCTGATATAAAATCAGATGTTGAAGAAGTATAAATCCCCTCTCCAAATGCTCTATGTGGTTTTTGATTGTTTTCATTAAAATACACAAACCAATTAGGATTGTTTCCCAAAAAAGATTGCCAAACTCCTTGATTACGCAATTGATGTTGCATATTAGTATTTAAATGAATAGCTTCTTTTATATATCTTATTTCAAACTCATCTTTTATATTACCATCAGTAGAAAATAAATGAGAATTTAACAACAATAACAGTAGTAATGTAAGTGATTTTTTTATCATGATTTTGTGTTTAATTATATTAAGCCACAATATTACATAAATACATTCGGATTTTATAAAATATTACAAATGTTCTTATTCGTTCAAAACAATTAACTCCCCATCAAATGCAGGGCTTACATTAGTTGGTAATTCTTTCAACACGTCATTATGTTTACCCATAAAATGACTTATATGAGTTAGTAAAGCTTTTTTAGGTTTCACCTCTTCTATCAAATGTAGGGCTTGTTGTAAGGTAAAATGAGAAACATGCTCCTTCCTCCTAAGTGCGTCAATTATTAATAAGTCTGCATTTTTTATTTTATCTTTTTCTTCTTCCGAAATATAACTTACATCAGTAATATAAACAAAGTTCTTTATTCTAAATCCTAAAACAGGAAGTTTGTAATGTAAAACTTCAATTGGTGTAATTTCTGTTTCACCTATTTTAAAAGGTATGTTTTCAATAGTATTAATATTTATCTTAGGAATTCCTGGGTAATCGTAACCTGAAAAAACATAATGGAACTCTCTTTTTAAGGCTTCCTCCACCCTTTTAGTTGCAAAAACTTGCATATCTTTTTTCCACTTATGATTAAACGCTCTTACATCATCTAATCCTGCAATATGATCCTTATGTTCGTGTGTAAACAGAACTGCATCCACCTTCTGCACCTTCTCTCTTAACATTTGAAATCGGAAGTCAGGACCTGTGTCTATAACAATGGTCTGATTATCTACCTCTACCATAACAGATGACCTAAGTCTTTTATCTTTAGGGTTTTCAGAATTACATACCTCACAATGACATGCTATTACCGGCACTCCTTGAGATGTTCCACTACCTAGTACTGTTACTTTCATTTATTCCTTTTTTCTGTTTTGTAAAAATATACATTAATTCACATTCTAATTAAAATAAGTTGATAAATTTGCTCTTCTAGAAACTTAATAAATTTATGGAAGAAAAATTAGTTCTCTCGCCAAAACAAAAAGCTCTACAAATAAACTTAGATAGCACTATTTATGGTTCTATGGTTGAAATTGGAGCGGGGCAAGAAGTTGCTCGTCAATTTTTTCGTGCAGGTTCTGCATCCGGAACTATTGCAAAAACCATGTCGGCTTACGATAAAGATTTTTCGGATGCTATTTATGGGAAAGAAGATGATGGAAGGTATGTATGCGAATCCAGATTGGAGAACATGCTAGAACATGAGTACACTCTATTAGAAGACAGATTAAAAAGAGATGAATTTCCAGATAGAAAATACTTTGCTTTTGCAGACACTATAACTACCATAAACTACGAACGGACTAACAAAGGCCATGGATGGATTGGGGTTAGATTTCAGAAAAATGCAAACGAAAAACCAAATGACATTATTCTTCATGTAAACCTACATGATCAAGACTCTTCTTTACAACAAGAAACAATTGGAATTTTAGGTACAAACCTTTTACATGCTAGTTATTATTGTTCGGAACCAAAGGAGGTATTAGAAAGACTTTATGATAACCTTACAAGAGATAACCTAGATATTGATACGGTAAAATTTATTGGACCTAACTTTAGAGGTGTTGATAACAGATTGTTAAGTTTAACACTAGTAAAAGAAGGGATGACTGAAAGTGTAATCTTTACGCCTGATGGTGTTAACCATCAACCTTACGACATACTTTACAAAAAAAATATACTTACTATTAGAGGAAGTTTTCGACCTGTTACAAAAGTAAATATTGATATGTTTGAAAACGGATTGAATAAATTTAAAGAAAACCCAAGAGTAGAAGAAGATAATATTCAAGTATTATTTGAAATTACTTTAAGCAACTTAAAAGCTGATGGAGAAGTAGATGAACAAGACTTTTTAGATAGAGTAGATATTTTATGTTCATTAGGATACACAGTAATGATTTCTAATTTCCGAAAATACTACAAAGTAATAGAATATCTATCTCAGTTTTCATCAGCCAGAATGGGAATAATATTAGGGGTAGACAACTTAGTAGAAATGTTTGAAGAAAAATACTACCGAAACTTAAACGGAGGAATACTAGAAGCATTCGGGATTATATTTACAAGAGATGTAAAAATTTATCTATACCCGTTTAAACCATCTGACAGTTCTGAACTCTTAAACTCAAGCAATATTCCTATACACCCAAGAGTAAAAGCATTGTACGAATATTTACATATAAATAAAAGAGTAGAAGATTTAAAATGTAATGAAGATGTATTAAAAATATTTTCCAGAGAAGTGCTGCAACTTATAAAAAATAACAAAGAAGGAAAATGGGAACATATGGTCCCAGAAGGGGTAGATGAAATAATAAAAGAAAAATGTCTTTTTGGCTATAATTGTAAAATTAATTAAATGAAAAAAATAATATTCGCTATTTTAATAATAGCTCCTGTCTTAATTTTTGGACAAGAAAAAAACAACACTAAAAAAGAAAAAGTAAACGCAACTTCTGGAGCTACATGGTCAGAGGCTCCAAAAACAATACTAAAAGGAACTATTTCAGGGAGAATAATAGACCAAAATAGCAATGAGGATATAGAATATACAAATATCTCTATTTTTAATATAGATAAAAACAAAATGGTGGAAGGAACTATTTCTGATAAAAACGGGAAGTTCTCTTTTAAAGATGTAGAAGTAGGAAAACATAAACTAAGTATTAGTTTTGTAGGATATAAAACAAAAGAAATTGAATTTGAAACATCTGTAAGTAAGGTAAATTATAAATTCAAAAAGATAACTTTAGAACCATCTTCTCAAAAAATATCGGAAGTAGAGATAAACGAAACAAAAGCAGTTTACGAAAACAAAATAGACAAGATAGTTTACAACCCTGAAAATGATATAAATCAGAGTTCGGATGACGCAACTGATGTACTCCGTAAGACTCCTCTACTTTCAGTTGATTTAGACGGAAATGTTAGTTTGAGAGGATCTAAAAAAATTAAATTCTTAGTAAATGGTAAAACATCTACTTTCTTTGCTTCTGATGCGGCAACAGCTTTACAAATGATACCTGCCGACCAAATTAAATCGGTAGAAGTAATAACTAGCCCTGGAGCGAAATATGATGGTGAAGGAGATGCCGGAATAGTAAACATTATTACAAAAAAGAAAATAATTGACGGATACAAAGGAACTTTAAGTGGTTCGTTTGGCACCAGAGTAAACAGACAATCTGCAAATATTACTTTAGGAAAAGGAAATTTTGGAGTATCAGCAAGTGGTGGTGCACACTATAGCTGGCCAAGAGTAGGTACTACGGAATACGAAAGACTAGATTGGAATAGTTTAAGCGATACAAATAGCCTACTAAGAAACGGAACAAGTTACAGTCAGTGGATTGGATACAGAGGTGGTATAGACATGTTTTATGATATTAATACTTATAATAGTATTACAACAAGTATGTCCTTTGGTGGTAGAGATAGATTTAGTGATGATACTACACAAGTAAATTATACAGGAATAGACAATAACTACAACTATACCTCTATTGTTAATTCAAAGGGATTAAACAACTATGTAGATTGGACTACAGATTACACTAAGAAATTTGCAGGAAATGAAGAAAGAGAATTTAGCATAGCGTTACAACTTAGTGGGGAATTTGAAGATGATGAAACTACTATTAGCGACCAAAATTTACTAACTAACACAAGTTTAGGTAATGGATTAGAAAAAACGTTTCAGATAGATTATACCCACCCCTTCGGATCGTCTAAAGGAAGTACGGATGGAGGGAGTTCTGAAAAATTTAAAAGTAAATCTATGCGTGGAGGAGGACATAGAGGAGGAAATTCTTCAGGATCAGGATCTGCCACTTCTAACAAAATTGAAATAGGAGTTAAATTAATTGATAGAGATAAAGATTTCACTTACCAAACATCATCCTTAAATACATTACTTTCAATTCCAGAAGAAATTTTTAACTACAACCAGAGGGTGGCTAGTTCTTACCTTTCTTCTCAATTTAAACTACCTAACAATATAGGATTAGTTTTAGGAGCTAGGTACGAGTTTACAGATATTAATGGAAACTGGAACAATGACAATAGTTCTGCATTTCATAATTCTTACGGAAACTTTTTACCAAACTTAGTTTTAAACAAAAAAATATCTGAAACTAAATCTTTAAAACTTTCTTACAATAAAAGAATTAGCAGACCTAGTAGCTATTACATAAATCCTAACATGAACCGAACAGACAATAAGAATATTATTATTGGGAATCCGGAACTTAATCCGTCCATTAGTAACCAGATAGAATTCGGATATACTTCTTTTAGCAGAATGTACCAAGGAAGTTACTTTGTTTACATGAAAAAAGCTACTGATGTAATTGAATCTAATATCTCTATTCTTGGAGACACATCTATTACCACATATCATAATATTGGGGAAAATAACAAACTAGGGTTCAACTACTATGGATCTATAATGTTAGATAAAATAAATTTAAGAGGTGGGTTTAATATATTTCAATACTCTTCTGAAGACGATAGGTTTGGTAGTATAAAAGCTATTCTTTACAACTACAATATTGGGGGTACTATTGACCTAGGAAACCGATTTAAGTTTGAAACTTGGGGTTGGTTCAGCTCACCTACTCAAACTTTACAAGGAACAACAGATAACTTTTCTATGATGAGTTTCGGTATTAAAAAAGATTTTAAAAATAAAAGAGGTTCTTTAGGAATACGATTAATAGAACCATTTAGCAAACACAAAAACTTTACTACAAATCTTGTAGGTAGTAATTTTACTCAGTATAGTAACAGACAACTTACGTTCCGTTCTGTAGGGATTAGTTTTAGTTATACTTTCGGAAAACTAAATTTTAAATCGAAAAGAGTTAATTCTAAAATTAAGAACAACGACCTAATGGAAGGAGGAAGTAACGATCAATAATAAAAAAAGTAGGTAAATACCTCCTCTTTTTTACTTACTTCTCACCTCAGCACCTACTTTGTTTTCGTAGGAACTGATTAATTTATTCATTACTTTATCTATGTATTTATCGGTTAAGGTTTTTGTATTGTCTTCCAATATAAAACTAAGGGCATAACTCTTTTTCCCTTCTGGCAATTTATCTCCTACATATACATCAAACAGATTTACCGATTTTAGTATGTTCTTTTCTGTATCCTTTGCAATAGAAAGTAATTCTTTAAAAGAGACTTTCTCATCTATTAATAAAGACAAATCCCTTTTTACAAAAGGAAATTTAGATACTTCCGAATATTTTATTTTTGTATTCATCACTAAGTTCAATACCAAATCCCAGTTAAAATCGGCATAATACACTTCTTGTTTTACACCAAAGCTTTTACAGATTTTGGCATCTACTTTTCCGAAACAAACCAATCTGTTTTTTTTGTGTTTGTACATTAAGCCTTCCGAAAAACCATGAGTAGAAATCTCTTCCGATTTTATTTTAGTAATTCCCAAACGGAACAAAACATGTTCTACCTTTTCTTTTAGTACAAAAAAGTCTATTTTTTCTTTTGTGCTATTCCAATTTTCCGAATTTACTTTCCCTGTAAGTAGAAACATTAAATGTTGTTTCTCCTGATTTTCTCCTTCTACTTTATGGTATGTTTTTCCAAATTCATACAATTTTAAATCTTGGTTTTTTCTGTTTATATTATATGAAACATTTTCCAATCCGGAAAATAAAAGGGATTGTCTCATTACATTCAAATCCTGACTTAAAGGGTTTAATATTTTCACATTATTACCTTCCTCTAATTGGGGAATAAGTGCAGTATAACTCTCTTTAGTAAGCGAATTATTCATTATTTCCGAATAGCCATTACTACTCATCAAATCAGAAGTTATGTTTCTTACTTGTTCCGGGTTCACCTGTTCAGAATAAGAAATGGAAGTGTTTAACTTTGTTGGAATGGTTACGGTATTAAATCCGTAAATTCTCAGTACTTCTTCAATTACATCTACCTCTCTTTGTACATCTGCCCTAAAGGGAGGTACTTTTAAAGAAAGTCCGTTTTCTGTTTCCGCAACCACTTCTATTTCCAAATCTGTTAGTATCGATTTTACGGCTACTCTTTCTATCTTCTCTCCTATTAAGTTATCTAGTTTTTGGTAAGTTAATTCTACCTCAAAATGTTTTATTTTGTTAGGATATACATCTACTATTTCAGAAGAAATTTCTCCTCCAGCAATTTCTTGTATTAATAGAGCCGCTCTTTTTAAAGCGTATATAGTCATGTTGGGGTCGCAACCTCTTTCAAACCTAAAAGAAGAATCGGTACTCAAATTATGTCGTTTTGAAGTTTTACGAACAGAAACAGGATTAAAATAAGCACTTTCCAAAAATATAGAAGTGGTATTATCGGATACTCCAGAATCGAATCCTCCAAAAACTCCTGCCAAACACATTGCTTCCTTTTCATTACAAATCATCAAATCCTCTGCAGAAAGTTCTCTTTCTATCTCATCTAAAGTAGTGAA
>Ga0206679_10001680_pt1 | contig 18209 bp, 14 predicted proteins | sample M110012015metaG_FD_155464 | JGI IMG/M metagenome (GOLD analysis project Ga0206679, IMG submission 155464) | Ammonia-oxidizing marine archaeal communities from Monterey Bay, California, United States - M1 100m 12015 | ecosystem: Environmental > Aquatic > Marine > Intertidal zone | place: USA... | reverse complement strand
TGAAAAATTGTATGTCCGTGGGAAGAAATATAATCTGTTTTAGTTTGGTTTTTATCTAAGAATCTAACAACACATTCCCCAAGATATTTCCCGAATTCTTTATTGCAATTTTCTATTTCTTCTTCTGTTCTCTGATGAAGATTCCCTAGTTTTTTTATCCAGTAATTTGAGTATTCCATTGTTTCAAAATATTCTAAATCAAACTCCCAGAAATTCTTCCAACTGAATTTGCATTTTACAATGTCTAGTCCATCCAAAGATGTTCCTGACATTAGACCTATAATATGATATTCTTTATTCATGATAAATATTTTCCAAAAATAACTTAAAAATCAGTATTTTTGCATATTAAATTTTAAAAAGTATAAACAATAAGATGGAGCTGACACTTACGGAAGAACATAAAATGATTAGAGATGCGGCAAGAGATTTTGCACAAACAGAACTTTTCCCAGGAGTGATTGAAAGAGATGAGAATCAAACTTTTCCTACTGAACAAATAAAGAAATTAGGGGAGTTAGGTTTCTTAGGGATGATGGTTGACCCTAAATATGGAGGAGCTGGAATGGATGCTATTTCATATGTTTTGGCAATGGAAGAAATTTCTAAGATTGACGCTTCTTGTTCGGTTGTAATGTCTGTAAATAACTCTCTTGTGTGTTGGGGATTAGAAACTTACGGTTCGGAAGAACAAAAAGAGAAATATTTAAAACTATTAGCGAGCGGTGAGATTATTGGTGCATTTTGTTTGTCTGAACCTGAAGCTGGTTCTGATGCTACTTCACAAAGTACAACTGCAATTGACATGGGAGATTATTATCTTTTAAATGGAACGAAAAATTGGATTACAAATGGAAGTTCGGCTTCTGTTTATTTGGTAATTGCACAAACTGATGTAGAAAAAGGACATAGAGGAATAAATGCATTTATTGTAGAAAAAGGATTGGATGGTTTTGTTGTTGGTCCTAAAGAAAATAAATTAGGAATTAGAGGTTCTGATACTCATTCCTTAATGTTTACAGATGTAAAAATTCCTAAAGAAAATAGGATAGGAGAGGATGGATTTGGATTTAAATTTGCAATGAAGACATTATCCGGAGGAAGAATTGGTATTGCCTCTCAAGCTTTAGGAATAGCTTCTGGAGCATATGAATTAGCTTTACAATATTCAAAAGAAAGAAAAGCTTTTGGTAAAGAAATAAACCAACATCAGTCAATAGCATTTAAACTTGCAGATATGGCTACTGAAATTGAAGCTGCTAGACTGTTATGTTTAAAGTCTGCTTGGGAAAAAGATAATGGTTTAAATTATGATCTTTCAGGAGCAATGGCAAAAGTATTTGCTTCTGAAACAGCAATGAAAACAACTGTAGAAGCCGTTCAGGTTCATGGTGGATATGGTTTTGTAAAAGAATATCATGTAGAACGATTAATGAGAGATGCGAAAATCACTCAGATTTATGAAGGAACTTCTGAAATCCAGAGGATTGTTATTTCCCGTTCTGTATTAAAATAAAAAATTATGAAGAAAATATTTCTTTCCATTTTAGTTAGTGTAGTAAGTTTAAGCACTTTCTCACAAAACATAAACTCTTCCTACTTGAAGTTTTTACCCTCTAATGTTAATCCATCTGAGATTAGGCCTTCTGATATTCCATCACAACAGGTGTTGAAACAAATGGGACTTACAAATGATGAAATTGCAGAGGCTACAGATTTTAAATATCAAAGAGGAAATTATGCTAATTCAGAAGTGGATTCTACTTCTGATTTTAGTGTAAAAATTAAAGGGTTTTATGAAAATATGGGTGATGAGGATTTTGAGGACTCTTTAACTTTTCCAAAAGCTAAAATTTATGGACAAGATATTTTCAGATATAACAATATAAACTTCTATCAGAACGCGTCTAATGCGAATGCTCCTACTAATTATGAAATTGGATCTGGAGATCAGTTGAGTATTTCAGTTTGGGGTAACTCTGATTATAATTCAGTGGTTTTAGTAGATGAAAAAGGATATATTAGTCCTTCAGGTTTTGGAAGGATTTATGTGAAGGGACTTACATTCGATAATGCTAAATCAGTAATTCGTAAGAAGTTAGGAATGAATAATTCTGATATGGATGTAACTTTGGTTTACTCAAGAGTTATTTTAGTAAATATTGTAGGTGAGGTATATTACCCTGGTTCTTATGCTATTCCGGCAATTAACACTGCATTTAATGCTCTTATGGTAGCTAAAGGACCAACCCAAATTGGTTCAGTGAGAAACATTTATATAAAAAGAAATGGAGAGGTCGTAGATTCTTTAGATGTATATCAGTTTTTATTCAACCCTCAAAATACAAATGACATTTATTTGCAAGATGGAGATTATATAGTTGTCTCTGCTGCATCAAATCTAGTAGAAGTTAGTGGAGAGATAAACAGGCCTTATACTTATGAAGTGAAATCAACTGATAATATAGAGGATTTAATACAGTATGCGGGTGGATATACTTCAGATGCTTCTAAAAATATTGTTACATTAAAAAGATTTGAAAACGAATCTTTATTATTACATGATGTTCATAGTAGTGATTTGAGTTCTACTTATTTAGTGTCTGCAGACGAACTAATTGTAAATAAAATACAAAGGAATACTTCTAATTTCATTACCTTAAAGGGAAGCGTAGGAGTTGAAGGAGATTATGAATTTATTGAAGGAGAAAAAATATTAGAGCTTTTAGAAAGATCAAATTGTATAAATGAGTTCCTTTTTAGGGATAGAGTTTATATTTTAAGAAAAAATCTTGATGGAAGCAGGAAAAATATAGTAGTAGATTTAAAGGGTGTTTTATTAAACTCTGATAGCAAATCCAACATACCCCTAAAGGAATATGATATAATTAATGTAATATCTAAAGATGATTTTCAAGATTCTTATATTGTGTCTGTATTTGGTTCTGTTAGAAATTCCGGAGATTTAGATTTCGGTGAAGGCTTAAAACTTTCGGATGTAATTGAACTTTCAGGAGGTTTGCAACAAGAATCAAGTGGTAGTAGAATTGAAGTGTCTCGTGTTTTAGAAATAAATTCAGGTACTATTAATCCAAATAGATCTGTAATATTAGTAGCGGATATTAATTCTGATTTATCTATAAAATCAGATCACAGTAATTTTCTATTACAAGCAAACGATCAGGTTTTTGTGAGAAAAAATCCCGAATATAAAGATCCGATTAATGTTGTAATAAAGGGTGAGGTTATGTATCCAGGAACTTATTCTCTTATTTCAGAAGGAGATAGAGTTTCAGATTTAATACAAAGGTGCGGAGGACTGACTTCAAATGCATTTCCGGAAGGAGTTAAATTATACCGAAAGACAGTTGTGATCCAAAAAGAACCTTTAGAAAATAAAATTTCCACCGAATTTAAAGAGGTGATTCTTTCAGACACATCACTTTATAAAATATATTCTGAAGATTTATTGAAAACAGAGTTAGATGAAGTTTCTGTACCAAAAGAAACGGGAGAATTTGAATATAATATTGTTTCTTTTGACTTGGAAAAGGCTCTAAATATTAACTCTAAACATAATATTGTTTTATTAGAGTCAGATAGTCTTGTTATCCCTAAATCTTTAGATGTTGTATATGTTACAGGTGAATTGTTTAATTATGATGGTAGTGGTATTAGCGTTCCATTTTTTGGGACTAAAAGAGCGGCTTATTATGTGAAAAACTTTGCTGGAGGCTATTCTAAAGATAATGATAGAAACAGAACGGTTGTAGTTTATCCAAATGGATCTGTCAAAAGGTCTATAAATTATGGATTGTTTACTATTTCTCCTAAGGTAACAAAGGGGTCAGTCATAAAATTGATGTCAAAAGAAGAAATTAGAAAAACAAAATCAGTGCCATTAGATTGGAATCAAGCTATAGAAAAGACACTTGTTAAAATCACAGGTGTTATGTCTTTATACTTACTTATTAATAGAATACAGGGTTCCTTTTAATTTTATATTATGAATGACAATGAAGCTACTTTAAAAGATGTAATTATTGCAGTAATAGATTATAAAAATGAATTAAAGAGAAGGTTCGTTTTAATACTTTCTGTTATAATTTTATTTACCGCTATTGGATATTGGTATGCTAGTTCAAAAAAGGAAAAATATACGGCTACTTTATCTTTTATTATTGAGGGAAATTCTGATGGTTCAAGTTTGTCTTCTTTAAGCGGAATGGCAAATCAGTTTGGTTTTGATTTTGGAGGAGGAGGTTCTGCTTCTTCTTTTAGTCAGCAAAATGTTGTTGAATTGTTGAAATCTAGAAAGATTATAGAGTCAACATTAAATAAAGAATGTCTTATTTCAGGAGGTAAGTATTCATTATTAAATTACTATATTACTTTAAATAATCTTATAGAAGATTCTGCTTCTGTTAATTTTTCTGGACTTTATACAGATAGTATTAAAAATGTAATTTGGAAACAAGTTGTCAATAATAGATTAGATATTTCATATCAGAATGATGATGCTAATATTCTTAACCTTAATTATTCTTCTACAGATAGTGAATTTGCAAAATATTTTACAGAAACTTTAGTAGAGGAGATGTCAAAAATGTATTCTTCTTATCAAACTGAAAAAACTCGTATTTCATTAGATAATTTAGAGAATAGATTAGACTCTGTTTTTGCGGAATTGAAGATTTCTGAAAGGAATTTAGCTAGAGTAAAAGATAGAAATATAAGAGTTGTAAATGCTTCTGGTAGATTAGATGAGATACAATATATGAGAGAAGTTCAGGTGTTGAACGCTATGTATTTAGAATTAATTAAGAATACAGAATTAGTAAAAATGAACTTATTAAATGAGACTCCTATTATTCAGGTTATTGACAGGCCAATACTTCCTCTTTCTAGTTTTAAGAGGCCATATATTTTCTGGATGTTTCTGTTTTCTTGCTTAGGATTTTCTATAATATCTTTTATGATAATCATTAGAAAGATTATTAAAGATACTATGAGAGAAGATGATTAGAGATGCTCTACTAGTTCTTCTAGTTTAATCCCTCTAGATCCTTTTATAAGAATTGTTCTGTTTTTAGTATTTACTTTCTTTATGTTTTCTAAAAATTCTGCAGTGTTTTTGTAGATATTTTTGCTTGATATATTGAGAAATTCTTCCCCTATAAAAATTGTTTCTATTTCAGATTCTCTCATCATTTTGAATAAGGCATTATGCTCTTGTTCAGAGTATTCTCCTAGTTCTCTCATTTCTCCTAAGATACACAGTTTATTTTCTTTTTTCAATTCTATAAAAGAATCTATCATAGATTTCATACTAGAAGGATTAGCGTTATAGGCGTCTAGTATTATATAGTTTTTAGATGTTTTTACAATTTCTGTTCTATTATTTTTAGGACTATATTTTTCAATCGATTTCTTGAGGTTTTCATCTGATATATTGTAATAGTTTCCAATAGCACAAGCTGCTAATATATTGTAGCATTGAAAGGATCCAATCAATTTAGAGTTAATTATTAATTGATTTTTCTGTAAACTTATAAATGGAAATTTATTTATTATTTTGGAATTGTAGTCAGCATTTGAATTCTTTCCGTAGGTAATTCTTTTAATAGATTTACTTTCTTCAAGTAGAAGGTCGTTTTCTGAATTAACAAATACTATGCCTTGTTGGTTTTCAATAAATTTATATAGCTCTGTCTTTGCTTCAATTACTCCTTTTAATGTTCCGAATCCTTCCAGATGAGCTTTCCCTATATTTGTAATTATTCCTGAAGTAGGTTGTGCAATGTTACTTAGCTTTTCTATTTCTTTAATTTCACTTGCTCCCATTTCTATAACAGCTATTTCATGAGAGTCATTTATTTCTAATATACTTAAGGGAACTCCAATTTGATTATTTAAATTTCCTTTAGTTGCATAACAGTTGTATTGAGAGGAAAGAACAGTATGAATAAGTTCTTTTGTGGTAGTTTTTCCATTAGTTCCTGTAATTCCTACAATAGGGATATTAACTTGATTTCTGTGGTAAGTAGCTAGTTTTTGTAAGTATTCTTTCACATCCTCTACTAAAATACATTTATCAGATAGATATTCTTGTTCGTCAATAACAGCAAAGTTACAACCGTCTTGTATCGCTTTTTCAGCAAATTTATTTCCATTAAAATTTTCACCTTTTAATGCGAAAAATATGCTATTAGGAATTATGTTCCTACTATCTGTACAGATAGTAGGAGATTTCTTAAATATATTATATAGTTCCGAAACGATCATGTTATAAAAAATAAAACCCCAATTAAGGGGTTGTATTTAAAATTTTAAATGATATTATTGTTTACGTTTACTGTAGTCTGTCCCTCTTCTTTGATTCGATTTTAACTCTGATTTAGAAGGTCCTATTCTGTCCATTGCACATCTGAATCCAATACAATCAGCAGATTGTGATTGGTCAAGATATCTTCTAGTTCCTGGGTTTAACCAATACGCTCTATCTTTCCAAGAACCACCTTTATAAACTCTAGTTCTGTCAGAAATTAATGTTGTATTTCCATAGTCATACATTTCATTAGAGTTAGAAGTGAAATTGTTGTCTTCATACTTGTCAGCTGTTTGATTCCATTTGTCAATTTTTACAGCTTCTTTATCTGTTGATGATTGCTCTGTAGTATCGTTATTCCATTTAGAGTCCATTTGAGATTCAATATCTCCATCTAGATAATTAACATTATTAGCTTTCTTGTAGTTTCTTCTGTAAATGTTATCAGAACCAGAAACTAAAGTGTCTTGTATGTGTCCTTGTTCATTTATAATATAAGGGTTTTCTCCCGGACCTGCATCTTCATTTATTTGATGAGTTTTGTAAACATTACCTCTAAATGGCCTGTGGTCTGCAGTAGTAGTTTGTTCTGTAATTGGTCTGTAAACATCTGCTACCCATTCGGAAACATTTCCAGCCATATTATATAAACCATAATCGTTTGGCCAGTAAGATCTAACAGGAGCGGTAATGTCAGCATCATCATTTAGAGTTCCTGCAACTCCCATATTGTCACCTCTACCTCTTTTAAAGTTAGCCATAATTTGACCTTGGTTTTGTTTAGTACTGTTTCTAACTCCAGAACCATTCCATGGGTATATTTTTCTCTCATCATGATTTTCTCCAACATTATTTCCAATGTATCCTAATGCTGCATGTTCCCATTCTGCTTCTGTAGGTAGTCTGTAATTTGGAAGCAACAAACCATCTTCCATATTTGTATATCTTCCTTCGTCATCATCTTTTAGAACTTTTTTATTTTTAATTTTTCCTTTTTGTTTCTCAGTTACAAAATTTGCTAGATAGTCTTCAGATCCGTGTAGATATCCATCTGTTGTAAAAGCAAACTCTACACCTTCTCTGTCAGGATGAGTGACTTCCATTAATAGTCCTGCATTGATAAGAATTCTTTCGTTTACTCTATCTGTTCTCCAAACACAGTAATCATTAGCTTGTTCCCATGAAACTCCAACTACAGGATATTCTCTGTAAGCAGGATGTCTTAAGTAACTATTTAAGAACATTTCATTTTCTCCAAGTTTATCTCTCCATACTAACGTATCCGGGAGAGCTTTTGTGTAAATCTCTGCCCTTGCTGTTCCTGTAAAAAATGGACTATTTTCATATACATAATGTTTCTTAATCCATTCTAAGTATTCTACATAGTCAATATTTCTAACTTCTGTTTCATCAATGTAAAAAGATGAAACTGTTACAGTTTTAGAAATGTTATTCCAGTCGTACATTACATCTTCTTCTACTCGTCCCATTGTTAATCTACCACCTTCAACAAACATTAATCCTGGACCAGGAATTTGCTCCTGAAAATCCTTCACATCAAATCCTCCTTGTTTTCTGTCGTTATACGACCATCCAGTAGAAGAGGTAGGAGAGTTAGAACAGGAAGATAAGATGAAAATACTTAAAATTGTTAAAAATACTGTGTTCTTATTTATCATTTTTTTGTTTTTTTCTGATGTTTATAACTAAAATTGAGGGCAACTTATTGTGTTGTATAGCTTACTCTTGTTTCTGCATGGCATAAACAAAGTGAAAGATAATTCGTGTGCTCCTAGAGTATTACTATTTCTTAAATTACTTACTGTTATGTCGTAACTATATCCAAATTTAAATGCATCCTGTACTAAACCAAACATTAATATAAAAGAATCAAAATTCTTTACACTGTTTCTTGTCCATAATCCTCCAACAATAGGACCTCTATTGATGTAAACACCATAGTTGAACTGTTGAAAGTCTTGTTGTTTTTGGTATAAAAAGTTAGGAGATATAGTAGTTACATTGTTTTTATATCTGCTAATTGGAAAATTTCCACCAATATGAGCAGTATATTTTCTTGGTAAGTGACTTACACTAATAAATCCTTGGTCAGGTTGTGTAAGGTGATGGGCGGAAAATCCGAAAAACATATTTTCTGTAAAACCTAATACCCCAGCTGAAAAGTCAGGGAAACTTACATTGTTTGCGTTATTTATAATATCTTCATTTGTACTATAAATAAATCCATATGTAGGGTGTATCATATCTCCAAAAGTTAGATTATCCCAATTTAAATTTAAAGTCCTGTAAGAAGCTTCAAAACCAGCTTTTACTGTAAAATCTCTATTTACCTCTAAAAGGTAAGAGTATAATAAAGATGCATGAAGAGTATTTAAGTTTCCTGATCCACTTTTGTCTTGGGCTACAATTATCCCTAATCCACCACCTAAGGCGTCTACATGTTGGTCGTAAGAAGCAGAATAAGTAACATAAGTTCTCCCGATACCAGGCCATTGGTCTCTGTAGTTTAAGGTTGCGGTTGGGCATCCGTTATTACTCGCTCCCGCAAATGCTGGGTTAAGGTATAAAGGATTAGAGTAAAATTGACTAAAAGCAGGGTCTTGTGCATTAGCGGTTTTACCTAGTAAAACTAATCCGAATGCTAGCAAAGCCATTTTAAAAATATTATTCTTCATATAGAGTCTTCTTCATTATTTCAATTTTACAAAGATATGAATTTTATTTATTACTGAAAGAAGTAGGTATAATTTTTCTTTTTATTATCCGTTATCTCCTATATAACCTAATAAATATTTACCTTTGTTTTATGAATTGGAAAAAACTATTTCTTTTATTTTTAGTGGTGTTTTGTTCTTTTTTTGGATTTTCTCAAACTAGTGTAGAGTTAGATTGGAAGAGTGTAAATGATCATGGAAAAGAAATTATCTCATTTAATAAATCTGTATATTTAACGGAATATAATGGATTACCTTCTTTTCAGAAGAATATTAAAATTGAAGAGAATTATTTTTATGATATTGAGATTTATGATGTGGAATTTTCAGAAATTTCTGATGTAGAATTACCTTTATTAAACTCTATTTCTGTTTCAGACACTATTTTTTATTCCTCTACGATTAAGAAATCCTCTAACGTTTTCTACAATAGAGTAGTTCTGTTTCCATATTTGAAGATAGGAGGTAAATACAGAAAAATAAAATCTTTTACTTATAGAAACTCTCAAAAGAGAATGATACCTATCTTAAAAAAGAGTTCGGATGTTATTCAATCAGTATTAAAAAATGGAAATTGGTATAAGATATCGGTATCTGAAGATGCTGTTTATAGACTCACTTTAACTGATTTACAGTCTTTAGGAATAAATACAAATAATTTAAATGTAAATTCTATTCGATTATATGGAAATGGTGGGGGGATGCTTCCTAGGTTGAATTCAGATTTCAGACCTGAGGACTTACAAGAAAATGCAATTGAAATTATAGATAACAACAACAATGGGATTTTTGAAGATGGAGATTTAGTATTGTTTTATGGGCAAAGTGTAAATGAATGGACTCCATATGATAATTTTGTCGGGAAATTTAATCACCATAAACATCTGTATGATAACTTTAATTACTTTTTTTTAACCGTAAATAGTTCTGGAAACCCTAAGAGAATTGAAAATTATGAAAGCAGTTTGAAAAATGAAAAAGAAGAATTTTCGGATGATTTTAATGATCTTCAGTATCATGAATTAGATTTGATAAATTTCATTCAATCAGGTGAGGAGTGGTATGGAGAGGAATTTGATGCAGATTTAACACAGTCTTTTACTTTTATGATACCTAATAATATTGGTACAGTTTTTGTAAAATCTGAGGTGTCAGCAAGAGCTTCTTCTACTCCATCTTTTACATTTAGTAGAGATGGAGCTCCATTTATGGATGTTTCACTTGGAACAATAAGTTACGGATATGCAGATGATTTTTCTACTATTGCTTCAGTTGAAGGGACTATTAGTCCTTCATCAGATGAATTTGATATTGATGTTACATTTAATAGATCTTCTTCAAATTATAAAGGTTGGTTAAATTCATTAGAAATATGTTCTTGGAGAGAATTGATCTTTACCGGTGGGCAAATGAATTTCAGAAAAACAATTAGTGGAGTAGGTTCTACATGGTCTGTGCAAATTGCAAACGTTACGAGTTCTACTAAAATATGGAGAGTAACTGAACCAACCAATATTGCTCGACATTTATTGTTTCAGCAAACGGACTCTTCTTATCGTTTTTATTATGATGGTATTTATTTATCTGAACAATTTATAGTGTTTGATGGTTCGGAATACAAAACTCCAAATTTGTTAGGTTCTGTTTCTAATCAAAACCTGCATGGAGAAACAGATTTTGAAATGTTAATTGTTTCTCATCCAGATTTTACTGCTGCTGCACAGAAACTTTCCGATTTTCATCTTAATAAAGACGGGAGTAAATGTAAAATTGTAACTCCTCAAGAAGTATTTAATGAATTTTCTTCAGGTAAACAAGATGTTAGTTCTATCCGTGATTACTGTAAATATCTTTATGATTTACCAAATTCTACTTTTAAATATTTACTTATTATAGGAGACGCATCTTACGATCCGAAAGATAGAATTCCTAATAACACTAATTTCGTAATCACTTATCAATCTGCAAATTCTTACAGTCCTTTAAATACTTTTTCTACAGATGATTATTTTGGTTATTTAGATGATAATGAAGGTTTGTTACAAGGAGATTTAGTAGATATTGGTATTGGAAGACTTCCTGCAAAAACACTGACAGAAGCAAATAACATGGTGAATAAGATCATTCATTATCACGATAAAAAATCTAGAGGAAGTTGGAGGAATGTGGCTTGTTTTATTGCAGATGATGGAGATGATAGTGATGGAAATATTCATATGCAACAAGCGGATAATCTATGTTCTATTATTGATGATAATTATAATATCTACAATTTTGAAAAATTATATTTGGATATATATAATCAGGAATCTACACCAGTAGGTCCAAGAAGTGAAGATTGTGAAAATGCAATAACAAGAAGGGTAGAAAAAGGAGCTCTGTTAGTTAATTATACTGGTCATGGAGGAGAAAAAGGACTGACTAAAGAAAGAATTATTGAGATAGATCAGATTTTAGATTGGGATAATTACAATCAGCTTCCTCTATTTGTAACTGCTACTTGTGAGTTTGGGAGATTAGATAATCCGGAACTTACTTCTGGTGGAGAACATATTATATTGAACGCAGAAGGAGGGGGAGTAGCTTTATTGACTACTACAAGATATGTGTATTCTCACTTAAACTATACTTTAAATACTCATTTTATAAACTCTTTATTTGAAAAAGTAGATGGTAAAAATCCTACTTTAGGAGATGTTTTTTTACAGACTAAAGCGCTTAGTGGTACAAGTATTAATAGTAATAAGTTTACTTTGTTAGGAGACCCTATGATGTGTTTATCTTATCCTGAATATGGAGTTTCTACTACTATTTTTCCAGATACTATTTCAGCATTAGGGAAAGTTACTTTTAATGGAGAAATTATCACAGAGGATTCTGTAAAAGCAGATAATTTTAATGGAGAGATTGAAATAACTGTTTTTGATAAAGAGCTTATAGCCAAAACACAGGGTCAACAATCTTCTACTCCTATGTCTTACAAAAAACAAACTAATATAATATATAAAGGGAAATCTTCTGTAGTAAATGGTGAGTTTACATTTAGTTTTATTGTTCCAAAAGACATAGATTATACTTTGGGTTTTGGTAGAATATCGTATTACGCTATTGAGGGAACAGAAAATAAAGATGCAAGTGGATGGAATGAAAGTTTCATAGTGGGAGGAATTTCTTCAGATATAATTGAGGATGATTTAGGTCCTTCTATTAATCTTTATATGAATAATGAACAATTTGTTTCTGGAGGAATCACTAATTCAACCCCTACCTTTTTAGCTTTTGTAGAGGATTCCTCAGGTATCAATACTGTTGGAAATGGAATAGGTCATGATATAACGATTACATTAGATGGTGAAGACTCTAAAAAGATAATTTTGAATGATTATTATGAATCGGAGAAAGATAGTTATCAAAAAGGAAAAGTAGAATATGCATTAAACGAATTAGATCCTGGTTTGCATACCATTGATTTTAAGGTTTGGGATGTTTTTAATAATTCATCAGAATCTTCTTTAGAATTTTTTGTTTCTGAGTCAGAAGATTTTGTAGTGAAACATTTATTAAATTATCCTAATCCTTTTACTACAAATACATCCTTCTATTTTGAACATAATAGAGCAGATCAGAATTTAGAAGTGCAAATTCAGGTTTATACTGTTTCAGGTAAATTGGTAAAAACCATTCAATCTTTACAAACAAATACTGGATTTAGAGTAGGTCCAATTTATTGGGATGGTAAGGATGACTTTCAGGATAATATAGCGAGAGGAACCTATATTTATAAACTGAAAGTAAAAGATGAGAATGGAGAATTTATAGAAAAGTTAGAGAAATTAGTAATATTGAAATAATCCTTTCGTTATTTACCAATATAAAAAGAGGTATATTTGCCAAAATTTATTTTAAAAACATGAAAAAAATTTCTATTTTGTTTCTTTCAGTAATTAGTGTGTTTCATTCTAAATCTCAGGATGTTAATTATGACGATATTTTAGGGGGGAATTTAAATACTATTACAACTGCAGTTCCTTTTTTGCTTATTTCGCCAGACTCTAAGTCTGGAGCAATGGGAGATGTTGGAGTTGCGACTACTCCGGATGCGAGTTCCATGCATTGGAATCCTGCAAAATTAAGTTTTATGAAAGATGATATTGGTATTGCTGTTTCTATAGTTCCTTGGTTGAGAGAGTTAGTCCCAGATATTAATCTTCAGTATATTGGTGGTTATTATAAATTAAATGATAATGAAGCTATTGGATATGAGTTGAGGTATTTTTCTTTAGGAGATATTACTTTTACAGATGGTTCTGGCCAGGTAATTGGTCAATATAAACCAAATGAGATGGCTCTTGGTACGGCATATTCTAGAAAGTTATCCAGAGATTTTTCTATTGCAATTTCTGCTAGATATATTTACTCTAATCTTACCGGAGGACAAACTGCTGGAGGTACTGAAACAGTAGCGGGACAATCTATTGCTTCTGATATTTCTGCATTTTACACAAAACCAATCTCTATTGCTGGCAAAAACACAGACCTTTCTTTTGGTATGAATATTTCTAATATGGGTAATAAAATATCTTATACCGAAACTATTACTAGAGATTTTATTCCAATTAATCTAAGGTTAGGTACAGATGTAACAACTGAGATGGATGATTATAATAAAATGTCATTTGCAATTGATTTTAATAAATTATTAGTTCCTTCTCCACCTTTATATAATGAAGATGGAGAAATAATTTCTGGAAAAGATCCGGATGTAGGAATTGTTTCTGGTATGTTTCAGTCTTTTGGAGATGCCCCTGGAGAGATAGATGAAAATGGAGTTGTTGTTCCTGGTAGTATTTTTAAAGAGGAGATGAGAGAGATAAATGTTTCTGCAGGTATTGAATATTGGTATGCTAATCAATTTGCATTGAGAGCAGGTTATTTTCATGAACATGACACTAAAGGTGGTAGAAAATATCTAACTTTTGGTTCTGGAGTAAAATATAATGTTTTTGCTTTAGATTTTTCTTATCTTATAAGTACTAGTAATATTGGTGGTACTAATCCACTTGCAAATACTATGAGATTTACTTTAGTGTTTGATTTAGGAGCAATGGGAAGCTAATGAAAATTAAAATAGGTTTCGGATTTGATGTGCATCAACTAAAAGAAGGTTTAGACTTTTGGTTGGGAGGAATTATTGTTCCTCATACCAAAGGTGGTTTAGGTCATTCGGATGCAGATGTACTTATACACACTATTTGTGACGCTCTTTTAGGAGCTGCAAATATGGGAGATATCGGAAAACATTTCCCAGATACTTCAGATAAGTACAAAGGAATAGATAGTAAAATACTACTTAAAGAGGTGGTGAATTTGATTTCTGAAAAAGGATTTTCTATTGGAAATATTGACTCTACTATTTGTTTGCAAACTCCAAAAATAGGTCCTTATATTCCTGAGATGCAAAAAGTACTTGCTTCTTGTATGGATATTGATGTAGAGGATATTTCTATAAAAGCAACTACTACCGAAAAATTAAGTTTTGTGGGTAGGGAGGAAGGTGTTTCTGCTTATGCTACAGTATTAATTCAAAAGAATTAAAAACCAATTTTCGCTTCAACTTTATTATCTCTTAAGTAAACTAGCATTTCTGCTTCTGCGCAAACTATTCCTTTTTTGTTAATTGCTTCTACTTTGTGCCATTTTTCGTGTTTTCCTTTTTCGTTTAATTCTTTTTCTGCTAATAGAATATCTTCTTTGCTAATTTTAAATTCCAAAAATAAATGAGTTGTGGCAGGTCGTTTGTATTTTATGTTCGCACTTTTCATCCAGATTTCTAATTTCCTGTTTTTTTGTGCAAAAATATTATAATACATAGTTGGGAAATACGGATCAAATGCAGAAAATATGGTTCCACCAAAAATACTTCTATGGAAATTCATATTCAGAATAGATTTTCTGATTTTTACTTTCATATAGCTATAATCTTCCGATACTTCTTTCAATATAATTCTATTGAAAAAAAGAGGTGGAAACATATTCATTACTAATTGAAAGGTTTTTCGTCTTAACATAAAGTCAAAGGTAATAAAAAACCCCATTCAAAATGAATGAGGTTTTAAAATATATTAAGGATACTTATTAGTTGTTAGATAAGTATTCGGCAACACTTTCGTGTGTTCCTTTCATAGCATCATCTCCTTTGCTCCAGTTTGCAGGACAAACTTCACCATTTTCTTCAAAGTGTTGTAAAGCATCTACCATTCTGAGAGCTTCATCTACATTTCTTCCTAATGGAAAGTTGTTTACAATTTGATGTTGTACTACTCCGTTTTTATCAATTAAGAAAAGTCCTCTAAATGCAATCATTGGTCCGTTTGCATACATATTTTCTTCTTCATCAATTTCATAATCTCCAGCTAAAACGCCAAAGTTTGCAGAAATAGTTTTGCTAGTATCTGCAACTAAAGGATAAGTAACCCCTTTAATTCCTCCCTCATTTTTATCCATTTGTAACCATCCCCAATGAGATTGCTCTGTGTCTGTTGAACAAGCAACAACTTCAACTCCTCTTGCTTCAAATTCAGCAAGTTTATCTTGGAATGCAAATAATTCTGTTGGACAAACAAATGTAAAATCCATTGGGTAGAAAAAGAATAATACTGGCTTTTTCCCAACAAATTGGTCTAAAGAATAATCTGAAACTATCTGACCGCCATTTACAACTGCTGCAGCTTTAAATGATGGAGCTTTTTTACCTACTAATACTGACATATTTTTATTTTTTATATTATTTAAATAGACTGCAATATTACAGCTTTATTTTATGTGTGATATTATAAAATTCACTCTTTCTTCTATACTGAGTTTTGGAATTTCAATAATATCATATCCAAAGGATTGATAACATTTTTTCAGCTGTTTTTCAATTAGTATTGCTTGTTCTATGTTTTCTTTTCTCTCCCTGTCGTTTTCAAAAATTTCTTCCCAAATTGGGGTAATAAAAACGGTGGAATGGTATTTGTTTTTGTTTAAAAAATCAGAAATAAACTCTGGAATTTCTAACTTATCAATATTCATATAAGCTACCACATCAATAAGTCCTCTATCAAAGAAGTGAGTACTGTTTTTAGTGGAGTTTATAAATTGAGCTTTTCTTAAGACAGCAACTTGTTTGGAAAATGCCGCTAAGTTTTTCCATGGTAAGGCTTCTCCCTCAATAGCAATTTGCTGACTAATTATTTCTCGGGATATTTCCGGAATGCAAATAAATCCTTCTTGTTGCAGTTTGTGAATAAGAGAAGTTTTTCCTGTGCTTGGAGCTCCGGTAATTACAATTTTTTTTATCATAAACTCAATATTGCTAGGAAGGCTCCAACAATAATAGTGATTACTTTTTGTAAACTAAATTTGTGTCCATCTGTACTTTCGAACAAAATAGTTGTAGATATATGTAGAAAAATACCAATTACAATTGCCATTATTTCATTTGCATAATTTGCTAGTTCGTTAAACAAATGACCAGAATATACTCCAAGTGGAGTCATTAATGCAAATAATAAAAGTAAAAAATAGGCTTTTGTTTTTTTCATTCCGCTTTGTAAAAACAAGGAGAATAATACAATAGAAACAGGAGCCTTATGTAATACAATTCCTGTTAGTAGTGCGTTGTGTGCAGAGTGGTTGTGTTCTAGTCCTCCACCTAAAGGGATGCCCTCTAATAAGGCATGAAGACACAAACTAATTAAAACGGTTATTGGTATTACTTTTTGCTTGTGAAAATGACCATGTTCTATTCCCTTACTAAAATATTCTAGTAATATCTGAATTAAAAAACCTACTAAAATAAAAATACCAATTTTATCGGAAGGTGTATTTCCAAATAGTTCGGGAATAAGATGAATTACACTTACTGCCAATAGATAAGCCCCACTAAAAGTTAAAAGTAATTGTATGTTTTTACTTTTTGTAGGTTTAAAAATTTCTACAATAATAGCTCCAATTGCTACAGATATAAATAAATATAAGATGTTTGTTATTTCCATTTTTTTGCTATTATTATTAGTCTATCTGAATGCTGAGAATTGTAATGTTCTAAATTGTAATTACCAAATTGACTTACTACTTTCATTCCTGCAAAGTTAAGAAGTTTTGTAAAATCATCTAATGTAATTGCTTTCACTTTTTCATTAAAATTATAATCTGTTCCTTTATCTGAAAATTTTATGTTTTTACAAATAAATCCATCTTCTACTTTCCGTGCAATATTAAATTGAATTCCATCCATCTCTTTTGTTTCTTGTTTTACCAAATTAGAAATTACCTTTTTTGAGTTCAGAAAATCAATGATCAAAATTCCCCCTTCTTTCAAATTATCGGACATTGCTTTAATTGCAGAAAAATCATCTTCTTCCTTTTCGAAATATCCAAAGGAAGTAAACAGATTTAATGCTACATTAAATTCTTGTTTTTTGTAGCATTCTCTCATGTCCCAAACTTCAAAAGGTATTTTACCTTCTGATTTTATTTTTGCAGTTTTTATACTTTCTTCTGATAGGTCAATTCCTGTTGTGTCGTATCCTAATTCGGATAAAAATAAAGTGTGCCTTCCTGCACCGCAAGCGATATCAATTATTTTATCTTCCTTTTTAAAAAACTGACTCAGATTTTGTATAAAGTTTTCTGCTTCTTTTTCATCTCTGTTTTGGTACAGAATATGATAATATTTTGAGTTGAACCAATCTTTAAACCAATCCATTATTTAATTATTATCTTTTTCTCTACTGTGCCGTCATCATATATATAGAACAATAAATTGTTCTTACTTTTTCCTGACTCTCTTCCTAATACATCTACAATTCGAATAAGTTTTTTATCTTTTGAAATAACAGAAGGAACTGAAATTACATTTGTTCCATTAATTTTAACATTATCCATAAAAAATCGGTTTCCATAATCGTTTATTGCGGCAAAACGAATCATAATAATTTCTCCATTTAATCCGAAATTAGTTAAATTTAAAGTATCTTTTTTCCAACTTCCACATGTAGGATACCAAGCACTACCTACATAAGGTACAGTCTGTAAATCTGTTCCGTATGCTCCATATAAGGAATCCCATGTGATGCCACAATCTGTAGAAATATCAATCC
>Ga0206679_10001678_pt1 | contig 18239 bp, 17 predicted proteins | sample M110012015metaG_FD_155464 | JGI IMG/M metagenome (GOLD analysis project Ga0206679, IMG submission 155464) | Ammonia-oxidizing marine archaeal communities from Monterey Bay, California, United States - M1 100m 12015 | ecosystem: Environmental > Aquatic > Marine > Intertidal zone | place: USA... | reverse complement strand
ACAAGAAATCCTTAAAAAGAGTCCAACTGCCATTAAGATGTCTAAATTTGCTTTTAATCTTATTGATGATGGCTTGGTAGGTCAACAAGTATTTGCAGGGGAAGCAACTCGGCTAGCTTACATGACTGATGAAGCGGTTGAAGGAAGAAATGCATTCCTAGAAAAAAGAGATCCTAATTTTAAACAATATCCTAAATTTCCTTAATAATGACAGTTAGAAATCAAGAACCCAATTCACTTTGGAATCACTTTGCCGATTTAAATGCAGTTCCAAGACCTTCAAAAAAAGAAGAACGAGTCATAGAATTCATGTTGAATTTTGGAAAAGAATTAAACTTAGAAACCATAAAAGACGAGATTGGAAACGTTATTATTAAAAAACCAGCAAGCCCAGGCATGGAAAACCGTAAAAAAGTAATTCTTCAGTCTCATTTGGACATGGTTCACCAGAAAAATGGCGATACCGTATTTGATTTTGATAATGAAGGTATCAAAATGCGTGTTCAAGGTGATTGGATTGATGCGGAAGGAACAACACTTGGTGCCGACAACGGAATAGGTGTGGCAACGATAATGGCAACACTATCTTCGAATGAAATACAGCATCCAGCCTTAGAAGCTTTTTTCACAATTGATGAAGAAACTGGAATGACAGGAGCAAAAGAAATGGATGGTTCATTATTTGATGGAGAGATTCTGCTTAATCTTGATACTGAAGATGATGATGAGCTTTCTATTGGATGTGCTGGCGGTATTGATACCAATACCTCTTATAGTTACGATTCAGAGCCTATATTCGCTTCAAGTAAGTGCTTTGAAATAAGTATTAAAGGTCTTTTGGGTGGTCATTCAGGAATGGATATTGATTCGGGACGAGGAAATGCGAATAAATGGATGTCAAGATTGTTATGGACGATATCACAAAAAATGAATTTACAGTTGATCTCTTTTGATGGAGGAGGATTGAGAAATGCAATTCCAAGAGAATCTTCTTGTGTAATTGCCTTTTCTGAAAACGACCTAACCTTATTCAAAACCATTATAAATTCAATGGTAGATACTTTTAAAACGGAATACAAATCTATTGAAGAGCACATGCGAGTTGAATGTAATGAAACACAATCGAATGGCTCTGCTGTTTCTAATGCTGATTGCAAGAAAATCATAAATACCTTGTGCGCTGTACAGAATGGCGTTTATCGAATGAGTCCTGACATTAAAGGATTGGTTGAAACTTCATCAAGCCTTGCAAGAGTTGAGATCAAAGATGGTTCATTTATTACCCAATCACTTCAAAGAAGTAGTGTGGATAGTACTAGAGACGAAGTCGCGATGACAATTAAAAGCTGTTTTGAGAATATGGGATGTGAGGTCATTCAATCTGGAGAATATCCAGGGTGGCAACCCAATCCAGATTCTAGAATTTTGGAAATTATGGAACAACTGTATAAAGACATGTTCAATGAAAATCCTCAGGTCAAAGCATGCCATGCTGGATTAGAATGCGGGATTTTAGGAAAACATCTTCCTGAAGTTGATATGATTTCATTTGGGCCCAATATAAGAGCGGCTCACTCACCAGATGAAAAAGTGCAAATTTCCTCTGTTCAAAAATTCTGGAAATTTTACTTGGAAACTTTGAATCAAATTCCTGTACAATAGAATTGATTAAAATCAGTTAAATTTAAAGATAGAAAAGAAATATGCAATTCGAGTTAAATACAATTGAAGAAGCTGTTGAGGATATAAATAACGGTAAGGTAATTATTGTTGTTGATGATGAAGGCCGAGAAAATGAAGGTGATTTCCTAACCTCTGCTCGCAATGCAACACCGGAGCTAATCAACTTTATGGCTACTCACGGTCGCGGATTAATTTGTGCACCACTTAGTCAAAAAAGGTGCGATGCGCTTGGATTAGAGCTCATGGTAAAAAACAATTCAGCAGCTTATGAAACCCCTTTTACAATAAGCGTAGATTTAATTGGTCACGGTTGTACTACCGGGATTTCAGCAAGCGATAGGGCAAAAACTATTCTCGCCATGATTGATCCTGAAACGAGACCCGAAGAATTAGGTAAGCCTGGACACATATTTCCATTACGAGCAAAAAATGGAGGTGTATTAAGAAGAGCTGGTCACACTGAGGCTGCGATAGATTTATCTCGACTTGCAGGTCATGAAGAAGCAGGAATTATTGTTGAAATTCTAAATGAAGACGGCACAATGGCTCGTCTACCACAACTTGTCAAAATTGCTAAAAAGTTTGATCTAAAAATTATTTCGATTGAGGATTTGATAAAATACAGAATCCAAAACGAAACATTAATATCAAAAACAATTGACGTCAAAATGCCAACAGAGATAGGTAATTTTCATTTACATGCTTTTAAAAATGTGCACAACCAACAAGATCATCTTGCTCTTGTAAAAGGAAAGTGGGAAAAAGATGAACCTGTTTTGGTAAGAGTTCACTCCTCATGTATTACAGGTGATATATTTGGATCATGCAGATGCGATTGTGGCCCACAGCTTCAAGCAGCAATGGAAATGATAGAAAAAGAAGGAAAAGGTGTTGTTGTATATATGAATCAAGAGGGACGAGGAATTGGTCTAATTAACAAGCTTAAAGCATACAAGCTACAAGAAGATGGTTATGATACCTTTGATGCCAACGTTAAGCTTGGATTTAAACCAGACGAAAGAGATTACGGAATTGGTGCTCAAATCCTTAGAGAATTAGGTGTAAGTAAAATGAAGCTCATGTCAAACAACCCTAAAAAAAGAACCGGATTGATTGGTTATGGATTAGAAATTGTTGAAAATGTCTCATTAGAAATTGAGAGCAATGAGCATAATGAAGGCTACCTTAAAACCAAAAGAGATAAAATGGGACATCAACTTAAACTTAAGAAATGATCCTTCGAGCCGAAAACATTCAGAAATCATACGGTGACTTATCTATACTCAAAGGAGTTAATCTCGAAATAAAACAAAACGAAATTGTATCTATTGTAGGAGCTTCTGGAGCTGGAAAGACGACTTTACTACAAATACTTGGAACTTTAGATCAACCTTCTGATGGCTCGCTCAACATAGATGGAACTAATCCATTCTCTCTAAATGAAAAGAAGCTTTCTTCATTTAGGAATTCGACATTGGGATTTATATTCCAATTCCACCAACTTCTTCCTGAATTTACAGCAGCTGAAAATGTAATGCTCCCTGCTTTAATAAAAGGATTGAGCAAAAAAGAAGCTGAACAACAAGCATTGGAGCTTCTTGAAAAAGTAGGACTCCAAGACCGAATTAAACATAAACCATCTGAATTATCTGGAGGAGAACAACAGAGAACGGCGGTTTGCCGTGCATTAATGAATAAGCCTAAGGTCATCTTTGGAGACGAGCCCTCTGGAAATCTAGACACTCAATCATCACGTGATTTACACGAGCTGTTTTTTCAGCTGAGAGAAGAATTTAATCAAACCTTTGTCTTGGTTACTCACAATAAAGAGCTTTCCGAAATGGCCGATCGCTCGTTGACTATGGTTGATGGTAAATTTGTTTCGTAATTGAAGAAAAAGGAGCTTAAAGAATTTTTGGATTTCAAGTCTGTCCAATATGAAAATATTGACTTCATAACGAATGACCCTATTAAAATACCCCATCAATATCAACGAAAAGAAGATATTGAAATCTGTGCATTTTTTACAGCTACAATAGCCTGGGGCAATCGACTAAGTATAATTAAAAGTGGACAAAAGCTAAATAGTATTTGGGGAGATTCTCCTTTTGAATTCATAATGGAATATAGTTCTGAAAATAAAGTTCATTTTGTTCATAGAACTTTTAACAGCGAAGATTTTGATTTCTTTTGTAGAAGCCTCAAATCAATTTATGGAAATGGTGGATTAGAGCAAGCGTTTAACATCAGAGACGGACAAGACATCAATGTTTTTAATAGAATCATGAATTTTAGAAATCAATTTTTGGTTACGGATCACCTACCAAGAAGCGAAAAGCATCTATCAAATCCGAGTAAAAATTCTGCTTGTAAAAGAATCATTATGTTTTTGCGATGGATGGTAAGAAGCTCTAAAAATGGCGTGGACTTTGGCCTTTGGAATTGTATCAGCAAAAAAGAACTATACGTGCCTTTGGATGTTCATACCGGCAATATCGCAAGAAAGCTAAATCTTATAACTCGTAAGCAAAACGATTGGAAGACGAATGAAGAATTAATTTCTAAACTTCGAAAATTCGATGTAAATGATCCTGCCAAGTATGATTTTGCCTTATTTGGAATCGGAGTAAACAAAGAAATTTAATTGATATACCCAAATTCATTTAAAATCTCCTCTACTTCCCTATTTGTCTGAATTTTATCCCTATCGTTTGCCTCTTTTGAGGAATATACATCAATTTGATATCCATTTGTTGACTCTTGATTTATTGAAAAACATTCTTTGTACACATATTTAGATTTATTTTCTGAATAGCTAAACCAACAGTTATAAAAAAACTTCCTCTCCTCATCGATTTCAATAAAGCGCAATAAAATATCTTTATAATTATTATTACCTTTTTGTTCAGAAGCTACTAAGATAGCTTTATACTCATTCAATTTAACAAGCTCAGAATCAGAATTTCTTTGATACACATGGGTCAATAAAATAGGTCTTTCATACCGTGTATATTTTATCATTAAGACAAATGCATCAGATAAAGATGTTCCCTCCTTAACCGTCATGAAAAGCGTGTCCAATACACAAGTCTGTCCATTTATACCAGAAAGTGTATCCTCACATATATTTAATTCCAATAAGAGTGAATCCCTTTTCGTTGCAACTTTTATGTCGCTATTATGATTCTTTTCAATTGGCTCAACCTCTATTGAGAGATTCTTATCCTCATCTGAGCATGAAACCAGATAAAAAGTGGTAGTAAATATCAATAAAAACAAACGAAAAAATCTTTTCATAATAATTATAGATTATTTAATTAACAGCTCCAAACACTTGATCAACGGAGTTCATAGCATTTGATACAGCTTCTTGATTTAGATTATTTTTTACTTTGTTATTATTCATCCATTTTATTAGCTCTTCAGTAGGTAGGTTTCCGGTTAAGTCATCCTTTGCCATTGGGCATCCACCAAATCCTTTCATTGCTGTATCAAACCGCATACAACCACCATCAAATGCCGAAGATATTAAATGCTGAGCATCCATAGGCTTAACATGCAAGTGAGCTCCAAACTCAATGGAAGGAAATGACTCAATTAAATTCTTATATAAATCAGGCAATAACTTTGAATTCGCACAACCAATTGTATCTGAAAGTGCTATAATGGAAGCACCAAAGCTATCATTCAATCTCTTTGTCCAGCGATAAACAATTTCATCAGACCATTCATCCCCGTAGGGATTTCCAAATCCCATAGATAAATAAAGAACAACCCTTTTATTATTTGATGAAGCCAGATTAAAAATTTCATCCAACAAATAAAATGAATCGTCAATAGATTTGTTAGTATTTCTTTGCTGAAAGGTTTCAGAAATAGAAAAAGGGAACCCGAGATAAGTAATTTGCTCATAGCAAACAGCAGCTTCCGCCCCTCTTTTATTCGCAATAATGCTTAAAAGCTCTGTAGAGCTATCGCCAATATTAATTCCATCAAGAACATCAGCCGTATCTCTCATTTGTGGAATAGCTTTAGGTGATACAAAACTTCCCATATCTAATACATCAAATCCACATTTAAGCAAGGAATTCAGGTAATCAATCTTAGTAGAAGTAGGAATAAAATGATTTATCCCCTGCATCGCATCCCGTGGACATTCTATAATTTTCAATTTACTCATTAGAAATTTTTCTGAATTTAATAATTTCAGTATTAATCCTTTTAATTAATGCAGGCCCCTCGTAAATAAAACCTGTATAAAGCTGAATTAGAACAGCACCAGCTTTTATTTTCTCAATAGCATCCTCGGCCGAATGTATACCTCCCACTCCAATAATAGGTATTGCACCATTTGATTTTTGATGAATATATTTGATAACTTCTGTCGATCTGGACAACAGAGGTTTTCCAGAAAGTCCACCTGCTCCTATTTTATCTACCCAGTCAGAAGGTGTCACTAAGTTCGATCTTGAAATCGTTGTGTTGGTCGCTATTAAACCATGTATTTTTGTACTCAATACAATCTCCACAATATCATCAAGTTGCTCATTACTTAAATCTGGAGCTATTTTTAACAAAATGGGTTTAGGATTTGCTTTTTTATTATTTACAATGACCAAAGTAGAAAGCAATTTCTCTAGTGGTTCACGTTCTTGAAGTGCACGAAGATTAGGCGTATTGGGTGAAGAAACATTAACTACAAAATAATCCACATAATCAAAAAGCTGCTCAAAACAAATCAAATAATCATCATTTGCCTTTTCGTTAGGCGTAAGTTTGTTCTTTCCAATATTACCACCAACGAGTACTCCGTTTTTTCTTGCTTTTTTTAAATGTTTCGTAGCTACTTCCACCCCATCATTATTAAATCCCATTCGATTAATAATAGCTTCATCTCTTTTTAAACGAAACAATCTCTTTTTAGGGTTCCCCTCTTGTCCCTTAGGTGTCAATGTACCTACTTCAACAAAACCAAAACCACAATGAGATAATTCATTAATATATTTTGCATTTTTATCAAATCCGGCAGCTACACCTACAGGATTCTTGAAATCAAGACCAAAAGCCCTGGTCATGAGTTTCTGGTCCTCAATTAAATAGTTATGAATGAATCTTCGACGCATAAAACCCATTTTCAATAACATAGATAGGGTATTCATGGTAAAGTAATGAACACGTTCAGGGTCGAAAAAGAAAAGGATTTTCCTTAGAATCGGATACATAATCAAAGTTAAAAAAGAAAAGCGAGTAAATACTCGCTTTCAAATTTTATCTATGTGAATTACACCTTATACTTACCAAGTGCTTTAAGCTTTAGCTTGGTACGTTGTCTTCCATAATCCTTATAAGTTAGGTTACGAGTTATAATGACATTCATGTGATAATATGCATCTTTCTGATCAGGATCCCCCCGCTTTTGACCTGGGGCATAAGATGAATTATTCTCTACTGGATTAGCTAGATATGCTGCATCAGGGTCGTTAGAAAAAAGAATATCATTTGGATCAGCATAAACGGTACTTACGTCATCCATGTAATCCGTGAAAGTTTTCACATATGATAGCTCAATACCAACTCTCCACATTTTAGAGACGCCCATTCTAAATCCAAAACCAAAAGGCATTGTTAATGTAATCGGCGAATATGGTTTTTCTTGGTTCTCAGTTCTCAAGGGTCGAAGATTTACCCATTCACCTTGTTCATTTTGAGCCCTAGGATTGAAATAGCACAACCCAAGACCTCCAAAAACATAATATTGTTGTGAACGATTCTTTTTACTGTAATGCCCTGGTAGATTAAACGTTGAGCCGAATTTCTCATTGGCCGCAAAAATAAACTCAAGACGTTGCTGAATTTCTATTGCGAAACTTTTAAAATGTAAATTTCTATTAAATCTAGCAGGATCTTCAGAATACTGATCATCACCTTTTAAATTGAAAACACACAAACTCGACGTTGTAGCAAAGTACGGATGGAATCGCTGTCGATATCCAACCCAAGCCGCTAATCCTGTTGAAGGCCAGTCTATATCTTTAAGACTATAGTCACGACCTATTCCCTCCGCTCCTCCAAGATCTCCATTAAACTGAGTTGCCCCAATTCCAATCTGAAGCTCTTTCTTATGCAAAGACCAATTTCGCTGAGAATTAAAATTAGCATGCTGAGCATGGACTGCAAAGAAAAAGGAAAAGAAAAAAAATAGAGAAATGATTTTTTTCATCGCAAATGTTATATTATTCTTTACGAATTTACGCTTTTTAAATCAGACTACAAACAAAATGATTCATCGGATTTAAAATAATTCTTATCACTAATCTACGTGTAAAATTAAAAAGACCTCTTATGTAAGCTTAATAATTTGTAATACAGGTAATTGCAATTTAACTTAAATACTCAACAAAAGCAATGTTGAAGCTATTGATGCGAGCCCAATACTTCCATAAAACCAAGGGTTTTTCCAATAATCTCTATTTTCTTGATATTTTTTGATGACCAGGTCAAAATCCTGTCTTTTTTTAATTTCATGAGCGCCAGGCTCATCTCTATTGTATAGAATTTTTCTCATACGCGTTATATTTAATATAATTTAGGTTTAAGTTTCATTTGTTATATACTTTTTTGAGCCTTTGCAGCGCTCTAAAGGTTTTAACTTTTGCATTGTTTTCGGTTACACTTATTATTTCACCAATTTCTCGATAGGATCTTCTTTCAAAATATCTTAATTCAATAAGAGCGAGGTCCTTTTCATTGATTGAGCGTAGAGCGATCATTAATTTTTCTTTTCGCTCTTCGTTGCATGATTCTTCAAATTCTTCAAAGATATCTGCTACAATTACTTTGTCAATACTGACCGTTCTCCTAGCCTTTTTATCTCTAAAAGATTGGTATAGTTCGCTTTTTGCGATTCTAAATAACCAAGATGAAAATGGTACTCCTCGAAATTCATATTTGTGAATATTAGTAAGTGCTTTTACAAATACATTAGAAGTAATGTCATAAGCAGATTCCACATCATCAACTCTTTTCACGATATACCTAAAAATATTTTCATGATACTGTTTGTATAATGGTGCAAAATGATTTGGATTTTTTTTTGACTTTTCAATAATTCTGAGTTCAGATTGAATACGGGTATCACTCTGGTGATACAGTGAAGGAGATGACATAAATTTTGGTTTTATTAGTTATACATGTGATAAAATGCACTTGCAGGAGCATCTTATAGTTCTACTAACGCAAAAAGATTTAAAAAGTAACACCCTGAAAAAAAATTAAAATGAAATACGCAGCTGAACGGTTAGATCTGAACGTCTGTTTCCTTCGATAAGTTGTGGCCCACTTCCTATTTCGTCCCGGTTATTATACAAGAAAAAGCCATAACGAACCCAGAGATCCATTGACCTCAAAAAAGAATACCGTGCTAAGATATATGCACGACTCCCTTGATAATAATAAGCTGGTATCGAAAAAACATAAAGCGCATTGTTTTCATAAGTGTAAATGCGGGTATCGTAGCTATCTGTATCAAATAGAGCATACCTAAGTGTTAAATCTACTGGGAAAGATTTAGGCTTAAAAGAAATATCTTGGGTAAATAATATTCCTTTTTCATCCGCCCTACTCGCCCTTTTAATTTGAACAAACTCTACTCTACTCTTAAGACTGATGAACTTGTCTATTTTCTTTGAAATATTCAATCGGTAATTTCTCTGGGTAACATCCTCAATTGGCGTAATGACATCATCCTCAAAATTTCCATTTTTTTGCCTTCTTTGTTGTCGAAACCTCATGTAAATTTGAAAATCACGACTGGGTTTATAAATGGGCTGTATTAAAAATTCATGGCCTTTTGAAGGGGCATCCACCCCAAACTTCATCCATGGAAATTCAAATACATCAGTGTAAGCATTAATAGACCAAGCTCTATTGATTTTAAACTTAAGGCCAGCATAAAGACCGTTTTCATTTTGAGTTCTACTACCTTCCGAAAATCCTGCATTATAAAAAGTCTGATAGCTCTTGTCATAATCACGAAACAAAAGACCTAAACTCAATCTCGTATCAACAGATAATAAAGCTCCATGGAGCATTGCAACACCAGAATTGGATTCGTTTAATGAATACGAAACTTCTCCAAATAGATTTAGGTTTTTGTACACAACATTATAATCAGAGCTGAGCGAAAAGAGCGATTGCCCATTAAAGTAAAACTGATTGTATGGCCTCAGATTTAAGTTTAGGGGCTTATTGTAGGTCTGATATATCCCTTGAATGCCGATTTTAATATAATCGTTTCTATAATTCAAAGAGGCTCCCGAGATAAATTCCTTTAAGCTATTCATCTTCGAGATTTCAGAATTCGTGCGATGCAAACCTGACAAATTAATAGTTGAAACGAATTCAAGATTATCGGTGGTTGAATCCTGAACTCCTGTAGCGTCAATGGTCTTGTATGAAGAAAAAAGCAACAAATCAATTTTTTTATATCCCACATTAATTGCCGCCCCCCTAAAAAACCTAGATTCATCAACAGATGTATAAGGCTTTAGCGCAATTGGGTTTCTTTTCATGGTTAAAATGTCTGATGACTTACCGAAGGCATAACTAGACCAAAGGTTTAAGCCCTGCCCTAGTTGAATTTGATAATCACCCAAGGCAAAAGATTTCAAGTATTTACCACCCCTGTAGAAAGCATGAAAGGAATAAAAATCAAATCCTTTTTTCTGAGCACCCTTAAAAAACTGCTCTCCAGGATCCTTTTCGGCAGTAAGGCCTATACTAATATTCGTTCTATATGAGTAACGGAATCTCGTATAATATTTATCTGCATTACCGTAATAATATTGATTGGAATTCTGTAAAACAGAATCTGGCACTTCCTGATAACCCGACTTTTGCTCCATTCCTGGCTGATAGCGAAGAAACAAATCAAATTTACCATGCTTAATAGCATCCTTGAAATTAATATGCAAATTATCAAGCCGCTCATCAACAGAAATAAAAGGAAGCATTAAATAAATGGTTTCGAGATCCCAATACTTAAGGCTTTGAAGCTCATATATAGAAATGAATTTTCCATGTACTTTTCGATGTAATATCAAATCGTTAATTTGAACATCGGTGAGTAAACCTAAATCTTCTAGATCAACTCCATTAGTTGAGTTGATATTAATGGGCTCATCAAAATAAAAATTTAGCTGTTCAATTAGGTTCGTTAAATCAATACTCTCTGTTTCGAGCTGTTCTGAAATGAATTCAATTCGCTGTTGAATAATCTCATTTCTTTCTTGTGCAAAAAAAGATGTAGCTACAAGAACAAAAAAAATGGTTTGTACTAGCCTCATTTAACAAAAGCATATTTAAATGAAATGTTTGGTGACCACCCCAAAATCTGATGATACTGCGTGCCAAAATCCAAAGCATATTTTTCAGAAATAATCCAACCTAAACCGAAGCTAAGTTCAATCGGCTGTGTGGCAAATCCACCTCGAAATGCCAGTTTCTTTGTTGGCAAATATTCTATACCTATTTTGGAACGAATTGGATGCTCGATATCTTTTTCCAATTCTGCAACAAGCATAGTTCGTTCTGAAACCTGGTATTTTGTACCTAATCTCATAGTTGTTGAATATCTATCATCAGGATCTACCGTGAGCTTATTACGTCCTAAATTAAAAATAGCTAAACCAATATTCCAATCAGAATTCAAAGCATAATTAAATCCAAATTCACCTGTTATGGTCTGACTTATACCATAAGCCTCAGGCAGTCTTACCATTTGATGATTCATTTGAACACCCATCGAAAGCTCATTAGTCAGAAACATAGAATAACCAACTCCACTTTTAAAGGTTCTAAAGGTTTGATAACCAAAGGTATTGCCTCCAAAAGATAAAACTCCATATTTCAATGGAATGGCTACTGTAAAGCTTTGGTTTTGCAGCTCTTTCAATAAGAAACGATTTTCATATGAAATTCCAATTGTTACATCTTCAATGTAGCTTAGATTTGCTGGATTATTGTGAAAAGAATACACATCAGTTATGCACACACTTGCATTTGCTAAAGAATTAGAACGACTTCCTGAGAAATAGATGCCTTGACTAAAAGAGGTGTAACCTGTTAGGATAAAAACAAAACAAAAAGTAAAACGGTGATTGATCAATTTTTTAACTCTATTAAATTTGACTTTTAACAATGGATTAAAATAATAAAAAATAACACGTTAAAAAATTTATTTATGTATTTCAAAACTTATTTTTTTCGTTCGTACCAATTATTCCCATATGATAGAATCATTTATTTATCTTTGATCTATTCTAAATTGAAATGAAGATTGATCTGACAAAATTTGAGATTCCTAACATTGATGCATGGAAAAATCAAGTGTTAAAAGAGGCAAATGATAATGATGCCTTACTCTATAAAAATGAAATTGAGAATCTAAATATTGATATTTCAACAAAAGATGAAAATCAAAAGACATTCTCATCCTTGAGTGCCAAATGTGACTGGGATATTATTTCATCATTCAAAATTGGTGATTCTTTTGAGAACAATGAGATGATCATTAAATGTTTAGAGCATGGCTCAAATCATATATTTCTAGACATCAGAATTAACAAACCAGATTGGGACATCATCTTTAAGGACATCATTATTGAAATAGTTCATGTTACTTTGGCATTTCATCATGAAGAGCAGTTGAAGTCTTTCAAAGCCTTTTTATCTAAGGAAAATGAGCAATATTTTACAATATGCATAGATCCATTTGACCTTCATTATTTTCAAGAATTTATAGATTCTTCCGTCTCTTATTGTGTAAATGGATTTGCTATTGAACAGATTGGGGCTTCTACAAATCAGCAGCTCGCATTAATGATATGCTGCGCAGAGCGGTTACTACAATATTGTAAAAATCCTAATCGTGTGAAATTTAAAATAGGGATTGGAAGTGATTTTCTCATTGAAAGTGGAAAAATACGTGCACTTAAATGGCTGTGGCAGCATTTGCTTTCTAAAAACGATTATTTGCAAAGTGAAGTGTATATCATAGGGTCATCAGGTTGGACAAACAAATCACTTAAAGACCCACACACTAATCTTTTACGTCAAACCACAGAAGGACTCGCCGCAGTAAGTGGAGGCGTGTCCGGGTTATTAATTCATTCCGCTAGTGAATTGACTAAAGCCGGAAGTACCTGGTTTGACATAAGAATGACTTTAAACATTTCTCATATTCTTAAAGAAGAATCTTTTCTATCAAAGGTTCATGATCCCCTACAAGGATCTTATGTCAGTGAATTATTGACAGAACAGATTATACACAATTCATGGAATTTATTTTTAGAGCTCCATGACAATTCAGCAATAGAAAACAAAGCTGAAATGTCTGATAAAATAAAATTGATAAGAAATCAGAAAGAACAATCTTTCAAAAGTGGGAAAAAACAGCTAATTGGCATTAATCTATTTCAAAATAAAGATGGGCAAAGCCAAAAATGGGAATATATACCGAATTATTTAGAAATGAGCTTTCTAATTTATGAAACCCTTGAAGCAAATGGATAACAATAAAAGGTATACAAAACTGGAGACTAATGATTTTAAGAACAAGAATCAGATTAAGATTAATGACTCATTTTTAACAGCTGAAAACATCCCTCTTAAGACAAATTATAATAAAAATGACTGTGAAGGTCTAAAGCATATTGATTTTTTACCAGGATTCCCTCCCTATCTAGGCGGTCCGTATGCATCAATGTATAGGAGTCGAGCCTGGACCATACGTCAATATGCCGGTTTTTCAACAGCAGAAGAATCAAATGCTTTTTACAAAAGAAACCTAAAAGAAGGACAAAAAGGATTATCAGTAGCATTTGACTTAGCTACGCACAGAGGATATGATTCAGATCATGAAAGAGTGCAAGGCGATGTTGGAAAAGCTGGTGTAGCTATTGATAGTATAGAAGATATGAGAACACTATTCAATGAAATTCCATTGGATAAGATGTCTGTTTCCATGACAATGAACGGAGCAGTCCTTCCCATTATGGCTTTCTACATCGCGACAGCAAAAGAACAAGGCGTAGATCTAAAGAAATTGAGCGGAACAATTCAGAATGACATATTAAAGGAATTTATGGTGCGTAACACATATATCTACCCGCCCAAACCTTCAATGAAAATCATTTCAGATATATTTGAATATACTTCTGGTCATATGCCAAAATATAACTCCATCTCGATTTCGGGTTATCATATGCATGAAGCAGGAGCTACTGCCTCTATAGAGCTAGCATATACACTTGCTGATGGTCTAGAATATGTAAAAACAGGATTGAATGCAGGACTTAAAATTGATGACTTCGCGCCTCGCTTGAGTTTTTTCTGGGCAATCGGGATGAATTATCATATGGAAATCGCAAAACTGAGAGCAGGAAGGATCATATGGGCGTCATTAATTCAGCAGTTTTCCCCGAATAATAAAAAATCATTATCCCTAAGGACACATTGTCAAACTTCTGGCTGGTCATTGACAGAGCAAGATCCGTTTAATAATGTTGCAAGAACTTGTATTGAGGCATTAGCAGCGGTTTTTGGCGGAACACAGTCTTTGCATACAAATGCACTTGACGAGGCCATAGCATTACCAACTGATTTTTCCGCTAGAATCGCACGAAATACTCAGATCTACCTTCAGAAAGAAATTGGACTTACATCCTTTATTGACCCGTATCACAATAGCTATTATATTGAAAGCTTAACCCAGGAGTTAATTCACAAAGCTACAAATCTTATAAAGGAAGTTGAAGATCTAGGAGGCATGTCAAAAGCCATCGAAACTGGTATTCCGAAGCTCAGAATAGAGGAAGCCGCAGCTAAAAAGCAAGCTAGAATAGATTCCGGAAAAGACAATATTATTGGCTTAAATTTGTTTAAAAGTGAGGATAAGGTTGATATCGACACTCTAGATGTAGATAATAAAAAGGTACGTGAATCTCAGGTTGCAAAGCTAAAAAAGATTAAAGATGAACGAAATCAAGAGCTAGTTGATCAGCTTCTTTACGAACTCGAAGCATGCGCTAAAGAAGGAAAAGGAAATCTACTGGAAATAAGTATTCGTTGTGCTGAAGCAAGATGTACTTTGGGTGAAATTTCATTCGCACTTGAAAAAGTATTTAATCGTTATACTGCTAAAATTAAATCAATTAGCGGAGTATACTCAAATGAAGCCAAAATGGATAAAGACTTTATAAAATCAAAAAAACTGATTGATGACTTCACTTTACTAGAAGGCAGGAGACCAAGAATTATGATTGCAAAAATGGGACAGGATGGTCATGACAGAGGCGCTAAAATTATTGCCAGTTCCTTTGCAGATATTGGTTTTGATGTAGATATTGGTCCATTATTTCAAACGCCTAAAGAAGTTGCAAAGCAAGCCATAGAAAACGACGTTCATGTACTAGGTATTTCCTCTCTTGCTGCTGGTCACAAAACGCTCGTTCCGGAGGTGATTAAAGAGCTTAGAGAAATGAATAGAGCAGACATAATGGTTGTTGTGGGCGGAGTTATTCCTCAAAAAGATTATTCATTTTTATCAGACCAAGGGGTGTTCGGTATATACGGTCCAGGAACAAAAATTTCCATAGCAGCACAAGAAATTTTAAACCTCTTAATACAAAGTCACAAATAAACTTGTAAATTCGGCACAATAATTGAAAGCTATAATTTTAAATTAAAAAAATGAAATCTCACATACTGCTTTTTGCCATAACCTTGCAATTATGTTTTTTATCAAAAATTAATGCACAAGCACCAAATCCAGAATTATCATATATCCAATCAAATCAATTGATTTTCCTCGACAATGAGGCAGGAAATGACAATGTGATTTCTTTTGAAGCTAAATTCAAACCTGATGGATGTAAAAAAACAGATGTTCTTTGGGAATTTAATGGCACCCCTAAAAAGGATTGGGAAATAGTTAAGGGAAGTTTAGAAAGTGATATTGTCAAAATAAAATTCAAAAAAGTTGGGATCTATTCGTTCACACTCACTGTTGTTTATCAATATTCTGTTCCTGGAGAAGAGGAAGCTGAAGAGAATGAGATAAGCATAGAAGCAGAAAGCATTCTGACCGTAACAAAGAACCTCGATGAACTGACACAACTTTATGCAGATGATGAGTTTCAAAAACTTGCTAAAAAAGCTTCCGTTTATGTGGTAAAACCTGAATATCTAGAAGACCCAACTCCAAATATATTTTTGGCGAAAGCATATTATGGCATATATAAAGAAGAACTCGACGATCCTATTGTTGATGATCCTTTAAGCGCAACAATCGATTGTATTGCAGCCGCTATGGAGCTTGACCTGAATGGTATTTATAATGTCAGTATACACAATATTTGGTTGAATAAGTTTCAAAATGAATGGTTCAACAATGAAATTATTGGAAATTTAGATGAAGACGAGGGGTATTACATTCCATATGCCGGAACTGATAAAGAAATCAAGCAAGAGCGGAACGATCTTTCTATAGAAGGTTGTGAAGTATATGCTACGATAAGTAAATACCCTATTGTGATTAAGCTCCTTGAAGCAGCTCTTAGATATGATGCTAAAGATACAAAAACAGCAAATATGATATGGAAAACGGAAATGGCAAAGCTGTCTGAACTCAATGGTGATGATTTTGATAATATGACAGAGACTGATCTTTCAGCATTAAAATATGGCGCAATGCTAAGCGCTATGAAGCTTACTGAAATTTCAGCATCCAACTCACAAGCTTGCCAGATTCTAAATAACCTGAAAAAAGCATTTGAGTATGACCGGACCTTCAATGCGTTCTTTAAAACCAAATACAACAACTGCACAGAGGAATAATCAACATTGATTATTTAATAAGCTTTTAATTGCATCAACTTACTAACCTTTAGTATTTCTATATTTGAATGTGAAGCACATTCTACCCATACTTAAGAATAAATTTATTATTACATCAATTTTCTTTCTAACGTACATCATTTTCATAGATGACAATGATGTGTTTTATATAACAAATCAAAAAAACAAATTGAGTGAACTGAAGACAAGAAATAATAAAATGAGAAAGCAATTGTCTGAAACCAAAAATATTCTGAGTAAAATAGAAAACCTTGATAATTTAGAAGCTTATGCCAGGGAAAAAAAGTATTTTAAAAAAGATGACGAAGAAATCTTTGTCATTACTTATAAATAATCTGTTCTCGGTAATTTGAAATTTTAGCTCCATTAAAATAGTATTTCAAGACTTCAAAATGTCCGTATCCTTTTTTAATCATATTCATTGCCCCTTCTTGACATAGACCAACCCCATGTCCGAAGCCTTTTCCTTTGAATAGAATTTTATCACCTACTTGCTCAGTATCGAAATATGTTGATTTTAATCCAAAATATGTTCTCATATCACGAAGAGGAATTCCAAAACTTGGATGTATAAAAAATGTTTTTCTAAATTCTTGCTTAAAATTAATGATTTGACGCGCTACGTAAGGATTATTCACCTCAATAAAGTATTTCGTTTTAAGAAAAGAAAGCACCTCTTTTTTAGGAATATACTTTTCCCAATGAGCCTGTCTTGTATGAATACAAAAGGTGTCTTCTCTAGAAACATAAGCAGGAATTGAATTGTTCCAAATCTGGTCCGTCTCAGAAGATTGTCCTCCGCAATTTGCAGAGAAAAAAACGGGAAATTTATTGTTATTAGAATCAAGTAGCACCATTCCTTGTGTCCGGCTAACACCATTTAATATTCCATTTGACTCCCCTTCATACCTGCCAAAATATGCCTGACAATGCACATCGTCACACAAATTAAAACCTTCACTATTATGTTTTTTGAAATTATTCAACGCATAAGTACGGCTAATTATAGCTTGAACCTTATAATATTCAGTCTCCAGGTTTATTCCTGCTTCCGATGCCAGTACTCCCTCGAGGTAGTCATCTAGCAAAATGTCATTTAAAATCTGAATAGAACCACCATTTTCAATGATCTTAAAGTCTCCCTGATACTTTCTGTTTTTAAATTGATTATCCGTAGACATGAATCTTAAATAATCAAATCGATCTAGCTGGTATACAAACAAAGAATCTGAAACACATAAAAATCTTCCATCTTGACTTACATGAATCTTATTAGATGAAGTGATATTAAGAGTAAGCTTACTTCCTTCGTTTAATTCAGTTAAAAATCCATTAGAGGTATGAATTTGACAGTGTCCATTCATTGATACAACAGAAATTCTATCTAGATCAACTCCTGAAAAAACACGAATCTGTACTTTCTGACCCCATAGAATCACAGGAAATAGAAACAAAGCATAAAAAATCAACCTAATCATAAACAAATTAATACTGATCTAACAAATCACGTGCAATTTTCTCACTACAACCCTCCTTCCCTATTTTTTCAATTAATTGATCGTATCCCGATAACATCTTTTCACGATAATTCGAATCCTTTATTAGCAATTCCAATTCATTTTGAATATTGACAGCATTAG
>Ga0206679_10001677_pt1 | contig 18248 bp, 11 predicted proteins | sample M110012015metaG_FD_155464 | JGI IMG/M metagenome (GOLD analysis project Ga0206679, IMG submission 155464) | Ammonia-oxidizing marine archaeal communities from Monterey Bay, California, United States - M1 100m 12015 | ecosystem: Environmental > Aquatic > Marine > Intertidal zone | place: USA... | reverse complement strand
AAATCCAAACATCTCGCTGGGTAAAGTGAAAATAGATAAACGATTGATTTTCTTATGGCCATAGAAACCCCAGTTAACTTTGTCGGGAGATCCATGTTGATTAACAGTGACTAAAAGAAGTAGAGTAAGTACGATTAGTTTCATTTTACAGCTTAATTAACTTTCCGTCCTTCAATATAGGAATAACGCTTGTTTTATTTGGAGTTAGACAATATTTTATGTCTTCATTCAAATTCAAATTCTTCAACCTTCGTCTATGCGAGCTGGCTTTTAAATAGCCCATATAATTGTCTTTTGCGGAAAGATATAAATACTTCGCCGCAATAGAAGAGTCTTCTACTGAGGTATAATTCCCTGTATTGATTAAGGCGCTCGAAATAGCTCCGGCACATATGGTGTCTTCAAGATTAAATTTGTCCTGCCATCCTGAGCATAAGCATAGGGTGTTTTTGTTTTGTTTTATGAGCCATTCAGTTAAGACATCCAGATTTACGAGTGCTCCGATCACTACTGTTTCCGCCTCTTTGGCAATGGCGATTGACTTCGTTCCATTAGTAGTTGTCAGCACCACATCCTTTCCTTTAAATTCTTCTTTCATATAGGAGTAAGGGGAGTTCCCAAAATCAAAACCCTCTACAATCTGCCCCTTTCGTTCAGCACCAACAAGATAGCCCTGCTTCTTATATTCTAAGGCATCTTCCAAAGTGGGCACCGGAATAATTGATCTGATTCCATATTCAAAGGCCACACAAATAGCCGTTGTAGCTCTCAATACATCAATCACAACAACAATTTCAAATTCCTCTTTGAAGTAATCGTACTGACCTGGAGTAAAACATACTTCTATTCTCTTTCTACTGTCTTCCATAATTACGATTGATAAAAATAAGCATATGAGAGAACTTTTAGCACAATAAATGAATATTCAGGTGATACTCATTAATTATTAACTCGAGAAAAGGTATCAAACAATTCTGTTGCAATAGATTTATATGTCTTTCCGAAAGGAATTTTCTTTCCTTGGATTACAATAAAATCTTTTGATATTCCATCAATTTTATCTTTTTGGATGATATATGACCTATGGACTCGAACGAATTTATTAGATGGCAATTTGGATTCCATTTTTTTCATGGTATACCTATAAAGAAATTTCTTTTTAATGGTGTGGATTTCGATATAGTCTTTAAAAGCTTCAATATATAAAATGTGATTTTCATTAATACGTACAACAGATTTATTTAATTCGATAACCAAGTAAGATTTTTTATTTAAAAGTTTGAGTAAACGATTAAACAACTCCTGCTGGATCTGTTTGTTATACCTCAATAAGTCAATTCTAAACGCGATATATATGAGTAATAATATGATTGCGGCAACAGATAATTGAAAGCTGGTTCTTTTATAAAAGGGAGGATGGAAATTGAGATGAATAATTAAAGGGACTTTACTCCATTGATTACTTGAGGATAATTTCGCATAAATTTCAATGGTATAGGTTCCTTCTTCAGGAAATGTTTCAATTTTGATGTGTCGGCTTTTTTTGTATTGCCATTCACTGGATATTTCTTTAATTCGATATTTATAGTCTATATTTCCTAATGCACTTGGTAGAATCGCTATATATTCAAGCTTAAAAAATTTATCTCCAGAATAAATATCAATAACTGAAGACTTATTTCTTCTTTTTCCATTTAATTCAATATTTGCAATTTCGACTTTTAAATCCGAATTCTTTTTAATGCTTTTGTTTAAATCTATTATAGAAAGCCCTCGTTTTGTGCCAATAAATAAATTATTATCAACACGGTTGATTTCTCTAATTTCATCGTTAATTAAACCTTCTTCAGTCGTATATGATTCAATTTGATAAATGTTTTGATTGTTTATTTTGTTTAATCCGTTGTTTGTCCCCACCCAGATATTTTGAAGTGAATCAATATAAACGGAATTGATGTCGTTACTGTTTAAGCCATGCTCGGATGTGATATTAATGATTCTTCCTTTTTTCAACAAGATTACACCGTTTTCCCTTGTTGCCACAATCAGTTCAAATTGTTCGGATTTAGCAATGTCAATAATTCGAGTATTCAATAATGAAGATAAATGGGACATGTTGCGGGTTTTCTTATTCTCATATTTGAATAGTCCATTGTTTGATGCAATCCAAAACGAGTATTCATCAATCATGACAACATCGTTAATTGGAATAACATCCTTGTTTAATTTAATTTTAGTAAATGTTTTGGATTCTGTATTAAAAGTTGATCCGTATGCTTTAGAGAATAGATAATAATTATCCCTGTATCTTTTGACAACAGGAATTCCCGATTGAATTTTATTTGGATAAATTATATCATTACATACATCTATCAATTTATGTGTGCGAAGTTTGAGAAAACAGTCGTCTTGATAAAATTGGTTATTAAAGGATTCGGAATTAGTATTGCCTTCGTTTATCTTCGTGTTTATTAAGGCTTTATTTTTATTAAAAATTTGGATTTCTTTACCCAGACTAATATATAAATCTTGCTGATTGACTAATAACTGCGAAATATAATTTTTTGCAAGTCCATTTTTTTCTGTGAAAGAATTTACATCGAAGTTAGGTACATAATAAATTCCATTCTGAATTGTGGTTATCCAATATCCAGCATTTCTATCCCGTATACAGCTCGAAATAGTGTTGTTTTTTAAAATCCATTGTTGTTCTTCGAGACCGTTGTTTATATAGCGATAAAAATGTGCGCCTTTACTATCCAATCCAACGAATAGTTCCTTTTCCCTTGACGCAGATAAACTTGTAATGCGATTATTGTATTTGATACGTTGAATGATTTTATTCTCTTTACAATTAAAGAGAATAACTTCGAATGCTTGATTGAAACAAATTATTTCCTCAGAAAGTTTTATCACTTCTGATCGAACTAAAGAACCTGTACGTACGGATTTTTCAATTTGTGTTAAGGGAATGTTTAAATTATTAATTTGATAACTGTAATTTACATCCTCAGGATTATCATGAATTCTGAATGAGACCCATGTGTTGCCTATTTGTCGATAGGATATAACATTTTTAGAGCTTATGTTTCCGATTCGCTTAACCACTCCTTTTGTGGATATTTTAAATAATCCAGCGCCAGCTGTACCTATATATATGTTACTTGATGAGTCGATATGAAAAGAATAAGTGATTTTGCTTTGTGGTAAGATCTTCTTAACTAGGTTATTATACCTATATGGATGAATTTTTTCATTTAGAAAATAAGTGAGTTCGCCATTCATGTTAATAAACCATATTCGGCCTTTATGGTCCTCATGCATCTTAAAGACTACATTGTTTAATAAGCCTTCTTTTGTGGTAAAGTTTTCGAATTCATAACCATTAAATCTCGAAACACCTCGGTCTGACGAAAACCATAGATACCCCTTTTTATCCTGTAAGGCACAATAAATTTCCGAACTGGGAAGACCGTTATTAGTGTTGAATACAGTGTGCTTAGGTTCTCCGATTTGGGATAGACATATTTCCCAAAAAAGGATAAATATTACAATTAATTTAAATTTTGCTAGCATACTTTAATTCAGAGGTGCAATAAAATTAAAGTTTTGTCGCAAACTTCAATGAATACAGCTTATTAAATGCTAAATATTTGTGATAAAACAAAACGCCATCAGGGGTTTTTACTAATTGGAGTATCAGAAATATGATTGTTTCAGATTATTGTTCTATTTCTTAATTAATCTGAATGTTTCTTGATGAGTTTCACTACTGTATTTAAGCAGAAATATTCCATTTTTATATTTTGATATATCAATGTCAACAGTATTGAAGCTTCCTTCACTTTGATAAATAGACTTCCCAAGAGCATCGAATATTTCTATTTTGCTAATTCCCCTTTGCTCTGCGAAAATATTAACAGAGAAACGACCATTATTTGGATTAGGATGGATACTGATACTTGTTTCATTTGTGTTTTTCATTACCATTGCATTGCACATACCCAAATAATCGCCATGGTCCAGATGTGCTTGTAAAGCATTTATATTTACGCAAAGTGTATTACCGTTATGACATACGTAGTATTTATTGGGTCCAGTTCCACAAGGAGCTAAATCTGATCCCAGCGTGAAATAATTATCATGTACATTACTCATGGTACTCACATTGCCATCACTTACATGTAAGTCGTAATTAATTGGCAAAGCAAAACTCCCTCCATTTCCTTCACTTATCCATTCGTCAATAGCAGGGTTGCCGGTTGACCGTAATGAGGCAACTTGATTGGTGAATTCATAGAGATTATTATCACAGTTATCATTAACATTAGCATATTGTGAAAGCCCAATGTTACAGGTTAGGGGGAAGGGGATAATTCCCGTCCAAGGTGCATAATACTCGTCTATTTTCCAATATTCACAGTCACTTATTAAGCCCAGCAGAGAGGCATAATTGCTGCTTAGTATATTTGGATCTTTTAAATAATATCTTGCAGTAAGCCCTGTATAGGCTCTAGGGTTATTTGAATTTGGCATGTTGAAATTACTAATACGAATAGGCCGATATTTATTGTTGCCGTCTTCTTCTCCTATAGGAAAAACCAATTTATTTGCTCCGAGCCTTTCTCCAAATTGTCTGAATGGACCTTTTACATAGCTTAGGTCGCTTGCATTTGAAACCGTTCCATATTGTTTTAAGCCTAAAATATGTGTGTCAGGGTCAATACTCTCGTAAGTAAAATGTCCCTCTATGAAGTTAATATTTCCGTCCACAACAAATTGCCCTTTTATTTTTACTCCATATGAGTTGTCAATCTCAATACTTGGCAACATTCCTTTAAACTCTCTTAAATTAATAGGCGTCCGTTCCATTACTTGTTGTGAAGTCCCGGAAAAACGAATTACACCCGACGACATAGGATCTCCGGATGTACTGTAGGCAAAATAATTATTGTGATTTAATTTTCCTTTTAGGTTAATAGTCCCCTCCTGAAAATCCAATCTTCTGTGACCTCTGGTTTCCAAGGAGGATACAACGGTAAGGTCGCCTATAACTTCAAATCCCGCATTTGAACGGGGGTTAATTACTAAGTTGTCAACCTCCAGTGGTTCGGCCAAATTGACCTTGCAATTATAGGACGGATCAGGATAATGGACTCCTGTCACACAAGCAAGAATTAGTGTGGCATTTGAAGCATCTATATTTGCACTATTTGATGTGGTGATTTTAAATTCCCGCTTTACGGAAATGGCTCCCAGCATTTCTATGTTCCCACCAGATTTATCAATTACAATTCTTCCAATTAATCCTGAAAATTCAGCATTTTCCCCATTAGCTGAGAGTGTGTTTTCAATAGTTTGATCATTATTTCCCACAAAACAAAGGCCTCCGTCCTGATATGTCACACTGCTCGTCACGTTATGAATAACACAGTCCCCATGTATCATAAAGAGACCAGAGTAAAAAAATATGCCAGTTGAAGGGTGTCCGCCCAGGGTGGTTGTTCCGTGTATTTCGACTTCGCCTGTGTTTAGGATTAATTTGACATATGATCCAGAAGCTGCTCCTCTGGTAACCTGAACATCATGGAGTACCCAGGGGTCTCCTGCACCAGCTGATACACTAATATTGTGCATGCCGCCATAGAAAATAAATTTTCCGGAATTATGTTCAAAGTTCCCCCCATTTTGTAGTGATACCGAGCCCCGAACTCCCATGTACCCGGATGATGGAGCTATTATTTTTGCGTCTGTACTTGCTACTTCTAGCATATCTCTTACAATAAACACATTGTTAATGGTGAGGATTCCATTAAATGAAGAGCCCAGCTCAAGGGTTTTAACTTGTATTAGTTGATTTATTTCGCAATCCCCAGCTGTAGCATTAGGAAAATATGCACTGTGATTATTTATATTATTTGGATAGGTAGCGGAGGGGTCAGAGCATGTCCAATTTGAAGGAGTTGTCCATAGATTATCTCCGCTTGAGTTTGTCCAGAAAAAATCGAGAGAATGAACTGGAAATAAATTAAGAGCAAATATGCTAATTAAAAAAAGTGTACTTTTCATAGCTTGAGTTTTAGGTTTATATTATTATTGTTTGATAAGTTTGAAAGTTTGATTGACCTGTTCCGATCTCACATGCACATGATACAATCCTGTATTCATGTTGCCCATGTCTATTCGATGAATTCCTATTCCTAAGACCTTTTTTTGAATTACCACCTGGCCCAAATTGTTCGTAATTTTTAATTCGAAATATTGTCTCTTTTCTTGTTCTTGAAATTCAATGAATAATGTCTCATTTACAGGGTTTGGGTAGATTTTGGCAATATAGCTGTCATCCTCCAGTATGTCTTCAGAATTATCTGCGTTATTTCTCAATTCTCCAGTAGTATTTTGACCTCGAACAATAAATCCATTTATTGCTCCTGTAGCTGCTGATGAAGTTAATACTCCACTTGCCGGATTACCAAAGACTACGTCTAATTCACCACGATATTCACCTACTACAAAAGAATGACCATTGTTGTCTGTGGTTATTGCTCTGGAGCGATGCATGGAATTACTTGAATTAATTCCACCTTCAATTAAATTGATCCACCCAAAATTACCGTCATCTGAATTAGTTTGAAAGACGAAAACGTTTTCTAATCCGGCATTGATTGATGTAATTGAAGTGCTCGCTGGTATACCGCCAGTCAAGGCATCACCTGAATTAAATTCTGTATTGTTTCCATCTGTATCTCCACAAAAATAGGTGCGTCCATTATTATAGTTTACATCCGTTCCTTTTACGTTCCAATGCGGTTGATTTGGTGAAGGATCAGATACACCAAAATCACACCATGCACGTTCATTGATATAATCTGCACCAATGTGATAAGAGCGAAAAAAATCTCCATCTCCAGGTAAAAATGTGCCATTTGAAGCCCAGTTATCAGAAACGAAATTAAAAGGGTCACTATTGAAATCTAGAGGATCTGAGGTGTCGTCTGTTTGCTTATAGCTTCCTGTGTAATATACCCATCCTGAACTTTCATCCACAGCCACACCTTTTCCGGAAATTCGATAGGTTCCTATAGTTCCAGCATTTCTCCATTTGTGTATACTAAATGAAGAGTTTCCATTATCCGTAAAGCTGCCAATAAATGCGTCCCGTTTTCCTGAATAAAGGTAATTTGTAAATGAGCTACCACTGCCACCAAATTTATACGCGAGTTTCCTGTTCATTTCTCCAATCAGATGCAAGGTGTTATCTGTTTCCCGAAAGTCCATATCGTTGATTCGATTGTATCTAGGTTGGTCATCCTGTTGATGCCATACCCATTCGTTAAACCCGAAAGGTATACTAGTCATGTTGTATGGATTGTATTTACTAACGAAATAACCAAATTGTTCCTGTGCTCCTAAAATGACGGTTCTCATACCTCCTACAAAAACATCGCCATTGGATTCATTAATGGTGATTGCCCTGCAATCCGTACTGTAAACATCAGGATTATATGGTGGCGAACTAGTCACATTGGAGGCGAACTCACCTAGAATCATGTCTACCGAATTAACAATTCCATCATCCATGCTGTATGCCGCAACATAGCCATGTTCAAATTCACCAGCCAGAGCTGAGGGAAAGTTTGCTGCTACCCACGAAGGAATATTCATATTGGTAATCGATGGAGCCGTACTGCCCGCCGTTATGGAGCTTTCAAAGACGTAACTACCTGCTGTACTTATTCGTTGCACGTTTCCTGTGATGAATACAGTTTGATTTATTTCATCAACGACAATCGAATTTGAAGAGAGCTGATCTGTTCCATAAATTGATGCTCCCCAAAGTAGACTGCCGCAAGGATCGTATTTGGCAATAAATGCACCCATATTCGGGTTTATACTATTTAATGTAATGTCAATGTTAAAACCACCATTTAATGTGGTGTTGCCAAATTTGTTTCCTGTAACATAAATATTACCTTCTGCATCTGTAATTACGTCGTTTATTATTTCACGATTTTCTGAATTTTTGGTTGTTTGGTGCCAACTTAATACTTCATCTACAGTAAATGTCTGTGAATCTGTATGAATTCCACAATCGTTAATGCATTTCAAATTAACGGTATAGGTTCCTGGTCCAGCTAGAGCGGGATTAAATACTTCCGTGGTTGGGTCAAATTCTGGCAGTCCAAGCTGTATTCCACTAGCATCCAATACCTCAAGTTCACTGAACCCTCCAGGACCTGCGTTGCATACATATGTTATGGGAAATGCTTGTGATTCCATACATAAATTGATATCATCAATAGGGTCAATTTCCCCATTAGGGATGTCATTTACAATAATTTCCATGCTTGCAGAATCGCTACATCCAAATTGATTGGTAAATGTGTAAGACAGCGTATTGGTTCCAATATTGCACGGGCTTGCAACAAAATCAATTGAACTTATAATAGGGGGCCAACCATAAATAAGATTAACATCAATGCCACATGGGAGTCCAATTAATCCACTGAAATCTAAAGAGCCGCCAGTTGAGGGGCTAAATAGAGGGAATTCAAAAACGGAAGAAGATATATTGAAATTGACCATGTTAAGCGATTCTCCAACACAGAGTTCTACAACCGGGTTGATAGCATAGACATCGAGGGGTGGACTTACCTGGACTGTTACACATTGCACCGATGTGCAGCCGTATGAATCTTCAACTTCTAAACAATAGGTCCCTGAAGTACTTGGAATGAAATTATTATTTGTACCTAAGCAGGTTGAAGGATCACTTTGCTCGTACCAGCAATAATTCGAAAACGAATTATCTGAATACAGCATGATCCCATCACATGGATTTCCTAATTCTACAATATTCCATACTGGGGGCAGTGCTATTTCTACAGTATAGCTGGCAGTACTAGTACATCCGTCAGCTGAGGTGGCCGTCACGGTATACGTACCCTCAGTATCGACTATGATTTCGGGGACGCTGCCATTAGGATCTATTAGACCTGTGAAAGAGCCATTTGGCGAGCTCCAGCTGTAGGTATATGTGGTTGATGATGTTCCAAGTATGGGTCCTACCGAAGCGCTAAGGGTTATGGGAAATTCGTTCGCACAAATCATCCCCGATTGTGAAGGGCTTATGATTATGGTGAAGGGATCGCAACCACAATAGTCTATTTTCTCAATCTCAATTGGGTCGTCATCATTAAACGGTATCTCTGATTCATTCATTTCAAAATCACTTATTTGTGGCACATTGAATTGAAAAACATCAGTTATGCTCTCGGTAAATGTTAAAGGATAGTTTTTGCAATTTCCTATCATCTCACCGTCGAAATTGGTTTTAACTAATGAGAGCATTGTAGATGAATTTATCGAATTTTGAATACTATAGATACCCTCATTTGTTACCACGATATTGTTATAATCAGACCACATTATTTGAGCATTTAATTCGGAAACCCCATTCATCCAAAGTATATCACCGTTCAGATCAAGCTTCGCATAATATTTAATTTCATGTTCTTCTATTGGAAAATTGTTATTGTCTATATATACGATGTCTCCGCACAAATAGTATCCTTGATTAGGTCCGGATGGAATATGAAATGCCGAAATATATGAAGTATTGTTGCCATTTATATTATTGGTGTTTACTGTAGATGATACCGCAAATGACTTCCAAGGATTATAAGGCATAAAATTGTCCCCTCTTAGCTGAAGGAATCCCGGCATTCCGTCAGCATTTTTTGTAATTACACTGAACCGGTCGCTCGAAGCGTCATAAAAAACCTTTTGAGGAACCGTGAAACTTGTAATATTTCCAATTACAATATCGGAAGTAGGGATTTTAATAAGATCGTTTTTTTGAATTTTAAGAACACCTATTGACGCTTCATACGGACCTGCATAATTTCCAGCATGAAAGAAAATACATAATTCATTTCCTCGTTCACACACAGACATCTTTTCAGGTCTTTGAAACCCAAGGCTTGAATATATTGGATGTCGATAATATCTCTGATTAAGATAGTCGAGGTTCTGATTTAGCTTTAAAGCATATAGGTTATTGTTTGTAGTAACACTACTTGATTCAGCATGACCAATGATAAAAACATGGTCATTATTCACGAGTATATCTCTTGGCCATACCTCTACAATTCCACTTATTCCTGCTATTGTATTTGGGGCATGAATACTATTAAAAAGAACATTGCCATTTGCATCCATTTTAATCACATACGTGCTTATTTGGATACCTGAAGATGCTTCTCCTGCTATATATATGATGTCGTTTTTTATGGTAATACAGGTCGGACGTATTCGAAAATAAGGACTGCCTATATTGTTAGAAAGGGCTTGAGATTTTTCCCATATTACGTTACCGGTAGGGCTAATTCGCAAAATTACGAATGTGTTTTCACTACCCATTTTACCATTGTAGGCAACGATCAAACTGCCATCAGACATGCTCGATATTAATTTGTTCTTAGTTGGATCGTCTAGATTAATGTAACTTGAGGGCGAACTATTTATTTGAGGAACACTCTCATAATTCTTAATAAAAGTGGAAACGGGTTGAGCATAAGATAAAAAGGCAATTACACTAAATACCAGGCATAAGCCTATTAGATTTATGTTGGTATGGTACGAGTTTAACTTGTTCATTGTCGAGTAGTTTGATGTTGATAATAGTTTTTAGTTTATCAATACGAATTACCACATAAATAAAATGAAACCCCTTTTTTTAAAGGTATTTGCGACGAAAGCATCGAGTTTTTGCGACGAATGATTGATAAGATACTTTATAAGTGTTTGAACTAAAAGATCGTTATTAAGAAACCTTTAGCTTCGAGAAATTAAAGTACTGAAGAAATTTTCTCATTTGTTCTATAATTTTAGAATAAGGTAAATGTAATTGGAGACAATTGCGAGTAATGAAACAGTTTTGATTCATAAAAAAAACGGGCTAAGGCCCGTTTCCTTCTAGTTTGTAATTGTATTTACAAGAGGTAAATAGTCCTTACTTTTATTTAATCACTCGGTTTTAATCAACTTAAAAATTTTGCTGTTTACTTGTACGAAATATACATTAGGTATTAATTTATTCAGGTTCACTTGCATTGATGATGTTTTAAGCGTTCCCAGTAGTATTCTTTGACCATCAATTGAATAAATTTCGTATTGATCACCAGGCTTGCTTTGTATTGTGATATGAGTACTTGCTGGGTTAGGAAAAACAGATACTTCGGGCTCTGGCTCTGGAACTGAATTTTCTCCAGCTAAAGGAAGGCAGTTGCCATTGGAATAGACTTCGTTCAAATCTTTATTAAATGAGATCAAACATCGACATGTGTTATAGCTGTCGTGCATATATGCGAAACCATAATTGGTTCCAACTCCTTCTATAAAGGTAAGTGGCTCTGCACTCGACCAGTGAGTATAATTAGTCTGCACATGTTTTATTCCCGACATATAATACACGGAGTCAATAATTGAAGTGAAGATCTGACCCATATTTTCATGAATTAAAAAAGTGTCATTTACATTAAGGGATAGATCCATAACCAAGTATTCTAAAGTGTCAAAACTTGGAAATGTTTCAACTGTTCCATTGAACCAGACTTTGCCTGAATTAGTATTTTCGCGGATATACCCATTTGCACTTATTCCGTTTAATTCGTAAGAGATACCGCTTGAATGTATTGTTCCGACTTTTTTGTAGTCAATACCATCGACTGTTATATTCATTCCAACTTCCTGCTGGATTAAATTTGTAAAACCCATATTACACGAAGGGGCATCCCATTTCGTGCTGTTAATTCCGAAAATCGAGGTGTATTGTGCATTACTCATTAGAGTCGTCAAACTGAAAATAATGAGGGTAATTAATAGTTTCATAGCATATAGTTTAGTTAAGTGAAAAATATCACTGCTACGAATTAGGTAAGAAATACATGAAGAACCTTTTTTGGCAGGCACTTTGCGACGAAAGCATCATGTTTTTGAGATGAAGGACAAATAAAATTTAGGTTTTTGGAATTGATATTTTAAATTTTAGATACAAAAAAAGAGGGCCGAAGCCCTCTTTATAACTGTATAAGGTGATTGTTAGAATCTCCATCCAATTCTGAATGCTGCATTAGCTGCACCAATTCCCATACCGCTAGATCCACCAGCTTCTGGTGTAGTAGTGGTAACAGTGGTACCTCCGGCAGTTACAGTAGAGCTTCCTCCTTTATCAGACTCACTCATCCAGCCAAAGGCTAGCTCAAGTCCAACATAAAGATTGTCAGCAACATAGTAGTCCATACCAGCTCCTAAGGCAATACCCATAGAACTCATTGAAGCATCAGAGCTCATGCTCATATCTGCAACGTACATAGTTCCGTCCGTATTGGTAGCAGACATGTCCGTACTTGAACCACCAAAACTAAGTCCTGCCATAAAATATGGAGACATTTTATCGGTTCCCGCAAGGTGATATTCTGCACCAAGTCCTAAGGACCATCCGCTCGCGCTGGCATCCATTGTACCAACTGCTCCTGTACCATCTGCATTTTCATAAAAATTGTCAGATGTGGAACCCATTCCGAGTCCAAGCTGTACTCTGGCCGCAATATTATCGTTAACAAAATAACGAACTCTCAATTCCGGAGCGTCCCAGCTGATACCGTTAGTGGCATCATAATTAATAATACCCTCGAGAGAATAAGGGTTGTCAGATGTCGCTTTCTGCGCTGACAAAGATCCTGAGATCAATACAGCACTTAATAAAATAGCTAACTTTTTCATAAGATATAAATTTATAATTCTATACAATGTACGACAGTGTTCCCTTTAGGTTACCTGCTAAAAGGGTTATTTTTAAACATAAATTGTTGATAACTGAGCTAAATCCTACGAAATAAGGGTGTTAATCACCGATTCCGTGCGCTCTGCAAGGGTTTTTGCCTTGTTCATGGAATTACTCTCAGCATAGACCCGTATGATAGGTTCTGTATTACTTTTTCTGAGATGTACCCATTCCTTATCGAAGTATATTTTGACTCCATCTGTAGTATCTACTTCCTCGTTATTGTATTCCTTTACCACTTCAAGTAGTACCTGATCTACGTCGATTTCAGGAGTTAGCTGAATTTTATTTTTAGAGATATAATATTCTGGATACGAGTCTCTTAAATCAGATGCCTTAAGTTTTTCTTTAGATAAATGACTCAAGAATAATGCAATGCCTACCAGTGCATCTCTACCATAATGAAGCTCTGGGTATATAATACCACCGTTTCCTTCCCCTCCAATAACTGCATTGGTCTGTTTCATGAGTGAAACCACGTTAACCTCGCCAACAGCTGAAGCAGAATAGTTTTGATTTGCGGCTTCAGTAACATCACGTAAGGCTCTGGTCGAGGATAAATTGGAAACTGTGGCTCCCGGAGTATGCTTTAACACATAATCTGCCACTGCTACCAGTGTATATTCTTCGCCAAACATACTTCCGTCCTCACATACCATAGCCAGACGATCCACATCTGGGTCAACCGTAAATCCAATATCTGCCTGAACTTCTTTAATTTTTGCGGATAAATCCGTCAAATGTTCAGGCAATGGTTCTGGATTATGTGGGAAATCGCCATTCGGTTCGCAGTAAAGCTTAGTCACATTTTGAACCCCTAATGCTTCTAGAAGTGCCGGTATAAATACTCCTCCTGTAGAATTCACAGCATCAATGGCCACATGGAAGTTCGCCTGACGTATGGAATCCACATCAACCAGAGGTAAATCAATAACTGCTTTAATATGCTTATCCATGTACGAATGATCTATGCTTATCGAACCAAGGTCATCTACTTCTGCAAATTTAAAGTCTCCATTATCCGCAATGTCCAGAATATGTGCTCCTTCTTCGGCTGAAATAAATTCTCCTTTATTATTTAAGAGTTTTAGTGCATTCCATTCCTTAGGGTTATGGCTGGCCGTTATGATAATACCGCCATGTGCATTTTCCATAGGGACGGCGACTTCAACAGTTGGAGTTGTGGAAAGTTCGAGGTTCACTACATCTATCCCCAGTCCAATTAATGTGGAACACACGAGATCGGAGATCATTTGTCCTGAAGGTCGCGCATCTCGTCCAATTACCACTCTGAGTTTGTTACCGGGATTTTTAGATATTAACCAGCTTCCGTAGGCAGCCGCAAATTTGACCGTATCAATAGGGGTAAGGCCCTTATTCAGCTGACCTCCAATTGTACCTCTAATTCCCGAAATTGATTTGATAAGTGTCATTGGAGAGCGCTTTGATAGTCAATCATTTTTAAGAGGCTAACCGCGCACTCAATTCCTTTGTTTCCATGTTTACCTCCGGATCTTTCCTGAGATTGCTCTATGGTATTGTCCGTCAACACACAGAATGAAATTGGAGTGTTGTAATTCAGCATGACCTTCATAATGCCCTGGGTGGCTCCACTGCATACATAATCGAAGTGTTTTGTTTCCCCCTGGATTACAGCTCCTATAGCAATTAGTCCATTCAGCTTTTTAAATTCAAGCATGGACTGGGCCCCTAAGGGGAGCTCAAATGCTCCTGGCACATATTTAATAGTGATGTTTCCTTCTTTCACACCATTTTCTTTCAAAGTGTCAATTGCACCACCTAATAGCTTATCTGTAATTGATTTGTTCCATTCAGAAACAACAATGCCGATATTGTAATCGGCACCATTGGGAATTTTCGTTTTATCGTAATCAGATAAATTTTTAATGGAGCTTGCCATTAATTTAATTTCTTATTTGTACTTCTGGCTTTAAACTTCTCCATGTTCTTTTGAGTAATATAAGAGTATGGATAATTAAATGCAATCTCATTATAGTATGATTCTGCTTCTTTGTATTTCTTGACTTTTTCAGCATTCAATCCCGCCTTATATAAATACATGGGGCTTGTAAATTCATTGTCATTTATGTTTGACGCTTCTTCATAAAGCTCTATGGCTTTTTTATATTTTTTCATTTCGGAATAGCAATCTCCCTGCAGTCCAACTACCATTGCACTCATGAACGTGTCATCCACATCTATGTCTTCCAGTAAAACAAGAGCCTCCCTGTATTTGCCTTTTCTCATATACTGTGTAGCCAGAAGGTATTTATTGATTTCGCCTCCAATTTTGCCATCGTATTTTTTTACATTGGATTGAAGGGTTTTTATAGGGTCTATCTTTTTACCTTTTTCTTCCTTTACTTCTTTCTTATTCTGCTTGTTTACAATATGGTTTAAAGCAACGTAATAGGAATCTTTGGATTTTTCATTTGCCGGTTTCCAAATAAACTGGCGGTAAGCAAAGAAAAGAATAACAAGCAACAATAGAGATCCCACTATAATAGAACCAATTCTGAATAGTTTATTATTCTTGAACTTTTGTTTAATATCGTCAAAAGAAAAGTTTTCAGTCATCTCCTAAAATTTGATTGCAAAAGTAATATTTTTTTTGCTAATATTTAAACCTATAGATTTAAGTATCTGCTTCAAGTAATGAGATTCAATATGTAATTGTGATATATGAAGTATCAAATGCAGGGGTAACCTGAGAAATGATCTCCTGTGTAGTGGTGCCATTTACCCAGTAATATACAGAATAGGCCTCGTTTCCATCATTGATACAGTATATTGTAGTATCCGTTGTCCCATAGAAATTTTGCTCTGTTGAGGGACAGCATTCCAGACAGCCCTGCTTTCCTTCCTGCTTAATATAGGTGAGGTGATCATCTACCTGTGGATTTTGATTCATCAGCTGAATCCCAACCCATGATTTTGCAGTTGTGGAATAATCCCTTGTATTTTCGTCATCGAGTGATAAGGAAGAAAAATGGATGTCTTCTGAAAGAGAGAAATAGCCATCTTTCGATATTTTAATAATGTATTTTTCCATTTGCTCCCGCGGAAAGGAAAACGAATATTTCCCGTCATCTCCAAGAATTACTGAATCTACAGCAATTTCATTGCTCGATCCTGCAGGAACCTTAAACAGCATCACTTTGGCACCGCTCAGCTCGGTTTGAAAAGTAGCGTCGGTAATTTCTCCGCAAAGCACAAATGTACCCTGTCCTTTTTTGCATGATAGCAACAGAATTGGCAGTACTAAGCAAAATACAAATCTTATCATATCGTCTTTTTCAAGAAGGAGTCTTGTTTTGATTTTGGAATAAACAAATAATCCCCGGGTTCTTCCTGTTGTCCTATCTCTTTTACAAAATTAAAATCCTTAATTCCATATTGAACATAATCTAATTTACTAAAAAAATCGAGCATGTTTTCCCGATTCTCTTCGGATATTTCAATTTGAACAATGGGTGCATATTTCTTTAGCTGCTCCTCTATTTCCTGAAAAATCACCCATTCATAACCCTCCACGTCGCACTTGATATAATCAATTTTGTTTAGGCTTTGTAGTAGTGAATTCGGATTAATAATTTTTACCTGCTGTGTAGGGTGCTCAGATTTTTCCCCTCTTTTGGAAATGTATGGAAGACCTGTTCGAATCATACCGTTGGATTTTGGGAGAACCATAGTGACTTCACCAGCTTCTTTGCCAAGAGCAACATGATGTATTTCCACATTCTTTCGAGATTTAAGAAAGTAGTTCAAAATGGAATAATATTGAGGTAAGGGTTCGACGCAGACGACTTTTCCATTCGGGCTTAATCGTGAAAAGGTTTTACTGAAGTAGCCCAGGTTGGCGCCAATATCGATAATTACGTCTCCGTCACGTATAATCTTTTTCACAAGATAGTGGTATTTGAAGCTTCTATTTCTTTTCAATAATTTTAAATCGTAGAGTATGTAAAAGGATCGATGAAGAATTTTGAGATATGTCCTTTCCGGTAATACTTTGAATAAAATTTTCTTTATTAGCTTCATTGCCTACGAAAGTATTAATTTTTTGAATTTAACTATTCTGTATACGATTGAAATCTGTTTTATTCTCACTTGTACTCAATTTGCTATTTTTATCGCATGAAAAAATATCTTACGCTATTCTTAATATTCCCTTTTGTCTCATCTGGTCAGCTAGAGCTATCAGAAATAATGAAGGGAAATGATTTTATTGGCCATTTGCCCCAATATATTCGTTGGGAGGTTTCTGGAAATAAATTGTGCTTTGATAAAAAGAATGAAGCTGAAAGCATCACAATCTGCTATGACCTTAATTCAAAATCCTTGGATACCTTATCAGAGGATGTCATAGCTTTTGATAGAGAGCAGGCCTCTTTTGAACGTCAATATCAAATTCAAAACAATGAGATAAGCTTTTGGGATAAAAAATTAAAGGTCAAAAGGTTGTTGTTTTCATCACAGCAGCACATTAGTAATTTGCAACGCGGAAACAATAAGCATCATATTTATTTTCAAATGGGGGAAGACCTGTTTGAATGGTGTCTGGATCAAAGCACCCAATTAAAGCAGGTCACCAATTTTACCAATAAACCAATAGAGGAAGAGCAAGAGGATGAAGGACACCTGGTTGAGCAGCAAAAGGAGCTTTTTGATTATTTTTCAAAAGACGAAGAACTTTTAGAACATGAGGACAAGGACAATACATTAAATAGAATTTATACAGGAAAGGGAGATGTAATTTCCTTAAATATTCATCCGGAAGGAGAATTTGTATTGGTAAAGAAGCATAGAAGTGCCGAGCAAAAAGAAACCTCATATATGTCTTTTGTAAATTCGGATGGATACACAAAAACCCGTAAAGCAAGACCAAAAGTTTCAAGTAATGAACCCCGTCAATCTATGGGTGTGTTTTCGAGATCAAAGGACACCTTGGTCTGGGTTGATTTCTCTGGCCTTTCCGATATACAAAAAACACCTCCATATATGGGTGATACAGATTCTCTGGACATTCCGGAAGACCGCCATTTATTCATGAACAGTACGATGTTTTTTGTGAAAAGAAGTGCAGCCATATTGGATATTCGATCAGCTGATAATAAGGACAGGTGGATTGTGCTATTAGATCTTGAAAGCTCAAATATAACAGAGCTTATACATGAACATGATGAGGCGTGGATAGGAGGGCCTGGTATCTCTTCATGGAATATGGTTTCTGGTTATTTTTCCTGGCTGGAAGATGATAAGTCTTTCTTATTTCAATCTGAACGAACCGGCTATTCTCATTTATATGCTTTTCACCTTGAGTCAGAGGTAACAGAAGCCCTTACTGCTGGTGATTTTGAGATTAGGTCAATCACCAAAT